>Ga0172366_10002903_pt1 | contig 13490 bp, 11 predicted proteins | sample LakKivSesite69cm_FD_114533 | JGI IMG/M metagenome (GOLD analysis project Ga0172366, IMG submission 114533) | Sediment microbial communities from Lake Kivu, Rwanda - Sediment site 69cm | ecosystem: Environmental > Aquatic > Freshwater > Lake > Sediment | place: Rwanda: Western Province, Lake... | reverse complement strand
GCGTTGATGACGGAGTGATAGTAGCTGAAGAACTCTCGAATGTCTGGCGGCAGAAGGTTGATGGCTTGTGTGGCGACGATCCTGTGTCCCTCAGCGTACCAAGGTAGTGCCCCGAAGTAGCTCGTGAAGGAGGAGACGACAAAGACTAAGGCCAACGGGAGGAGAAGCGGTCGATGGGACCTCCTCATGTGCTGGGAATCGAGTACAGCTGATTTAAGTCTAAACGAGGCTTGTCCCGAACCGTTTTAAGCTGAAGCGACGTCGAAGCAGCCGTGCCGAGGATAACGGAGGTCCGCGCCTATCTCTTGAGGACCGAGTTGGAAAAGGAGTTTAGGACCTCGGTGCGATCCAGTCGAGCTTCGGAGAGCATCGTGATCTCTGTTCTGGATGATGAGGGCCAGGTTGGATTGGGCGAGGGCGTCCCAACGCATCCGTACTTCGAGGGGGACACGACGGCCAGCTTGGTGAAGTCGTTGAGGAGACTGTCCGACAAGGTTGTCGGGGAGGATTGCGCGAGGTTGGGGCATCTGACGGAAGTCGTCGCCCGGAGTGGCGTCAAGTCCCATTCGGCGTGCGCGGCTATCGACATTGCTCTGCATGACCTGTTCGCAAGGAGGCTGGGTGTGCCCTTGTCCGACCTGTTGGGACAACCGAAGAGATCCATGCTGACTAGTTACACTATAGGGATTCAGGGTCCGGATGAGATGGCGAGCGAGGCCAAGAGAATGGTGGACGAGGGGTTCAAGAGGATCAAGATCAAGATCGGCACAGGTCTCGGCGAAGACATCGACCGGGTGAAGAAGGTCTCATTTGTCTTGGGGGATGAAGCACGGCTGAGCGTAGACGCAAACCAGGCGTACTCCCTCGCCGGCGCCATCAGGCTCTGCAAGTTCCTGTCAAAGCTGGAGGCACTCGAATTCCTCGAACAGCCCTTGGCGAGGAGCAAGGTCAAGGAGACAGCGGCGCTAAGGAGGAAGACAGACGTCAAGATCATGCTGGACGAGGGCGTGAGGGACGCAAGAGAGGCCATGAGCGCAGTGAAGGCGGAAGAGGCGGACTACATCAACGTGAAGCTGTCAAAGTGCGGCGGCATAGCCGAGGCGATGAGGATAGCAGCTGTGTGTGAGGCAGGCGGCTTGGGCTGCATGGTGGGGTGTTACTCGGAAAACAGCGTTGGAATAGCGGCTGGCATGCACTTCGCCTTGGCAAGCAGGGCTGTGGAGTTCGCGGACTTGGACTCTGACCTGATGTGTCCGAGGAAGTTGGCCACGAGGGGCGGAGCATGGATCAGAGACGGAGCCAGGGGCGTGAGCCCATCGCTCGGCTTGGGCATAGAAGAGCTGAACCGTTCCCTGTTGAGAGAGCTGTTCGCCAAGTCAGCAGGTTGAACTGCTCTCAAGCGATGACTTGCCTTGCGAACATGTCATCCAAGCTCTCCCTCCTCTCGCAGAGAGATGCGCTCCCCCGACTGAGCGCGACCGTGGCAGGCCTGGGCTGCCCGTTGTAGTTGCTGCTCATGCAGGAGCCATACGCCCCGGCCTCAAGCAGAACCAGCAGGTCGCCCTGGTCGGTTCTCGGGAGATAGTACTCGCCGAACACGTCTCCGGACTCACATATGGGGCCGCCAACGAAGTATCTCTCTCGGGTGACGGATGATCTCGACGCGTTGACGATCCTGTGCTTGGATGAGTAGAGCGCGGTCCTGAGGAAGTCGTTCATCCCAGAGTCCGCTATGAGCCAACGAGTTTCGCCCGTCTCCTTCACGTGTAGTACCTTCATCACCAACGCTCCGGCTTGTGCCACTAGGGAGCGCCCCGGCTCCAATGCCAGCTTGGCCGAGGGCGGCCAGCCTCGCGAGGAAAGGAGAGGGCCGATGACCGCCCCTGCCCAGACCTCGGGCTCTATGTAGGGCTTCCCAGTCGAGTAGTCAAGTCCGAGGCCGCCTCCGATGTCTATGACCTCGGGTGATCTTCCCAGCGCTACCTCGAATGATCTGACGAACTGCATTAACCTCCTGCATGCGGCCCTGAACGCGGACGCCGAACCTATCTGAGAGCCGAAGTGCATATGGACACATTTGGGACTGTTCAGTTCGCTTTCAGCGGCCAGCTCCAAGGCACGCTTGAACGACTTCATATCGAGCCCGAACTTGCTTCCTCTCCGCCCGGTCTGGAGATAGCCGTGCGTTCGTGCGCTCACCCCCGGGTTGATCCTGAAACCGACGTTCGCCTTCACGGAAGTCCTCTTGCAGATCTCGACCAGCAGTTCCAGCTCGCTCAGGGACTCAACGTTAACGGATGCAACCCCCCATTCCACCGCTGCAGCTATCTCCTGTTCGCTCTTTCCGGGCCCGTTGAAGATTACGTCTTCTGGCGAGAACCCCGCCCTGCGAGCAGCCTCCATCTCTCCAAGGGACACGACCTCCGCCCCGCCGCCGAGCGTCGCCACCCTTCGCAATACTGCCAGCAGTGGGTTCGCTTTCACCGCGTAGAAGATCTTGAAGTCCTTGGCGACGGTGAGCAGGGCTTGGCTCATTCTTCGGAAGTTGGATTCTAGGACGTCGAGATCTATGACGTAGAGCGGGGTGCCGAACTCCTCAGCTAGCTCAGATGGGTCGAACTGCGGCGAGACCGTCTTCGCCTGCATGGGACAGGGTTCGGTCGATTGGATATTAGCGTTGGCTCGCTTATCCGCGGGCTAGGAAGGGAGACAGGCCCGATTGACCGCTGACCCTGAGCCGGACCTCCTCCTGATTGAACCCAAAGGGCTCGAGGATCGAGTGACCTGCCCTGACCAACAACCTCTCGTAGAACTCAAGGTCTGGCTTTGAGTTGACTAGGTCGAGCGGTTGTGGGCCGTTCTCGGTCATGATGAACGAAACCTCCATGCCCGGCATCACCTTTCCGCCCTCCTTCTCTATCGACCAAGAAGCCATAACCTGCGCGACCTTGTGCCTGTACTCCTTCGGGGAGCGGGAGAGCTTCTTCCTTATCGCGAGCAGGTGGGATTGAACCCTTCCGTCTCTGAGCGTTCTCAGGTCGGACTTCAGCACTTCTAAGCAAGCCTCGGGAGCCCTGCTGAGGTTCACCTTAGCCATGGATTCCAGCATGGAGAGCTGAGAGACGGCCACGAAGGGCGGGGTGTCGTTCCTCCTAGCCTCTATCCCCCTCACCTTTATTCCGCCTTCACTTGTGACCCCGAAGTACCTAGTTGGAACCGGGACGTTGGAGTTGACCCTCGACGTGAGAAAGGCAACCCACCTGTAGTTGACCTTCAGCTTGGCTGGTACCCTCACGGCCTCAGACATCCTCCTGACTAGAGACTCACAACTCGCGTCCCCTCTGCTCACCCATATAGCGTCCACCATCGCGTGGATGACCTTGAACCCCATGGACTCAGCAACTCCGATAGCCCTCAGGATCGCTTCCCTAGCGAAGGCAGTCGTGGCCATGTGCGCCTCAACCCTCCCGAACTTAGCGTTCCTGAACCCGAGGTAACCGAAGGCCGAACAGAGCACTAGCTTCATGGCCTTCTGTCTCCTATCGTATACGTCGTCCTCCTTGGAGGACATGTGGGAGCAGGCGAGCCTTCTCCTCAGCAGAAAGGAAACGGCGTCCGATACTATCCCGTACTTGGTTGAAGAGATCCCGAAGCCCAGCTCTGGGACCTTCACGTCGCCCTCGACCGAAAGCATGTTGACAGTTTCTGATGAGATATTCTTGATTGAGATCAGAGAGGGGTAAAGTGAAGTGAAGTCTATTTCGACCACGTTCTCGTGAACTCCGGGCTTCGGGTTCATGACGAACCCGCCCCTGTCTGACTTAAGCAGGGAAAGCGCGCTCTTGAAGAACTCGGGCTGAGCCCCTTCGACGGGCACGGCTATGTTTCGCTTGAAGGCCACCAAAGATTCCAGAGAGGACATAACGCCCCCTATGCCGGTCCTAGCCGTGCTCTGAACGGGCAGGCAGCACGTCCGAGAAAGATCGAATATGCCCTCAAGGCCAGCCTCGGGAGGCGCCATCAGGTTATCCAAGTCGATGTGAAATCTACCCTTCAACAGGGCGGGCCTGTACTTCCACCTGACCGTTCCATAGCTCGTGAACGAGAAGCCCCCACCGTCAAAACTTGTCTTTGACAGGTCCCTATTCAGCGAGAATTGCTCGGACACCCCGAGCCTTTTCGCGCTCCTCTCTAACGAGGGCAGCAGAAATCCATCGCCCCCTCTCGTGAACAGTATGTCAACCCCTCGCCTCAGCACTTCCTGAGGTAGGCGGAGGAGGTCGTCTCCATCATTGGGGTCGAAAGAAATCGTTTCGTCACCCTCAATGGAAAGGCTCAGCTCCTTGAGATTGCCGAGCCTGAACGGCTTCGATGTCTTGGCGCTCAGAAGGGCGCGCTTGAAATCGGGCAGGTCATATTGGAGCGATTCTAGATCATCCCTGAGGATGAATGAGAAGTCTCCGGACTCTCGCCTTGCCTCCACCCTGCCGAGCGGAAACAGACCTCTCTCCATGAGGAATTGGCGCTCTGCCGAGATGTCAGCGTCAAATGGAGTTATCCCGGGCGTCTTGAGCAGCTCCTTTAGGATCGACCTCCTCGATCGGCCGTCCCTCGCCCTGACCAACAACAGCCTCTTAGCCCTTCCGGACGGGAGGACCTTGTGCGCGAACTCGGAGTCCGTAGCCCCGAGTTCTAAGGCGAGCTTGCGCGACTCCTCCAACTTCCAAGAGGGAGCGAGGAGCAGGAAGTACGGCTCGTACTCGAACAGTAGCTTTATCGTTGAACCGCTCTCCGACCTAGACCAAGCTGCCACAAGGCTAGGTTCGTCCTGATGTACATCCAGTAACCAGCCTCTCACCTATGGCTTGACCTCCACAACCTGTTGGTAAACCGAAGCGGGAATCGAGGGGCGAAAAACACAACTTTCGACATCGCTTGAGATCAGTTATCCCCATTGCCGATCTGTCTCTTCAGCTCGTTCAACTCAGCCTTCAGGTGGACTATCATCAACATCAGGGCGGTCTCACTAGGCAGTGGACTTGGCACTAGCGATCCCGCATCGGACCTGGAGGACACCACATCCAATAGGCCCTTAAGGGCTAACCTCTCTTGTTCGGGTAGTGCCCTCAGCATCCTGAGGCACTCGCTGGACCACTCCTTCGCGAAGTCCCTGAAGGTAGGAATTGTTCTGCCCATTGGTCAGGTTACTTGGGGCAACCGCGTATTATCGCATGAGGACTTTCAGGCTTGGTGAGAGGGGGGCTGAAGAAAGTGGAGGAAATAATCCACTAGGAGAACTCACTGGCTTCAACTCTTCAAACTCATCGGCCGCAGATAGAGCAGAGCCCAAGAATCCCTTCGAACCCTTGTCGCCCACTGACTTGAATACCAGCTCGCAAGTGATGTCCCGGGTCTTGTGTTTCATCTGCCAGACCGACTGGGCGAACCTCCTAGCGTTCTCGGAGAAGTCCCCATCGACCAAGAACAGATCGTGGAGGTCTATGGCGAAAAACGCGCTGGCCCGGAAGTCGACTGCGGCCGTCGGGCCGGTTTCGGACATGAGGTTCTCGGCTTGGAACATATTAAATGCTCGAGAGATGTAAACGCCGCGCAGCGCTTCTTGGGGGTTCATGCCCCTAGAGGCCGCGGCAACCGACATAGCTATGACGTCTAAGGAGTGCTCTGAGCCGATGACCATGACCTTGCCACCGCGCTCTCTATGATCGATTATCCTCGCCTCTACGTCAGATCCCGGCGGAGCGACCACAACGCGTAACATGAGGATAGTAGTGCGTCAATGCACTGATCTCACGGATTAACCTTAGAATCCCTTTGGCAGCTGTCTCACCGTTCGATGAAAGTGAAACCGGATGCCGCCCCGCAGGAGAAAGACCAAATAGGCCTCAGCGCTTATCAACTCAGGTTGAAACTGAGGACAACCGAGATCGAATTACCCACGCGAGGTGAGGGCGACATCGAGGACATAACGCAATCGGTACAATCTGAGGTTGACAAGAGCGGGGTCAGGAACGGGACCGTCACGATCTTCGTACCAGGCTCTACAGGTGCGATCACCACGATTGAGCACGAGCCGGGCCTACTGAAGGATCTTCCTAAGGCGCTCGAGAGGATAGCGCCAAAGGGCGCCAGCTATGAGCACGAGAAGATGTGGCATGATGGAAACGGCCATTCTCACGTCCGAGCGGCCATAATCGGACCAAGCCTCACGATACCCTTCATAGATGGCCGACTGTCCCTGGGAACTTGGCAGCAGATCGTCTTTGTCGAGTTGGACGTCAAACCCAGGTCGAGGAGGCTGGTGCTGTCCGTAATCGGCGAGTGAAGACACGACGAATGCAACTGGAGTGAGCTAGCGCGTTGCCGATCGCATGTAGGATCGCCCGCATCAAGGGTGCCGTGATAGTCCTTGAAGACGTTTGAGGAGATAGCTGCCCTTGCGGCGGGGCAGGGTTATATGGGCAAGGCCCTCCTTCCCCACGGTGAGGATGAAGGAAGCCGTCGGCCTCGATGAGGTGAATAGACGAGTCCAAGTACTGTCCCAGGTTGACGTGCTAGTAGTCGGTGGAGGAACGGCAGGGTCAGTGGCTGGGATTGCATCGTCCAGGAACGGGGCCCACACGCTCGTAGTGGAGCAGGCCGGGTTCTTGGGAGGGAGCGCAACCGGCGGACTGGTCTTTCCGATGATGCCGAACCACGTCGATGGGAATCCCCTGTGCGCGGGGATCTCGTCGGAGATACAGAAACGGCTGGCCGAGGCGGGGGAAGGCGGGAAAGACTTCGGGGGCAATGACGGCTGGTTCAACCCTGAGATGTTGAAGTACCTATTGGAGGACATGGCCGTCGAAAGTGGTTGCGAACTCCTTTACCACACTCTCGCGTCGTCACCGATCCTAGAAGGGGACGAGCTGAGAGGAGTCACGGTGGAGACGAAGTCAGGCAGAAGGGCGGTACTCTCGAAAGTCACCGTGGACGCGACGGGAGATGCCGACATCGCAGTGAAGGCAGGAGTGCCGTTCGAGTCGGGGAGGAAGGCAGATGGGTTGTGCCAGCCCATGTCTTTGAGGTTCATGGTGGGTAACATTGACCTCAGGATGTTCGCAGCTCACCTTGAGAGGATCGACGGAGGCAGAGAGTACAAGCTGCCTTGGTTGGAGTGCTGGATGGTTCCCGGGCGTGGCTCTCCGCTTGAGGCCGTCTTTGACGAGGCCATAGAGGACGGGGTACTCGAGAGGGACGACGCTGCCTACTTCCAGGGTTTCTCGGTCCCGGGAAGGCCCGGCGAGATGGGGTTCAACTGCCCTAGAATAATCGGAGATCTCAGGGGACACGACCCGTCGGACCTGACCGAGGCGGAGATCCAGGGCAGGAAGAGGATCACAAGGTACATGAGGTTCTTCAGGAGGTACTTCGAGGGGTTCGAGAATGCCTACTTGTCCCAGACCGCCACCATGGTAGGGGTCAGGGAGTCGAGGAGGATAGTGGGAGAACACGTTCTGAGCGCCGAGGACTACTTGCAGCGCCGGAAGTTCGAGGACGCGATAGCTAGGAATAGGTACCCGATTGACATACACCTGCCCCAGGGCGGGACTGAGCTCTCTAAACCCTTCGAGAAAGGGGAGTACCACGAGATACCTTACAGGTGCCTCGTCCCGCTCGACATTGACGAGCTCCTCGTGGCAGGGCGATGCCTATCCGCCACTTTCGAGGCCCAGGCCGCTGTTAGAGTTCAGCCCAACATGAGGGCAATAGGGCAAGCAGCGGGTACCGCTGCTGCCATCTGTGCAAAGGAGGGCACAACACCCAGATTGCTTGACGGGAGGAGATTGCGGGCCGTCCTCAGAGATCAGGGCGGGAACCTGTAGGGCTCTACAGCTTGCTCGCGGTCCTAGCCAAGTTGCTCACTAGTTCCGGTGAAAGGTGACCGTGATACTCTTCTAGGGCAACCAGCACTGACCCCAGCCAAGGGCCCATCATGGGCTGCCCTATGCGAGCCCTCGGCGCCAGGGCCTTGACGGATTTGATGAACGGACCGGTGACCATCTCGCCGGCCTTGAAGACCCCGCCTATGGTGGCAACGGGGAACGACCTGCCCTCCATACCCAACCTCGATATGACCGTCTTGACGAGGGCCGAGATCCCAGCCGCTGCTTCGTTGACTATCGAGATCGCCACGGGGTCGCCCTCTTTCGCAGCCGCTGTGACAACGGGGGCGAGCGCTGCAATCTCGGTGACCGACATTTTCTCGTCATAGACCCTTCTGATGATGTCGTCGGTCGAGTCCACCTTGAGGGCGGCCTTGATCCTGTCCTCGAGGACTGTCTTCGGACCCCTGCCGTCGAACGCGTACAGCGTAGCGGCCAACGCCCTCCTGGCTATGTCGTATGCGCTTCCCGCGTCGTCGAGCACGTTTCCCCAGCCACCGACCCTGACCCAGTTGCCCTCTCCGTCCGCCCCGGCCGCCACCGAGCCAGTCCCTGCTATCACTATGACCCCTGCGCCGCCCCCGGTCGCGCCGTAGAGCGCGATCTTGGAGTCATGCACAACCATGAACCTCTCGGCTATGCCGACCTTGGGCAGTTCCTCATTAAGGGCGATCCTGTCATGCTCGCAGTCAAGGCCAGCGAGGCCAGCAACCGCAACCTCGACTGACAGATCGCTTCCCAGCGATGATGAAGCAGCCCTAAACGCGTTGAGGATGGATTTCCTTGCGCCGTCCATGCCTACCACGTGATAGTTGGACGGACCACTCTCGCCTGTTGACAGCGCTTCTCCCTCAAGAGTCGCTATCACTGCCTTCGTCTTCGTGGCGCCGCCATCGAACCCCGCGACGACTCGCATATGACTTCGCTCGCACCCATGGCAATAAAAACGCGATCCCACAAGTCGGGTTGGTGATGGAGGCAGTCGCCTGTTGCTTTCGTCCTCCTCGAGGCTTATCTACCCCTCGATACTAATGACGCGCTGACTTGGGAGACCTCCTCCTCCTGACCGGACCGCCCCGATCTGGTAAGACCACGGTCGTGAAACGCCTCGTGGAAAGACTCCGGTCGAGGGGCATCAAGGCGGGGGGGATGATGACATCGGAAACCTCTGAGTCCGGAGTTCGCACTGGTTTTGAGATCTCTGATATCTCAACCGGTCGAGTTGGTGTGCTCGCGTCCACCAGTGGTGGACCTGGGCCCAGGGTCGGCAAGTACACGGTGAGCCTCGTCGACTTGGAGGACGTCGGCGTGGGGGCCATAGAACGCGCACTGTCGGACTCAGAGATCATCGTGATCGACGAGGTGGGTCCGATGGAACTCACCAGCAGGGCTTTCGTCAACGCCGTCGAGAAGGCCCTCGTCTCGGTCAAACCACTCGTGATGACTGTACACTGGAGAGCAAATCACCCGCTACTCGGGAGGGTGAGGCGCGAAGGGTCCCGCGCGCTCTACGAAGTGACCCCTGAGAGCAGAGAAGCGCTCCCTGCCGTCTTGGAGGGCCATATGCTCGGTCTGCTGGCCAAGCATGAGAACTAGTGGATGAGAGGCGGAGCATCCGAGATGAGTAGGCAAGTCCTCGAACGAGGAGCACCAAAGTGGAACGCTCACTTATCCTACGCGCTGAGTTTCGTGTATTCGATGTTGTTCGGCCTCTTGGTCCCGGTTCTGCCAATGATCGCGTTCCAGATGGGAGCCAGCCAGCTCGAACTGGGAGTGATCGGTGGCGCTTCGCCCTTGACGTACGTTCCACTCGCCCTGCTGTCCGGAAGGCTTTCGGACCGCATCGGGAGAAAGCGCTTGATAGTGGTGAGCTCCGTGACCTTCTCGTTGGCATGTCTCCTCTATGCGGTCTCCTCAACGCCCCTTCACCTCATGGGCGTGAGGCTGATTGAGGGGGTGTCCTTTTCCTTGCTCTGGCCGGCCCTCGAGGCACTTCTTGTTGATAGCGCCAATGTGAGCGGAGACAAGCTCGTCTCGAACTTCGGAGTACTGTGGAGCTCGGGTAGCGTCATGGGCGGGGTCCTAGCAAGCCTAGTGCTTGCAACCAAGCAATACAGCTCAATCTTCATCCCGAGCGCCGCCTTGGGCCTCATGACCTGTGTCGCCTCGCTGACAATGATATCGGAGCAACGTGTGGGTAGATCCAGTCACGATGGGATCAAGTCAGGAGAGAAGGCATCACCGAGGAAGATGATGGCAACTTGGGCCTTGGCTGGCCTCTATTCCTTCTGCCAGGGTACGGTCTTCGCGCTATACCCTCCCTACGCCGAGTTGAGGGGGCTGGCCGGAGGACTGACCGGCCTCGCGATATCATCCATACTGGCTGGCAGGACGCTTACGTTCTACCTCTATCGGTTCATCAGGGCCACGCCCAAGACACTCGCACTAGCCGGCTCTCTATCCGCGGCAATCTTCCTGCTCCTGTTCTCAATATCGACGCAACCCTTGCTTGTGCTCTCAGCTGGGTTCGCCTTCGGGGTCGGGCTTGGACTATGCTACTGTGTCTCAATCAAGGGCGCGCTCGAGGCAAGCTCGTCCAGCAGAGGCATGTACGCTGGCCTGTTTGAGGGAAGCATTGGACTTGGCTACTTGATCGGTCCTGCTATCGGAGGGGTCGCGGCCGAGTTCGTCCTAGAGGGCCCCTATGTCATCTCCTCGATGGTGGCGCTGTCGGTATCCGTCCTGCTGGTCAGGGGCTTCAACGAGAAGCGCTGACCGAGTCAGAGTAACCTCATATACACAATCCCCCTAGGGGCGACCTAGACTTGTTGGACAGGCCAAAGACGACAACGGTCGGTAGCTTTCCGACAGAGCCGGGCTCGTCGCCGGAGCGATCGATCGGAACATACGTTGACCTTCAGCTTCGGCTGAATTTCGACCTGATAGCCGATGGTGAGCCTAGGGGAGATATGATCGCGTACTTCCTGCAAGACATACCTGGACTTGGCCTATTGAAGGGGAAGGCCGCTGTTGTCGGCAGGATCAGCGAGCCCAAGGATGTCATCGAATGCCTGAAGGTGAAGGACCTGTCTCTGCTGACTCAGCACTTGCAGATGGTCGGCCTTCCGAGGCCTGTGAAGATCGCCGTGACTGGGCCTGTCACCCTAGGCTTCACGTGTGCCCTAGGAGGGAGTGGACCCTACACAGGCCCCGCAGACATGGACCTGTATCTAGACCTTGCCGAATCCATCGGCAAGATAGCGTCGCACCTCCAGTCGCAGGGGGCGATCGTCCAAGTGGACGAGCCCGGCCTCTCGGGAGGCTTCTTGGACCCGAAGAAGGGGGCTGAGTGCCTTCGCAGGCTGAGCGCTGAGCTTGAACCCGAAAGAACCATTGTCCACGCTTGTGGCAGGATCTCCCCGCACCTCCACGAGCAACTGCTAGGTCTCGAGAACGTCGGGATCGTGAGCCATGCCTTTGCTGGGAACTTCGAAAACGTGGCTATCATTGACCGCGCCAAGCTCGCCAAGGCGGGCAAGAAGCTGGCAGCTGGATGCGCGCGCGTGAACATCACCCAAGCAGGACAGCTTGACAGCCCACCGAGGATAAGGTCGACGTTGACAAGAATTCAGGAAAAAGTGGGGCAAGATCTCGTCGCCTACTTTCACCCAGACTGCGGCTTGAGATCAACGAGGCCTGATCTGGCCGAGGCCGTGTTGCGCAATCTATCAGGGGCGGCCTATCACTGACTAGCTTCACGGTCGGGCGATGAGGCGGGCCCGGGGGGATTTTCGTTAGAGCATCTCGAACCCTCAATCTCAGGCTCTCCTCGGAGCCTCCGAAGGCTTGCGTCGGGTCTTGCCCCTCTGCGCCCTATCCGATTGGGCTACGGGCCCGGCCCTTGAAGGTCTCGGTTAAATATAAGCGATGGCCGAAACGCTCGGGGTTGCCCGCAAGGCAGGAGCGGTTCTGGGCCAAGCTGGCCGCGAGGCAGGCGATAGCACACGCGGAAAGGAACGGCCACAAGTACGTGACGGTCCGAGCAGGTGCTTCGCCGTCGGGGCCGAAGCACATAGGCAACATGAACGACCAAGTCAGAGGGCACTTCATCAGGAAGAGCGTCGACGAACTGGGCATGAAAGACAGGCACATCCTCACGAGCGATGACATGGACCCGCTGCGAACAGTTCCTTCTAGGATACCTGATGGAGAGGGCATATGGAGGGAACCCGATGAGCGCGCCAAGAGGTCGCTAGTCGAAGGCCTGGGCAAACCTGTGTGTAACGTGCCTGATCCGTTCGGTTGCCACCGGTCATACTCTGATCACTTCACGAAATTGATGATGGAGGACTTGGAGGCCATCGGAGTTGAACTCACCTTGCGCTTGGTGAGCGACCTCTACAGGGAAGGAGTTTTCGACGAATTCACGGCTCAGACCTTGGAAAGGAGGGACAAGGTCAGGGAAGTCCTGAGGAGGTTCCAATCAAGAATCCCAGAGAACTGGGTTCCGCTCAATCCGGTCTGCGAGGAGTGCGGGAAGTTGACTACCAGAGTCACATCGGTTGACACTAAAGGAGGCACTGTAGAGTATGAATGCGTTGGCAGAGTGCTTCACAGCGAGTACAGGGTGAAGGGTTGCGGGCACAAGGGTGCTTCAGAGATCGGTCGGGCCAAGCTGCCTTGGAGGTTGGAATGGGTCGCTGACTGGAAGATATTCGAGACCGACGTGGAGCCCTTTGGTAAGGAGCACTATGAGGGATCTTGGAAGTCGGGCGTGGCTCTCGCTAAGGAGGTGTACGGGTTCGAGCCTCCAGTTCCACTAGTGTACGAGTTCTTCCTGATAGATGGCCAGAAGATGTCCAGCAGATTCGGCAATGTGTACCTGGTGCGAGATCTCCTGGAGATCACGGAGCCAGAGGTCGTGAGGTATCTGTACGTCAAGAAACCCCTGGTCCAGAGGGACATCGCGGTCAAGAAGGTCTCGGCGACAGTGTCGGAGTTCGATGAGATAGAGAGGCTGGCATACTTCGACAAGGGGGAGAGGGCTGACGAGGCAAGGGTGTACTATTGGTACGTTGTGGGGGAGCCGAAGGGGCATCCGCCCTATAGGCTACCTTATGACGTTGCCACTTACGTCACGAGGTTCTACGCGCCCGATGTTGCGCTGAGCAGGTTGGAGAGGTCCGGCCTGATACCGTCGGACCTACCTAAGAGGGACAAGCGGATAGTCCTCGACCGGCTGTCGAGGGCCAAGAAATGGAACGCATCATTTGGAGAGATATGGGAGGCAGAGCGAGAGACGGAGCTTCGGGTCGATGGTCGGAAGACGCTCGAAGCCCTCCGAAGTGTGCGCGAGGGATACGCTTCGGCTGACATGACGGGTGATGAGCTTCAGGCGCTGTTCTACAAGGCCGCGAGGGACGCCGGGATACCGCCCAGCGAGCTGTTCAGGGCGGGATATAGGCTCTTCCTCGGTCGGGATTCGGGCCCCCGTCTCGGCAACTTCTTGGCAACGTTAGACAAGGACTACGTGCTCAGGAGGATTGG
>Ga0172366_10002902_pt1 | contig 13492 bp, 10 predicted proteins | sample LakKivSesite69cm_FD_114533 | JGI IMG/M metagenome (GOLD analysis project Ga0172366, IMG submission 114533) | Sediment microbial communities from Lake Kivu, Rwanda - Sediment site 69cm | ecosystem: Environmental > Aquatic > Freshwater > Lake > Sediment | place: Rwanda: Western Province, Lake... | reverse complement strand
TGCCCTGACGCCATCTGCTTGAGCACGGCCAAGAGCGCCTGCGGCTCGGTTCCCGGCTTGCAGACCAGGTGGACATCCGCGAGCTCGCGCCAACCATGCTCCGCCGGACCCACGGCGATCACGTGCGCGCCGTTGCGCACGGCCCGCCTGACCAGCAAGTCGACCACGAAGTGCTCGCCCTCGAGCTCGGGGCTGAGCAGCACAATCACCTGCGCGCCCAGAAGCTCGGCGTAGGTCGCGGTCGAGACCACCTCGGGGAAGAAGTGGTCGCGGCTTGCCAGATTGGCGAACGAGGCCACATTGTGCGTGTGCAGGGCCATGCGCGCGAGCTTCTGCCCGAGGTAGATCTCCTCGTTGGTCAGGCGCGGCGACACGAAGACCGCCAGCGCTTCTCCGGGCAGCTTGGCCGAAAGCTCACGCAAGCGCATGCCGGTGTACTGGATGGCGTCTTCGAGCGTGGTCTCCTGGGTGTCGCGGCCCGAGCGCACGCGCGGCACCAGGGCGCGGTCGGGCGCGTGCACGTAGTCGAACCCGAACAGGCCCTTCTTGCAGTGGCCGCCGAGGGTGTTCTTGCTCTTTTCGATGCGCCTCGGGCCGATGAAGGTGTTTTCGTGGGATTCGAGCCGCAGGGTGCAGCCCACCCCGCAGAAGTGGCACACGGAAATTGCCCCGGTCGTCTTCCAGGGCCCCGGCTTGGCCAGGGGCAAGGTGGGGGAGATGGCGCCGGTGGGGCAAGTGCCGATGCACAGGCCGCAGCTCACACAGTCGGTGTCGAGCAACGAGCCGCCGAGGGCCGGCCGCACCACGGTGGCAAAGCCGCGATTGATGAAGCCGAAGGCGCTCTTGCCCACGACCTCGCCGCACATGCGGATACAGCGGCCGCACAGGATGCACTTGGCCGGGTCGAGCTCGATCAAGGGGTGGCTGCGATCCACGCGGTACTGCTTCGCCTCGCCGAGGAAGGTCGTGGCCTCCGCGCCGTATTCGGTGGCCAGGCGGCGCAAATCGCAGGTGAACATGGCCGCGCACCCGCACTCGAGGCAGCGGGCCGATTCGCGGCTCACGTCGTCGGGGCCGTAGCCGAGCTCGACCTCGGCGAAGCTGCCCTTGCGCTCCTCGGGCGGCAGCACCGGCATGTGGCGGTGGGGGATCTTCTCGGTCGAGCGCAGATCGTCGGTGGAGGCCTTGCCGAAGAGGGACTTGCGGCTGATGAACTCGACCGGCTCGGGCTCGGCCTTGCCGGTCGTGATGTAGCGATCGATGGCGTACGCGGCCTTGCGGCCCGCGGCCACGGCCTCGACCACGGTGGCGGCGCCGGTCACCACGTCGCCGCCCGCGAACACGCCCTCGACCGTGGTTTCGAAGGTGCCGCTGTCGATCTGCACGGTCTCGGACCGGGTCAGCTTCAGGGCTTCGCCTGGCGGCACGAACTGGGCCGGGCTTTTGCCCACGAGCTGGCGCAAGGTGGTGCTCTGCCCGATGGCGGCGATGACCACGTCGCACGGGATCTGGAACTCCGAACCGCGCACCGGCTTCGGGCTGCGGCGGCCGCTCGCATCGGGCGCGCCGAGCTCCATGCGCGTGCACTCGAGCCCGTCGAGGCGCCCGTCGCTCGCCAGGACCTCCGTGGGCGCGACCAGGAACTGGAGCTTGACGCCTTCGCGCTCGGCCTCGTCGATCTCGACGGGATTGGCGGGCATTTCCTTGCGCGTGCGCCGGTAGAGCAGGGTCACCTCGCCCGCGCCCAAGCGCAGGGCGGTGCGCGCGCAGTCGATGGCCGTGTTGCCGCCGCCGACCACCATCACCTTGCCGCCCATCTCCACCCGGCGGCGCAGACCGACGTTCTTCAGGAACTCGATGCCGGGCAGGACGCCCTCGACGTTTTCGTTCTTCACCCGCAAAGACGAGCTTTCCCAGGCGCCGAGGGCGAGGAAGACTGCGTCGAAGCCCTGGTTCTTGAGGCTCGCCACCGTGAAGTCCTTGCCCAGAAAGACGTTGGTCGAGAAGCTTCACGCCGAGATCGAGAATCTGCCCGATCTCGGAGTCGAGCACTTCCTTGGGCAGGCGGTACTCCGGGATGCCGTAGCGGAGCATGCCGCCCGCCTCGGGCTGCGCCTCGAGCATGTGCACGGCGTAACCGCGCACGGCCAGGTAGTACGCGCACGCGAGGCCGCCCGGGCCGGCGCCCACGACGGCCACGCGCTTGCCGTTGCTCGGCGCCACCTCGGGCCGGTAAGGCTCTGCCATGCCCAAATCGAGATCCGCGATGAAGCGCTTGATGTTGTCGATGCCCACCGCCTGATCGAGCAGGTTGCGCCGGCAGCCCTTGACCTCGCACGGCCGCGTGCACACCCGGCCGCAGATGGCGGGCAGGGGGTTCTTCTCCTTGATGAGACGGATGGCCTCGCGGAACTTCCCCAGGGCCGCGAGCGCGACGTAGCCCTGGATGTCGATGCCGGCCGGGCATTCCTGCTGGCAAGGGCCGATGCAGTCGGCGTGGTGGTTCGACACTAAAAGCTCGAGGGCGGCCTTGCGCGAGCGGCGAATCTCGGGACTGTTGGTCTCGACCACCATGCCGTCCGCCACCTTGGTCGAGCACGCGGGCAAAAGCGCGCGCGCGCCCTTGACCTTGACCACGCACAGAAAGCAGGAGGTGAAGGGCTCGAGCTGTTCGTCGTGGCACAGGGTGGGGATGTCGTGAATGCCGTTTTCACGGGCGACGGTGAGAATGGTCTGATTGTCGACGGCGATGATGCGCTTGCCGTTGATTTCCACTTTTACGAGGGCCATGGCCTAGCTCCGTTCTCCCTAGTCGACCGAGATGGCGCCGTCGACGTTGCAAACCTTCACGCACTGTCCGCAGCGCGTGCACTTGGCCTGGTCGAGGACGTGCTTCTGCTTGCGCTCGCCGGTGATGGCGCCGGCGGAACAGGCCTTGATGCAGAGGAGGCAGCCGACGCACAGGTCGGTGATGGCGAAGGTGAGCAGCGGCGTGCACTTGTGGGCCGGGCACTTCTTGTTGCCAAGGTGCGCCTCGTACTCGGAGCGGAAGTACTTGAGCGTGGTGAGCACGGGATTGGGCGCGGTCCCTCCCAGTTGGCACAGGGAGTTGTTCTTCACCAGCAGGGCGAGCTGTTCGAGCAGCTCGAGGTCGCCCTCGCGGCCCTTGCCTTCGCACAGTCGGGTCAATACCTCGAGCATGCGCTTGGTGCCGATGCGACAGAAGGTGCACTTGCCGCACGACTCGCGCTGGGTGAAGTCGAGGAAGAAGCGGGCCACGTCGACCATGCAGGTGGTCTCGTCCATGACCACGAGCCCGCCCGAGCCCATGATGGCGCCGGTGCGGGTGATGGATTCGTAGTCGATGGGCGTGTCGGCCAGCTCGGCCGGGATGCAGCCGCCCGAGGGCCCGCCCATCTGCACGGCCTTGAGCTTCTTGCCCTCCTTGATGCCGCCGCAGATGTCGAAGATGACCTTGCGAATGGAGATCCCCATGGGGACCTCGACCAGGCCGCCGCGCTTGATCTTGCCCGCCATGGCGAAGACCTTGGTGCCTTTGCTCTTGGCCGTGCCGAACGCGGCGTAGGCCGCGGCTCCGTGCATGACGATCCACGGGATGTTGGCCAGGGTCTCGACGTTGTTGATGCAGGTCGGGAAGTCCCACAGGCCGCGGGTGGCGGGGAACGGCGGCCGCACGCGCGGCATGCCCCGCTTGCCCTCGATCGAGGCCATGAGCGCGGTCTCTTCCCCGCACACGAAGGCCCCGGCGCCTTCTTTGAGCCTCACCGTGAACGAGAAGCCCTTGCCGTGGATGTTCTCGCCGAGAAGGCCGGCCGCTTCCGCCTGGCCGATGGCGAGGGTGAGGCGTTCGAGGGCCTTGGGGTACTCGGCCCGGCAGTAGATGTAGCCCGTGTCGGCGCCGATGGCGAAGCCCGCGATGGCCATGCCTTCCAGCACCGAGTGGGGATCGCTCTCGAGCACGGAGCGATCCATGAAGGCGCCGGGGTCGCCCTCGTCGGCGTTGCAGATCACGTATTTGTGATCGGCCTTGACCATGCGGGTGAAGCGCCACTTCATTCCCGTCGAGAAGCCGGCCCCGCCGCGCCCGCGCAGACCCGAGTCGATGATGCTGGTGACGAGCGCCTCGGGGTCGTCCTCTTCCAGCACCTTGCGCAAGGCCTGGTAGCCGCCCACGGCCAGGTAATCTTCCAGCACCTCGGGATCGATGTGGCCGCAGTTGCGCAGCACGATGCGCGTCTGGTGGGCGTAGTAGTCTTGCTCCGACCCGCGGCCGTCCGACGCCCAGAGCAGCCAGTCTTCGATCGGCCGGCCGCCTTGCACGTGCTCGTCGAGGAGCCGGCCCACCTTGTCCGGGGTCACCCCGCCGTACTGGTAGCGGCGCCCGTCGTCGTGATGGATCTCGACGATGGGCTCGCGGTAGCACATGCCGATGCAGCCGGTCTTGGCCAAGCTCCAAGCCGCGGCGGCGGAGGCCTTGCGCTCGGCCAAGGCCTGGTAAGTGTTCTCGGCGCCGGCGGCGATGCCGCAGGTCCCAAGCCCGACGAGGATTCTCATGCCCCGCCCTCCGGCTTGCCCGCGCCCGCTTGCGCGTACTTCTTGAGCACCCTCCCCACCTGCCGGTCGGTCAGGTTCCCGTGGGTGGCGTTGTTGATCATGATGACGGGCGCGAGCGAGCAGCAGCCGAGGCAGGCCACGGTTTCGAGGGTGAAGAGCCGATCCGGCGTGGTCTCGCCGGTGCGGATCTTGAGGTTCTTCTCGATCGCCTCGCTGATGTCGTTGGCGCCGGCCACGTGGCAGGCCGTGCCGTGGCAGACGCGGATCAGGTTCTTGCCCACCGGGCTCAAGCGGAACTGCGCGTAGAAGGTGGCGACCCCGTAGATGCTCGCCAGGGGAACGCCGGTCTCGCGCTGGATCGCGAGCAGGCGCTCGCGCGTCAGGTACCCCTCGGCCTGCTGCGCCTGCTGCAGAAGCGGGATCAGGCGGCCTTCCTGGCCGAAGAAGTGCTGGTGTTCCAGGTCGTATCTCTGTAGCTGCATCATCGGGCGGTCACCTTGCTCCTACCCCTGCCGGGGAGGCTCCTTGAGGGAAACGATTTCTCGGGTTAGCTGTTCGATGCGGACGAAAGGACAGTCGCTCAAAGCCGCCTGGCCCTCGACGATGTCGCCGGCCAAGGTTTCGCAGTTCGGGGCGCCGCAGGCGCCGCAGTCCTTGCCGGGCAGGGCCGCGCACAGCTCGTTCTTCTGCTGCTGGCGGGCGGCGGCTTCCCGGAGATCCTTCAAGTCGACCGCGGGCGTGTGCGGCTCGATCGGGTATTCGAGGTCGAAGAAGTGCGACTGGAGCAGGCTGCGAATCCTGGATTCCTTCACCGGCGGCGGGTCGCCCAGTTGGCGGACGACGTGGTGCAGGTAGCGTTGTGCCGCGTACCGGCCGGCGATGGTGAGGTGGCCGCTGAAGCAGCCGTCATCGCAGATGTACGTGTTGATGAAGTCGGCGCCCACGAAGGTGCCGCTTTCGATGCGGTCGAGCACGTAGACCACGTCACGCAGGCCCTTGACCGTGATGGAGTTCACGTTGCGCATGCCGGGGATCTCGCCGCTGGCCAGCACCCAACGCAGGCCGCGGATGCTGACCACCTCGTCCGAGCTGGCCTCCGGGTTGCTCTTGACGGCGCGCAGAAGGGGACCGTAGAGCTCGGCGATGGAGAAGACGCCGTCGAGGTGCGAGGTGCGGCGGCCGAGCGGGCTTTCGATGGTGTCGACCAGGGCGGTGCACGGACTGATGTAGAAGAGGCCGATCTCGCCGGGATCGAGGCCGCGTTCGACGGCGATGCGCCGCCGGTGCAGTTTGGCGGCCAGCTCGCGCGCGGTATCGAGGGGGATGAGGTGGGAAACCAGGCTCGGGTACTCGAGCTGGATCAAGCGCAAGACGGCCGGGCAGGTCATCGAGATCTTGGGCCACGGCCCGCGGCAGTCGGTCAGGTAGGCATCGATGGCGGCCGCCACCATCTCGCACATCCACGACATGTCGCAGGCCAGATCGAAGCCGATGGAACGGAAGGCGTGCAGGATCTGCCCCGGGCGGACGTTGTCGCCGAACTGGCCGTAGAGCACGAGCGAGGGGATGGCGACGCGGAGCTTGAAGCGTTCGAGATCCGCGGAGGTCGAGGTGCGGGGACGAAGGGCGTCGCGCCGGCACGCGCTGATGCAGGCGCCGCAATCGATGCATCGTTCCCACTTGGCCCGCACGAGGTTGTTGCGCACGCGCAGGGCCCGCGTGGGACAGGCCATGGAGCAGGCCACGCAGCCGTTGCAGCGGCTCTCGTCGATGACGATGGCGTGGCTTCGTTTCCGCATCCGTCAACTCGCGTCGCGCGGGCGGTCGGTAAAAACCGCGTAGCGCAGGGTGGTGCCGACCCCGAGCGTGGATTCGATGGCGAACTCGTCGGCGTTGCGCTTGATGTTGGGCAGCCCCAGACCGGCCCCGAAGCCGCGCGCGCGCATCTCGGCGGTGGCGGTCGAGTTCCCTTCTCGCATGGCCCAGTCGATGTCCGCGATCCCGTCTCCGCGATCGGTCACCACCACGCGGATGAGGTTCGGGAAAAGGAGCAGCTCCAGCTCGGCTTCCCGCGCGTACATGACCACGTTCATCTCGGCCTCGAAGTTGGCAATCGAGAGCCGGCGGACGATCTCGGGGTGCAGGCCGAACCCCTTGAGCAAGCCCTTGACGTGGGTGGCGACCTCGCCGCCGCGCTCGAAGTCGTTCCCCTTGATGCGGAACCGCTCGCGGTAAAGGAGGTCGTCTCGGTCCATGGCTCACCCGACGGGCGGCACGGGCGGTTCACCGGCCGAAGGTGAGCGCAGCCCGCGCTGGAAGAGGAGGCCGCAAGCGTCGAACATGCAGTGGGCGGTGAGGAGCAGGGGCAGCCCGCGGCGCTGCGCGAAGGCGATGACCTCGTCGGCCGGCCGCTTGCCGCGCACGATCACGATCCCGCCCATGTCCGCGATCTCGGCCGTGTGCACCGCCTGGGCGCTGGCAAGCCCCGTGACGAGCAGAGCACCGTGCTCGGCAAAGGCGAGAACGTCGCTCATCAAATCGGCGGCGAAGCAGAGGTCGACCTCGCGCTCGAGTCGGTCGTGCCCCGACAGCACGTCACAGCCGAGGCAATCCGCCACCTGACGAAGCTGCAAATCCCGGTCTCCTCGCGGCGAAGGGTCGCTACCTCAGCCCGGCCTCGTAGAGCTTGGTCGCCACCTGCCACCGGTTGAGCGCCGTCGAGAACACCGCGATGCGGGCCTTGGCGGCCATCTTCAGCACGTCGTCGGCCGGCCGCTTGCCTTGGGCCACGATGATGGCGCACAGATCGACCAGATTGGCGGCGGCGATGGCGTTGGCGTGAACCTGGACCGTGACCAGGAGGTTGCCCGCCTTGGCGTTCGCGATCACGTCGCTGATCATGTCCGAGATGTAGACGCCCTCCACCTCGTGATCGGGGACGGGGGTGAGGCTTTCGAGCCCCAGCTTGTCGGCAATCTCCTTGAGCTTCATCGGGTCTTCTCCTTGGCGGACTTGGCTTTGCCTGATTCGCTCTCCGACGGCAAGTCGGTGAGCCCGAAGTCGAGCATGAGCTGTCCGTGCGAAACCTGGCGGTAGAGCCCGAACAGGTCGGGAACGATGAGGACCTTCTTGCCCCGGGTGCGCAGGCGATCGTTGAAGGCACGGTTGAGCATGGTCATCTTGGCCGCGGCAAGCTCGAGCGGCTTGCCCTCGGCGGATTCGTAGGCGATGGCGACGTAGAGCGAGACGCCGACCGCGTGCGCGATCTCGCCGATCTGGTAGAGGGGCGAGCCCGGCTCGAGGCAGCCGTAGTAGAGCAGGCCCAGCACCTCGTCGAAACGGGTGACCTCGCCGTTGAGGTTGTCGCGCACCGAGAACTGGAAGGACTGCGCCGCCTCGGCAAAGTGCCAGACCCCGGTTCCCTCGCGGTAGGATTCCTTGGGCGGGACGGATTCGGCGGAGAAGTACGCCCGGGTGGCGCGGGTGTTCATCTCCTTCTCGATGATGACGAAGCCGGGTGTCACGTTCGCCAGCTCGTAGCGCGGTGCGGCCTCCTGGTTCATTACTTCGGATCCTTTGCTCGCGGGGGCTTATAGCACGCAGGACGTGTTGGCGCGCAGGCGCCAAGGCTGCAAGGCGTCGTCTTGCCTCTCGCCCCTGCCGCGGCCCGCAAGGCGAGCCGTGCCGAAGCCGAAGCCCTGCTCATCAGGGAGCGCGTAGGAAGGGGTTGTGCTTGCGCTCGCGGCCGATGCTGGTGTCGATTCCGTGCCCGGGAATCACCCGCGTGTCGGCGGGCAGGGTGAAGAGCTTGTCGCGGATTGAGGCCAGCAGGGCCGGGGTTGATCCGCCCGGGAAATCGGTGCGTCCCACGGATTCGGCAAACAGGGTGTCGCCCGAAAACAGGACGGCCTCCTCGGGACCGAAGTAGTAGCTCACCGATCCCGGGGTGTGTCCCGGCGTGTGCAGCACCTTCGCCGTCAACCTGCCGATGGCGATGCGCTCGCCGCCGGTCAGCAAGTCGGTCGGAGCCGGGGGAGGATCGGCCGCGAACCGGAAGATGCGGCCTTGCCCGGGCAGATTCTGATAGAGAGCCAGGTCATGGCGGTGCAAGAGAATCGCCGCCCCGGTGGCTGCGGCCACCTGGCCGGTGGCCAGGATGTGATCGAAGTGGGCGTGGGTGTGGAGGAGGCATCTGACCTTGACCCCCATCTTCTTCACCTCATCCAAGATGCGATCGGGGTCACCACCGGGATCGATGATGGCGGCATCGCCCGTCTCGGGGCAGGCCACGATGTTGCAGTTGCAGGCCACCGGGCCCACCGTGAGCGTCGTGAGCTTCATCGATTCCATCTGCTGCGCAAGCATAGCGCGGGCGGGAATCTTGTGGTCTTTCCCCTACGAGCACCCGGACGTCGTGCCGCAGTTGGTGCACTTGTGGCAGCTCCCGTTGGGCACCATGATGGACCCGCACTCGGGACAGATCGGCGCATCGGTGCAAACCAAAAAACCGTACATGGACGGCTTGCCGGCCTTGGCCTGCGCGGTTTGATCGACGACCACGACCGGGCTGCCCGGCGCCGCCACCGGTGCGAGATCCTCGCCCGGCTTGGCCTCCTCCGCCGTTGCCGCCTCCTCTTCGGGCCGCACGAACTTCGCCCCCAGCCAGCGGAAGAGGTAGTCCATGATCGAGGTGGCGCGCGGGATCTCCGGGTTGCCCGTGAAGCCCGACGGCTCGAAGCGCATGCGCGAGAACTTGTCGACGAGGAGGCGCAGGGGCACCCCGTGCTGCAGGGCCAGCGACACGGCGGTCGCGAAGCTGTCCATGAGGCCCGAGATGGTCGAGCCCTCCTTGGCCATGCGGATGAAGATCTCGCCCGGCACGCCGTCGTTGTAGAGCCCGACGTGGATGTAGCCCTCGTGACCGCCCACCGAGAACTTGTGGGTGAGCGACTTGCGCTCGTCGGGCAGCTTGCGCCGCGCCGAGAGCCTCGGCGTCACGGTTTTTTCCCGGATCAGCCCCGGGTCCGTCTTGCTGGTCGTCACCGGCTGGGTGCGCTTGCAGCCCTCGCGGTAGATGGCGATGGCCTTGAGCCCCGCCTTCCACGCCTCGAGGTAGGCACTCTCGACGTCTTCGACGGTGGCGTCGGCCGGCTGGTTCACGGTCTTCGAGATGGCACCCGAGATGAAGGGCTGGGCCGCGGCCATCATGCGGATGTGGCCCATGTAATGGATCGAGCGCGTGCCGTTGGCGGCGCGAAAGGCGCAGTCGAACACGGGCAGGTGCTCGGCGCGCAGGCCGGGCGCGCCCTCGATGGTCTCCTCGCGATCGATGTACTCCACGATGGCCTTGCGCTGATCCTCGTCGTAGCCCAGGCGCTCGAGCGCCTCCTCCGTGGTGCTGTTGACGATCTTGATGGTGCCGCCGCCCACCAGGCGCTTGTACTTGATGAGCGCGATGTCGGGCTCGATGCCGGTGGTGTCGCAATCCATCATGAAGCCGATGGTGCCGGTGGGCGCCAGCACCGAGGCCTGGGCGTTGCGGAAGCCGTGCTCGCTGCCCACAAGAATGGCCTCGTCCCACGCCCCGCGCGCCGCGGACATGAGCTCTTCGGGGATGTATTCGGCCTCGATGCGCTCCGTGTGGTAGCGGTGCTTCTTCATGACGCCCAGGAAGGGCTGCTCGTTCTCGCCGTAGGCGGCGAACGGCCCGGTCACGTCGCGCGCGATGACCGCCGAGGTGCGATACGCCCAACCCGTCATGAGGGCGGTGATGGCCCCGCAGAAGGCGCGCGCCGGGGCCGAGTCGTAGGGCAGGCCGAGCGACATGAGGAGCGAACCCAGGTTGGCGTAGCCGATCCCGAGCGGCCGAAAGCGATGCGAGTTCTCCTCGATGGCCTTGGTCGGGTACTTGGCGTTGCCGACGATGATCTCCTGCGCCAGGACGGTGATCTCCACCGCGCGTTTGAAGGCGTCGGTATCGAAGGTGCCGTCCGGCCGCAGGTACTTGCGCAGGTTGAGCGAGGCCAGATTGCAGGCCGAGTTGTCAAGGAACATGTACTCCGAGCAAGGGTTCGAGGCGTTGATGCGCTCGCTGCCCGAGCAGGTGTGCCAGGAGTTGATGGTGGTGTCGTACTGCAGGCCGGGATCGCCGCACTCCCAGGCCGCCTTTGCGATGGACCGCCACAGCTCGCGCGCCGGGTAGGTGCCGAGGGGCCGCCCGTCGCGCACGGCGCGCGTGGTCCATTCGCGGTCCTTCTGTACGGCCTCCATGAACTCGTCGGTGACGCGCACCGAGTTGTTGGAGTTCTGGAAAAAGACCGACTTGTACGCCTCGCCGTCGAACGCGCCGTCGTAGCCGGCGTCGATGAGGGCCCAGGCCTTCTTCTCCTCCTTGGCCTTGCACCAGATGAACTCCTCGATGTCGGGATGGTCGATGTTGAGGATGACCATCTTGGCCGCGCGGCGGGTCTTGCCGCCCGACTTGATGACCCCGGCGAAGGCGTCGAAGCCCTTCATGAAGCTGACCGGCCCCGAGGCCGTACCGCCGCCGACCAGAAGCTCCTTCGACGAGCGCAGGGGCGAGAGGTTCGTGCCGGTGCCCGAGCCGTACTTGAAGAGCATGCCCTCGGTCTTGGCCAAGGTGAGGATCGACTCCATGGTGTCTTCGACCTTGTTGATGAAGCAGGCCGAGCACTGCGGATCGGCTTCGATGCCGACGTTGAACCAGACCGGCGAGTTGAACGACATCTTCTGCGCCACCAGCAGATGACGGAGCTCGGCGCGATAGTTGTCGGCCGCTTCCTGATCCGCGAAGTAGCCGTCCTTCATGCCCCACGAGGTGATGGTGTCGGCCACGCGGCAGATGAGCTGGCGCACCGAGCGTTCGCGCTCGGGAGTGCCGGTCTGGCCACGGAAGTACTTCTGCACCACCACGTTGGTCGCGGTCTGGCTCCAGGTGCGGGGCACCTCGACGTCGCGTTGCTCGAACACGAGCTTGCCCCCCTCGTCGGTGATGGCGGCGGTGCGCACATCCCATTCCACCCCGCGGAAGCCGTCGTCGCCCGGCCGGGTGAAGTAGCGTTCGATCTTCATTCCTGGCGTTGCTTTGCGCATTCGGCTACGGGGCGAACGCGCCTCCCCGGCCGTGCCGTGCTTGGCGCTTCCGCCCTGATTGGTTCCCTGCTCGCCTATCTGAAACTCGAGTCCGTTCGGCCTGGTGCCACGTTGACGTCGACTGTCATGTCTTTCAAGCATCAAACTCCTCCTCCGACAAGCGATTTGATTCATGCCGCACGGGAAGACCCCGGGAGCGATTCCGCGCTTGCCCTCCACTACGCGGCGGCTGGCCCGCAAAGTTCTACCCAAATCGGACTTCTGTCAAACAAAAAAACACAATATATAGTACCCTGCCACATATGACCACACTACATATTGTGTGTTTTCAAGTTGTGGACAGGCGAAGGAATCTCGTTCCTTCACGGCCAGTTCTGCCCCGAGGCAACATGTTGATAGATGTCACGTCGTGACCATACATTGCAATATGTTCACACTCAGGAAGGGAGGTCATGGGGCGCACAAAGTATCGGGGCCAGGGGTTCTCGCTTATGATCGAAGCGTGCTTTGGCTCGACGCTGTCAGCTGCCATCGCGATGGCGGCGCGGTGCTTGATTCCGCAACCTTGGGGGTTGCGAGCGGCGAGCTCATCGTGGTCGAGGGCTCGACCGCCGCGGGAAAGTCGACCCTGCTCGAGGTGGCTGCTCTGGCGCGCACGCCTGATCGAGGGGCGGTGTGGTTCGCGGGGCGCAACACCGTCGCCCTGCAGCCCGCCTCCCTGCCCTATGTTCGCCGCAACATCGGCTACGCCGCCGCCGAACCGCTTTTTGAGCCCGAGCACAGCGTGCTCGACAACGTGATGCTGGCCCTGGCGGTGCGGGGGGATTCCCCCTCCGTCGCCGAAACCGCCGCCCGCGAGGCGTTGACCCTGGTGCATGCGAGCGAGCTTGCGGCGCGCAAGGTGGGCTCGCTCTCCTCGGGTCAGAAGCGACTCGTGGCCCTGGCCCGGGCCGTGGCCGGGCCGCCGCCGGTGGTGATTGCCGACGAGCCCGCGGCGCTCGGCGGAGAGGAAGGCCGCGCCGTCGCGGTATCCGCCCTTTCCGCCGCGCGCAGCCTCGGGGCCGCGGTCCTGTGCGGCACCTCCGACACCGCGCTCGCCGATCGCCTGGTTCGCGCAGGTGGGCGCAGGATTCACCTCGCAAAGGGGTACATCGTGGGGGCGCCGCCCGTGGATCTGGTGCCGTCCGTTGCCGCGGTCGCGGGACGCCGGGAGGAGCCGGGTGGCAGGATCATCGCCCTCCGCAGCCACCGCGGCGAGGGAGTCATGGAGGGGGCCACGAAAGGCCCGCGGTGAGAGCAGTCTGGATCGCCCGCTCGGTGCGCGAGCAGGTGCGTGACCACCGGCTGCTGGTCTTTGCGGCGATCTTGGCCTTCTGCCTGCTCGCCCTCGCGGCAGGCGCGGCCTGGCTCGGCACCCAAACTGCGGCCCGCTGGCGCACGTTCGTGGGTCAGAACGTGCACGTCATCGTCTATCTGGCCGACAACGTCGAGCGGGAACGGGCGCTCGGGTTGGCCGAGATCCTCGGGCGCGCGAGCACGGTCGCGGAAGCCACCGTGGTCGAGCCGGAAACGGCCTTTGCCCGCCTTGAGACCTCGGCCTTCGGCTCGGGCGTGGCCCGCACGAGCCTGGAAAGCCTGGAGCCGAGCTATTTCCCTCGCTCGATCGAGATTCAACTGGTGCCCGCCGCGGATCTCGCCGGCCGCGCCGCCGAGCTGGCGGGCCGCCTGCGCGAAGTGCCGGGCGTGGTCCAGGTCGATGCCATGACGAGCGGCTTGGCTCGCCTGTCGGTGTGGATCGATCTCG
>Ga0172366_10002899_pt1 | contig 13493 bp, 13 predicted proteins | sample LakKivSesite69cm_FD_114533 | JGI IMG/M metagenome (GOLD analysis project Ga0172366, IMG submission 114533) | Sediment microbial communities from Lake Kivu, Rwanda - Sediment site 69cm | ecosystem: Environmental > Aquatic > Freshwater > Lake > Sediment | place: Rwanda: Western Province, Lake... | reverse complement strand
CTCAGAGGCCATACGTGGTGCTGGTACTAATGGGTTTAAAGAACTGCTTACATCCATTAGTAGCTGAAGATATGGTCCGATCTTTTAGGTAACTAAAAGTTAACATAATGTAAGAGGCGCAGGCAGGGCCTTAGCCCGCCACAAGGAATTATGGGCCGCTAAGCTGTTAAATGACCTGGGAGTTACCGTTATGGATAACGCCAGTCCTACAGCAGTGGCTGATCCTACAGAGTACGGATCGTTAACTGGTAGAGATATAACGGGCGCATTTAATGGTTCTATGACCTTAAATGACCTGTTCGACTTATATGCATGGCTCGTAATGCGCGGTTTTACACCTAATACATTAATACTTCATCCTCTGGCCTGGAAGATATTTAGTATCGATCCAGAGATACGTGAAGTAGTATTACGTGGTGCTACATTAGCATCCCGTTCGTTACCTCAGGGTACTTACAGTCCAGGCTGGGGAACCAGTCATGAGGGTAAAGGTTTGAGAACGACTGCTACAGGTACAGGTACAGCTACCGGTTATGGTACTGGTCCTGATGCTGTGTTGGGTAAGATAGGGGCTAACCCGTGGGTAAGTACGCTTAACCCGTTAGCTGCTACATTTAATATTCAGCCGCAGTATATGCCGTCTCCTCTGACAGTATTGGTGTCTCCGTATATAGCTTATACGAGAGGTGCTGCTACTATTTCGTCAGGTACGCCGGCGGTATCCAGGACATATCCTACTACTACAGTAGCTATGTTAGATAGCAACAACTGTGGTGTGCTGGTACAGAGAACACCAGTAACTACTGAGGAGTTCGATGATCCTGCGAGGGATATACGTGCTCTAAAGATAATGGAGAAGTGGGGTATGCATCTACTGGAGCAGGGAAAGGGTATAGCGTGCGCGAAGAACGTGGTAATTACACGTAACTACGTGTTCGATAACTCTAATGTGGTAACTTTACAGCCTGAGGACTTTACTACTGCACGTGCGTAGTAGTACTTTATGTGGACTGGTCGTTCTGCTTAGTTAGCGGAGCGACCTCCCCACCTATTAGGGAGGAGGATAAATAGATATGGCTAAAGCAACTGATGGTCATACACAATTTGGTATTAACTACTTGTTGGCCCAGGAGGATGGATATTACACTGCGATGGATCACTTCCAGGCGGGGAAGCTCTACATAACAGGTGCTAATGAGAAGACTGCATCTGGTGTATTCGAGACTGAGTGGACTGATGCAGATGATCCAGCATTTGTAGGTATAACACTGAGAGCGCACCCATCTGGGTACTGGTATATGTCTAGTAAGAGTACTACAGGCTTCGTAGTGACTTTTACATCAGCACCGGCTGGTCCGGATGAGACATTTCCGTACCATATAGCGGACTGGTTTGCGTGTATGTAGGTAATAGATGACGGAGGAAACTATGGGAAGCGTAACTGCTGAAAATACTGATAATAAGGACGTTAATAAAGCTAATAAGCTGCCACTTAATGTAATACTTAACCCCAGGAAAGCAGCCATGTTCGATGATAGGGAGAAGTCGGGGCTATTCCTGTCACAGTTCGGTGGTACAGATTATGCTGGTAATGTCATTAAGCATTATGGCACCGTACCTCGTAATAGGGACTGTAGCAGGATAGATCTGGCGCTCCAGCGTGGTATATTATTCCCATGCGACCCATCTGGTGACTGTAAGAACATTAAGCCTGTGGATAAGAGTAAGAGTGATGTTAAGAATATAATGGCAGAGAATAATACCAGAGAGCTTATAGCTATAGTATCGCAGGTAATAGACCTCAATACTCTTACACAGATGAGAGACTACGAGGAGTCCAAGCCTAAGCGCGAGCAGAGGGTCCAGGTGCTACAGGCTATATCAGATAGGATAAAGAGCGGCAATATAAGTGGTATGAGTAAGGTTAAGAGTAACACTAATATGATACTCGATAAGAATACCGGTAAGTTAATACCAGATATAGTACAACTTAAGTAGTAACAGAGGTGATACATAGTGCCGGATACTACCAGGCCATATATTAAGAACGTAACTCCATTACCCAATGCTAGTGGTATAGCTATTACCAGCGCAGTAATAGTAGAGTTCAGTGAGAACATGAAGCATACCACTATTACGAGTACCAATATAGGTCTGTATAAGGATCCTCTTACTTTCGTCTCTACCTCTATAAACTATAATAGTACCTTTAACCTGGCTACTATTACACCCGACGACTACTTAGATGTTAATACCAGGTACTCTGTAGTAGTATCAGGTACAGTGCAGGACTACTATGGTAACCCTATGTATTCAGACTACTGGTGGAACTTCTGGACTGGTACGCCCAGCGGCTATGTGTATATACCCGATGAGGTTACACAGCCCGTAGAAACGACGCTAGAGGGCTATATGGAGGTCTCTAGTACTATACCTAAGCCATATACCAGTAACATACCACTAGATAGCATATCACCTATTACTATAGTGTTGAGTGATACATGTGCTATAGGTAGCAGGAACTACTTCGGTGATGCTGATGACAGTGATATTCCAGCATCATTTGGGGAGTCATACTTCGAGGATCCTGATGAGACTATAGCGAGCTATGTGACTATTAATAACCAGGAGGTACTTGGCAACCCTGCTGCCATTCATACTATCCCATCCTATACGGTATCTGTAGATGATAATATAATAACTATAGATGGTACTGGGTGGGTATACAGTAATGAGTACTTAGTAACTATTAAGGCGGGGCTACCGGGGCTTAGCAGTAACCCTATGGTAGATGACTATAAGTTCGTATTCACATCAGCTTATAGCCCGCTCTATGTAGGAGCTAGTGTTATAAGGCTTAATATAGGTCCTATGCTACAGATGGCTATGGCATATGTACCTGACGATACGCTTAACAGGTTCATATATGAGGCATCTACACAGGCTGGGAGACTATACCCGCTTACTCTGGATCCATATGATCTACCATGGTATGTAGAGGAGTTCGTAATATACCAGAGCAAGCTGAATGCCTTATATGCAGCTATAATGCTATTCGCAGGCAGCGGCGCTGGTATAAGAAAGACACTAGCAGACCTTACTATAGAGATAGATGCTAGGGGCCTGATGCCTGCACTACTACCTATAATAGGGGACTACAGGAAATTACGTGATGACCTCCTAGATATGGTAGAGGCTGGTAGCGACTCAGGACCTGATCCTGTATGGACTATTAAGTCACAATATGATACCAGGAGACCTATAACTGATACTAGCTGGCGCAGGCTACCGTTCAGGGATGTAAGGGCTGATAGTACTCCAGATGAATACTTATCCTCTGCAGCTATGGTATATACTATAGAAGCAGTAGAGTCACTATTCTGGCTATATACCAGGGAGGGCGCATAATAATGAGTGACAGTTATAGCTTATTATACCCACAGATGGATAACCCAGACTTAACAGTATCTCTATATCCAGGATATACTACAGGTATAGACCTCAGGAAGTATATGGATGATATACTTACTAAATACGGTCACTATGTAATGGTAAGACATTATGATAAGAATACGCGCAGTACCTACTGGAATGATGATATACAGGAGTCTATAGGAGGCCCACCATATGCGTGGGATGACTATATGGTACTTAGCAGGAAAGTAATAATGAGAGCTGGATGGCCGCTAGGTGGGCTGGAGCAGACTATGCCAGCAGGGCTTTCTACTGTAGCATATGTTACATACTACCTTAAGTGGAACTGGGGATATAGCAGTATAACTAACCTGGATGAGATATGCGAGTTCGACTGGAACTATGCCAGGATACCTGGTGTAGAGGATATAAAGAATAGTATAACGAACAAGTATAACATATTAGAGTCTATAGACCTGTTAGGTGATAGCGGCAGAAGAGAGTTCTATGCTTGTATATGCAGGCTGGATACTGTAGGATACTAATAGTAGGTGTGATATGGGTACATCAGATAACGTAACAGTAAGACTTAAAGACGCAGAGGACATAAATAGCGTATCAGATAGGCTTAAAGCTTATGGTAATATGGATGTATACGAATTCTTCTATAAGTTCTCTAAACTAGCGCCTGTGGCATATGCCTCAGAGAACAATAATGTAAGACTCGATGTACTACCATCGTATCCAGATGAGTTCATAGCTACTAGTGATGGTGCATATACCAACCCAGGGTCCAATTTCCACAATACTATAACATATACTCTTACACGGAGAGAGCCAGCATCACTGCGTGATCATCCATTCGAGTCAGCTAAGGAGATAAAGCCTCGTGAGTCTGAGATAAAGAGAAGTCCCACCGAGGATGGTATGTTCTTAGAAATAAGGCGACAATGGTTCGATAACCTGGTACAGTTCGACTGCTGGACACGATCTAACTACGAGGCAGACGAGCTACTAAAGTGGGCAGAGGACTTCCTGCTAAGGTTCACATGGTACTTTAAGGCAGCTGGTATACAGGAGATGTTCTACTTCAGAGGTGGGCGCTTCACGTGGGGTACCGGTGAGTCAGAGGCTATGAGCATGTGGCGCAACCCATATAAGGTAAGATCATTTACCTACTATCTCAGGACAGAGAAGCTATGGTATATAAACCAGTATGAGATAAAGAATATTATAATAAGTGCAGACATAGATGACTATCTGTATGAGATGCCAGATGATGGCTCGTTTACAGTATAGTCTTAATATATATACAGAACAAACAGAATTAATATAGAAGGGAGGTTATAAGATGGCTTATGAATCATTGCCCGGAGTAAGGGCGTCCTTTCCAGATGGTGGTCTTACAGTACAGCAGACCACTCCCTATGGTGATAGTATATTAGTTATAGGTACATCAGAGGATGGTCCTAAGTATAACCCAGTACCGATACACTCACTAGACCAGGCTACCGATATATTCGGTAAGTTTGGTGTAGGTAACCTAATACGTGGTGTATATGAAGTATGGAACGCTACTAACCAGCCCGTAGATGTTAGAGCTATGCGTATAGGTAATGGCGCGCCTGCCTCAGTAGGTGTACCAGAGGCATCTGGATACATTACTTATGAGTTCGCTAGTGCAGGTACTAATATCTATGGTGCAGCCGCTAGTGGACTAGCAGACCCCACATTTAGCGCATCTGGTAGGCTAGACCAGTTCATAGATGCTGTTACACTAACAGCTAAATATGATGGCAGTGCGTATAATAGCTTTACTATAAGAGATGGGTACGCTAGCGTAACAGGACAGCGCGCTATAGTATTATATAACCCATTTACAGGTATGGAAAGCTCCTATACTTATGACTACTATAATACTACTAATACCAGTGTAGATATACACGATGTAATAGAGCTAGTAGATGCTATCAACGCAGACAGTAACATTAACCCGTATGTATCAGCTACTACTACAGACCTGACAGCTATATACGAAGTATGTGCATCAGGCAACTCTAGTGACGGTGGATACATAGTACCAGCTAGTGGTGCTTATAATGGTACCTATTACCTTACATCATCTATACCCAATAGCCTGAGAAATGGCTCGGCTATAGAGACTGTATGGAATGATGATGGTACACCAAAGAAAGTAACACTTAACCTGCACCATATAACTACAGCTGACGATAATGACGGTGATGGTATACCTGATAGTATACTGTGTCCGGATCCTAACTATGGTATCCCATCAGTTATTAAGGTGGGTCCCGTAGGTGTGACGTGGGGCAGGAACGTACAGACTGCTGGTAACCAGCTAATAGAGTTGGCTATGGTATATGATATTGCGGACGCATCAGGTGAGCTATTACCTACAGCAGGTAGAGACTATGCTGAGCTGGATAACTATCCTATTAACAGGAATAGCAGCCAGGCATCTACAGGTGTGAATGGTGAGACTATAATTAGCTACCTGGGTGATAACGTTAACGTATCGGAATACAGACAGTATGTGAGTAATGGTCTGATAGGAGTCAGTACAGATGGTACCACATCAGAGTTTACATTCAGGGCTAAGCTAGAACCTGATGTTAACTACTATGCTGGTGGCTCTACTAATATACCTAACTATACTCATGACCATACTACTATAGGACAGATACTTAAGACTCGTATATACGAGACAGTATCAGGTGTAACATCAGAGACTAGGAAGCCAGTAACACTGGCATGGAGCGCAGGTGTAGCTACAGTAACATTTACTGATAGCGACCAGCTGCCAGAAGCTGGTACTATAATAACTATAGACTATATATCTGTAGTAGGTACTCTGACGGAGTATGGTACCAGGACAGCATTAGAGAATACCAGAGGTACTACGGACGCAGAGGAGAACTACTTCGTTACAGGTAATAGTATATACTTTGCTGGTGCTCATGATACTGACATAATGGTCACATACCAGTACCGTAGAGACTATGATATACCAGGTGACGTAAGTATATCTAATAGTACTATAGGCGCTATAGAGTTCACAAACCCCGCTAAGCAGCCTCAGATACATTCTGCAGGAGGCACCAGGATAGGTGTGAACTATACATACAAACCAGAGTGGGTATCGCTACCAGGCACACTATCATTAGCTGGTGGAGGTAATGGTACCAACATGACCAACAAACAGCTAAAGAGTGAGCTAGATGAAGCGTATAGCGCGCTAGAGAACTATGAGATAGATATATTAGTACCTATGGGCGCATACCTGGACTCTACTATGGAGGACTACTCACCAGAGACTGGTATACTAAGAGAAGTTAATGCAGGTTTCCATACACAGCTGGCAGCACTATTAGACATACTAGCAGGTAACGTTAATGAGACTATAGGTATTATAGGAGTTAAGCCCGCTAATACTAATTCACTATCTGATGTAAAGACATGGGTAGAGAAGCTAACAGTAGCAGATGCTAACGATAGGCTAAGAGCAGCTAACTACATGCCAGTATTCGCAAGCAGATGGGTACAGGTAGTAGCAGCAGAGCCTATAATAAGCGCCGCTACATTAGGTATAAGCAGCTCAGACTACTATGGTGATGGTACTACAGTGTATGCAGGACTGATAGCATCACTCAGCTCCCAGATAGCTACTACTAATAAATTTGTAGGTAGAGGACTATCAGGGCTAAGGTATAGCCTATCATCTAAGCAGCTTAATGACTTAGTATCTAATAGGTATGTATGCTTCCAGAATAAACCGAGACGTGGTATCGTAGTAGTAAAGGATGTTACAGCAGCCGCACCAGGGTCTGACTATGATAAGCTTACTACTATAAGGATAGTGAAGCTAGTCATGGATGTAGTAAGAGAAGTAAGCGAGCCATATATAGGCGATGTGAATACCGCCTATAAGAGGAACGCTATGTATACTGCTATAAATAAGTCACTGGGCGCGATGACATCCGCTAGTAACCAAATACTAAGAGACTACGAGTTTACTATAGCCGCTACAGCAGAAGAGCAGAGGCTAGGTATAGTGAATGTACAAATGACACTAGTACCAGTATTCTGCACCGAGCGCGTACTAGTAACAGTAAGACTCAGAAATACTCTATAACATATATACGTATAGTTGACACTATATGACATGGAGTATATAATAATAACAGGGGACAGGAGTAAAACCACTTCTCATCCCCTGTTACTATTTTACGATATAGACAGGAGGTGAATATAAAATGGCATACGCCGACACAGAGTCGTTTACCAGGACGTATACATCGTTCTCAGGTGCCGACATCCTGTGTCTGTTCGCGAATGTGCCAATAATGGAGGCACAAGGTATAAGTTATAGTGTAACGCGTGAATATTTCGCGCCGTATAGTAGTAATACTATACAGTAAAGATGGCTTGATCGGTGGAGCCTAAGTCGTATCTGCGATATGGTAATACCGAGCGACTTTTACAGTTGTGTAGAGACTTAGGATAATGTCCTGGATAGGTTATAACAACAATATTACATAACCTATAACACGCCATCTACCCATATATGGGTAATGATATAGTCCATCTCTCTCAGAAATGGGAGATATAAGAGGAAAAAGCCCCGATCTACACATTGGGTAGTTAACTGCTGCCCATACTTCCTGAAATCGGTGAACCTATTATGGAATACCGAGGTAACCTATCACTGATAGGTACCGTAGAGACTTGGCAATGTAATTTATTTACTGGTACTTAGTACCTAAGCCAGATAGCTTATATTAATGGAAAGCTATAAAACGGAGGTAATAAAGTTGGATGATAGAATAAGAAGTATAATATACGGAACTCTGATGGGTGACTCATATATATCTAGACACTACGCTAAAAGATGTGATAAGAATACATATCAGTTCAGGGTAGAGCACTCTACTAAGCAGGAACTATACGTTAAGTGGTTACGTGACCAACTCACAGAATTACAACCACAGGAGTTATCATATAGAAATAGGGTAAGATATATTAAGGGTAGAAAGATATCGTCAAGTACTGTCGCACTAATAATATGTAAGAATAGTATTATGTGGCAGCATCTGAGAAATATATTCTATGATGGATCAGGTATAAAGAGAGTCACTCCTGAAATAATGGATGGTATGACATGTGAGTCTGTAGCTCTGTGGTACATGGATGATGGGTGCTATCATCAGTATAGGAATGTAGCTGCTATAGCTACCCATTCTTATACACTAGGAGAGCACCACATAATGGTAGATGGTATACACAGGATCACTGGTGCTACACCTACTATCTCTAAGAAGTGTCATAGTGGCACTTGCTATTACTATCTATACTTCCCCCGTGATGAGACGATCAAACTTCTTCATAGCATAGGACGATATATACCATATGAAACAGGTATGCGATATAAAGTTCCTCTGGGATGGGATAGAGCCACCAGACTGCCACCTAACTATAGACAGTGTATGCCCGCCAGAATACCAGATGAAGATGCTAGACTCCTTATAATAAATAACCTTAAATGGTTTGCCAGTAATAATGATGTTACTGATGGTTTCCCTATGGTATTATACTTATACACTAAGGATAGTTACTCATTTAAACCTATTCTGCGAGTATTTGGTAGCGTAGAAGCAGCGTTAGATGCAGCAGGACTACCAACCAACTTTATTTAAGATATAGTCCAATATAGAGCAGTGATCCGCGTTCATTTAGCAGAGGTAAGCGTGGTATAGCTGGGTCAATAATGGCTCCACTATTAAGTAATTAATAGTGAAACACATGGCTTACATCAGTGGAACCTGATAGTAATATATTATCTCATATCAGGTAATACTGAGCGGTACATGATATGGCCGTGCAGAGACTTAGATGATGGTTATATATACATATAACATAGTCTGGATAGATCACATAAACTATAATAGGTGATCTATAATACGCCATGCCCCGGAAGTAGTAACATACTTCAGGGTGAAGATATAGTCCAAGTATTAAACTTGCAATAGTTTTTACCGTCTTTGACAGAGATCCTCTGATGGAGATGGTAGCTAACCAGGCTAAGCTAATGTACTTTGCTAAGAAACATGACTTAAAAGACCCTGAGAGCCTGGCGTTCTCGATACAGGCTGCCTATAACTCTATTAATAGATCCCTATACGATAATAATAATATGGAACTGGAAATAGAGAAACGACCTCCTGTATATCTCGATCAGATCCTTTACTATTGGAGGATGTAAAACCCCGTGAACTGCTGGAACCCTAATGGTAATACCTATGGCGATCAGCAGCCTAGCCTGTATATGACATACAGGACGGTTCAGAGACTAGAGTATATATGAGTAATTATATATACGAGCGCGGGGCACTATATGGTTATTTATATAGTCATATAGTGATGATATAGTCCGATCAGTATGGAAACATGCTGAGTGTGGCAGAAATGACCACGCCTGTACTTATAGAGTACATGTAACACAGTGCCATTCGATATAACGATAACTGCCGCTAATGAGTATGGACAGATGGCAGTACAGCGCGTATATGGTGTCGAGATACTTAACTCAGGTTCAGGCCTTAGTGTAGACGACATAGTGAATGAGTTATAGTTGTTTGTTCACTATAAACCCTACTATATGCTGGGACACCTCTACGATGTAGAGGCTATCAGCAGGTAAGAGCATACTATTAATATATAGTGGTAGCACTCACCCCAGAGACTTTACGTAGGGTACTGGCATTACATATATACATAGGAGATAGCATTAATGAGATACTTTAAGACGTATACCAGTAACATGGGATACCTATTAGGGCGCATGGTAGGTAGTGGTGTAATAGACAGTAGAGATGATCAGTACAGGCTACTAATATATACAGATGATGCGCGCCTATTACAGTTCATTAATGATGAGCTGGATACTATACATACTACTATAGATCATGTTAAAGGATACTTTAGTATACTCATAACAGATAGGGACATACTAATGGATATAATGTCGTATGGTATATTATCTGTTAGAGAGGACCCTGTATTACCGACCATACCGCGCGATATACATATTAACTTCATACATGGTATACTAGATAGCATAGGTATTGTATGGGTAGATGGTCATAGCAATAACTCTACACTATACACATCATTCATGGCTAACAGTAAGCCATTCCTACAGAGCATAGGGGGCATGTTGCATGACCTCATAGGTAGTATACCTAAGATACATAGTAGTATGCTATACCACCCTGATAGTACATCAGCATACGAGCTAGTATATGCTACTAAGGAGTCATTAGGTACTTACCACATGCTATATGATAACACACATATATCCAGCTACTATGATACCAGAAAGCAGGCTATATATGAGAAGTGGCTACTTAATGATATGAAGAATATGTACTGGGGTATGCGTAAGTGTAAGCTATGTGGTAATATGTATGTAGCATTCCATGACCAGAGCTATAGGTGCTGGGAATGCAGACGCTCTAATGGTAAGAGTAATAATAAGGATACTAATAAGGATACTAATAAGCCAGTAAAGATATAGTCCTACCGGTATAGCGATATACTGTATGAGAGGAACAACAGTGCACATTCGTGGCCAGATCCATAGCAGGATGGAGGCCAGTAAAGATGAGTGATAGTCTGGAGAATAGAACTCTTACATTCGATAGAATAAGTGATATACTATCTACAGCTAGGTCAGATACCTCACTGACTGCCCAATACGAGGCAGCTCGTGCTGGTTCAGTCGAGGAGTTTGGTTTGGCTAGGCTAAATAAGATTTAGTTATATGTAGTATATGCGAGGTGATAAGTTATGGCAGATGAGCTGGGCGCTATATTATCTAACCTAACTGACTCTCAGAGAGATATAGTGGAGAAGTTTAGTCCATCCTATAAGAAGGGGCGACTCTGGAATATATCTGGCACTCCTAGTAAGAGTGTACAGGTAATACCAGTTAGTACCACCCCATTAGTAGATATTTCTATAGATCCTACTGCTGACAGGTTTAAGTTACCTGATCAGACTCTAGTGCTTAGAGATGAGGATGTACTTACTATACCACCCAGTACATTCCTTAAGGAACAGAGTAAGCTAGAGATGGAGAAAGTACGCCGTTCTATTAAGGATCCTACATTGGATGACTATACTAAGGAGACTAACAGGTACGATATAATAGATCAGTATATATCTCCCACCAGGTCATTCAGTGGGGCTGATATAACATGTGTAGTACATGTAGTGGGTAATGATAACCAGACATCACCTCTGGTACTAGCTAATGCCCAGACGCTGTCATATAGTGTACACCGAGAGAAAGTACCAGTCAGGGCATTAGGTCATACCTACCCAGTAGGAATTACACGTGGTGCTCGCGTACTGGCCGGCAGTATGGTGTTCACAATGTTCGATAGGGAGGTGCTATATGAAATAATACAGTCGTACTCAGTGGATGTAGAGTGGAATGGTGGCGACTACAGGTATACATCGTTCTCACCGATGTTAGACCAGTTGCCGCCATTCGATATTACTATCACATTCGCTAACGAGTATGGCGATGTATCTAATATGGCTATATATGGTGTAGAGCTAGTAGATGAGGGTGTAGTACTATCTATAGACGATCTATTAGTAGAGAAGACGTGTAGCTTCATAGCGCGCGATATAGATATGATAACACCTATGAGAACTAATACTCTAACAGTAATGGGTGGTAAGAGCGGTGGACACGCTAAGCTACCTATGAGAGACGTTACATCAGAGGATATTAATAACTTCCTTAATACTATGAGCCAGAGGCGTAACCATATGCTTAACACATCACCATACGGTCTGGATGGTGTGTACAGGTACGATATACCATATGATGAGGCGCTATTTAGTAATACAGCGGTACATAATAGTAAGTATCCTGCACTGATAAGCGGACAGCCTGTAGTGTACACTAACCCGGGAGGAGTATCGTGGCTAGGTAAGGTACTGCTATCTAACTATGGTAAATATACATATAGCGATGCTAATAAGGTATCAGGTGAGCTACAGGACCTGAGTGAGATGTATGAGTTTATACCAGACCTAACAGTATATACTACTATATATGATAATAACTATAGGGTGCATACAGACTATAACTATGCTGCAGGTAGCGCGGTACCATCTAAGTACCTGATAAAGACTACTGGTGAAATGGTGGAGCGCAACCACCTGAGGGATGTGAGTAACAGTGGACAATAAGCTAACCTTAGATAGTCAGTACAGGCATTACTTTAGCGGGTCGCAGTGTAGGGTATACTTCGATGGTGAGTTTGTAGATGACGTGAACTACTTAGAGTTCTCTATAGTTAGTAATAAGGCGCCTATCTATAGCTATAATGATCCTTACTATAAGATGGTTGCCATGGGTAACTACCTGGTACAGGGATCATTTACTATAAACTTTACTGAGAAAGGCTACCTGCTTAATATTAAGGACAGGCTGGCTGAACAGAATAGGAAAGGTATAGAGAGCACCAGTATATTCCCCACAGTATCAGATAACACTGCTATGAGGTTTCTTAATAGTACTGATAGCAAGCCTAAGGAGGCTGCTATTAGGTATTATGAGAACCTGTACTGGTATAAGAATAGTAATAGGGAGAGTGGTACGCTAAGTAGGAAGAACCCATATAACTGGGACCTGAGTGATACAGGTATAATAGATGCGCGCGGGTTCGATATAATAATGTTGGCTGGTTATCCATTCGGTACATCTAACCAGTATAACCTGAAGCAGATAAACGATGTTCATATAACAGGACAGACTATGACAGTACTAGATAATGGGCAGCCTCTGGTAGAGCAGTACCCGTTCTTCGCGCGCTCATTAGACCTGGAGCCTACTATATACTATGAGGACGATAAGCATACTATAGAAGCGCCAGATGTGAAAGTACCGGACCCGGAGGGTACTAAAGCTCCAGATACTATAGACATTAAGAGAGAGATAGAAAAAAGCTTCGTATACGTAACTATACATAAGGAAATGGTAG
>Ga0172366_10002896_pt1 | contig 13500 bp, 12 predicted proteins | sample LakKivSesite69cm_FD_114533 | JGI IMG/M metagenome (GOLD analysis project Ga0172366, IMG submission 114533) | Sediment microbial communities from Lake Kivu, Rwanda - Sediment site 69cm | ecosystem: Environmental > Aquatic > Freshwater > Lake > Sediment | place: Rwanda: Western Province, Lake... | reverse complement strand
GTTCAAGGTCGCCGGGAAGACCGGCACCGCCGAGAACCCCCATGGCGAGGGTCATTCGTGGTACGTCGGGTATGTCCCGGCGCAGAACCCCGTCATCGCCATCGCAGTGATCTGCGAGAACGCCGGGCATGGGAGCGACATTGCCGCACCCATCGCGGGAGCAGTGTTCCGCGCTCGTCTCCTGGAGCAGGAGCGACCGGAGCAACCGGAAGGCGTGCAGATGGTGCAGAGTTCGGACCCGGCTCCTCCGCATCCCTGAGGATTGTGCACATGGCGCTGACAGGGCGACATATCCGAGAGCTTTTCGACTGGCCTCTGGCGCTTTCCGCCGTTGGTCTTGTGGCGGTAGGTTGGATCGGGCTTCTCAGCGCCACTGGGGAAACCGCTGCGAGCCGGGTTCAGGGCCTGGCGACGGTACAGTTAGTATGGGTGGCTCTGGCGTTTACTGCGGCGGCTCTGGCAGTCTGGCTGCCTCTCCGGTTCTGGTACGGCATCTCCTACGTCGCGTACGGAGTCGGGGTCGTGCTGCTCGTGCTCACGCTCGTCCACGGCGCACGAGGGATGGGGGCGCAGCGCTGGCTTGCCCTCGGCCCGGTTCACCTCCAACCCTCCGAATTCGGGAAAATCGGCCTTATCCTCGCCCTCAGCCGCTTTCTCTCCCATCAACGCGTGTCCATGACGCGCCTCTCGCACCTGCTCGTCGCCCTCCTCATCACCCTCGTGCCCGTCGCGCTCATTCGGGAGCAACCGGACCTCGGCACTGCCATGGTGTACGGGGCGATCTTCCTGCCGATGGTCTACTGGGGTGGGTTGAAGAACCTTCACCTCTTCGCCATCATCGCGCCGGTCGTCAACGCCGTCTGCGCCTTCGCGGGGTGGATACCATGGACGGCCTTCTGTCTGGCGTTCGTCGGGCTGCTTTTCCTCCTGCGTCCGTCGCTCACCTGGACCGTGCTGCTCGTGGTGATCAACCTCACCGTGGGGATCATCACCCCGGCGATCTGGGATCGGCTGCAACCGTTTCAACAGCGCCGCATAGAGACCTTCTTCAGCCCGGAGAAGGACCCGCTCGGAGCGGGGTACCAGATCATTCAATCGCAGGTGGCCATCGGATCGGGCGGCACGTGGGGCAAAGGATTCCAGCAAGGCTCCCAGACGCAACTGGCGTTCCTGCCCGAAACCCACACCGATTTCATCTTCGCCGTCCTGGGAGAAGAATTCGGGTTTGTCGGGGCGCTTGTGATCCTGAGCCTGCTTTTTGTGCTCGTGTGGCGCATCATCAGGATGGCGCTTGTCGGAAACAATGCCTTCGCGTCGTTCGTATGTATCGGTGTGGCGTCCATGATCGCGTTCCACTCCGTCGTCAACATCGGGATGACCGTCGGGCTGATGCCGGTCACGGGGCTGCCGCTTCCGCTCGTGAGCTACGGCGGATCGGCGCTCCTTACCGATGGGCTGGCGCTGGGGCTTGTGCTGGGGTTTGGCCTGCGACGCCATGAGTGAGAGAGCATACGCATGAGAGTGTCTTCCACACCCGGATCGTCCGTTTTCGGTGAAGTATCTACGCCGCCGCATAGAGGAGGGGAGCGAGATGAGAAGCCCTTGGCGTTTCCATAGAATAGGAATGCTCGTGGGAGCGATTGCCCTTGGCGTGCTTGTCCTTGTCGTCTGGTCGTACGCCGCCGACAAGCCCTCGCTACGGATTTTCTACACCGCCAGCGTGAAAGGATACATTGACCAGTGCGGATGCCGCGTCAACCCCACGGGCGGGATCGGCAGACGCGCAACGTTCATCCGGCAGAACACCGACGCCTCGGTCCCGACGCTCGTCCTCGACGGAGGCGACATGATCGGCGAAGACGACGAGGTTGGGCGGATGCAGACGCAGTATCTCTTCCGAGCGATGAAGGAAATGGGCTACCATACGCTCGGCCTCGGCCCACGTGACTTTCTCTACGGGGTGAACTTCCTCCGCAACGCCGAACGGGAATACGGCTTCGCCTTCACGAGCGCAAACCTGATTGACTCGGCAACCGGCAGACCGGTGTTCGCGCCGTATACCATCGAACAGGTCGGCGGCAGAAACGTGCTGGGGATGCGTAGCGGCAGCCTGAAAGTCGGCGTGATCAGCGTGATGGGCCTGGAGCGGCTTCCGCTCGCCCCGCCGACCGACCCCACCTTCCGGCTGAACGACCCCCTCGCCGCCACGCGCAGCGCGGTGCAGACGCTTCGCAACCAGACTGACCTCATCGTCGTCCTCGCGTACACCGACCAGGCGAACTTCGATAGCCTCTGCACTGTCGAAGGCGTGGACGCGGTGCTCTCCTGTCGGCCATTGCGCTACCCCGACGAGTGGGTGTCGCGTGTCGGCCACACGGTGCTCGCCTATTCGACGTTCCAGGGGCGCGGCGTGAGCAAGATTGATCTCACGCTGAACGGGGCACACCACGTCACCGACGCACGCGGCGACATGGCGTGGATGACGGCGGACATCCCCGACGACCCGAAGATGGCGCAGTTGAAGCAGGAGTTCGAGCAGTGGAAGGCCCGCACGACGGGCGGAGAACAGAGCAACTGAACGACGTGCGCCGGAGCCTGGGAGACCCGATAGGACATGTCACGACGATGGGCATGGCTGGCGGCGGTTGGCGTCGTTGCGGCGGCGGCACTCCTCACGTCGAAAGCTCCAGCCAGGGGCGACCGCATGAGCATCTACTTCACCGCCACCTCCAAAGGGAACCTGGAGCCGTGCGGCTGCCCGGTGAATCCGAGCGGCGGATTGCCGCGCCGGGCGTGGTACATCCAGCACCACACGCCACCTGACCACGCCGTCGTGCTGCTCGACGGGGGCGACGTTGTCGGGACGCCGACGCAGACAGGTCTCCTCCAGACCGAGTACATGTTTCGCGCCATGCACGAGATGGGATATACCGTGCTCGGCCTCGGTCCGCGTGACTTCGTGTTCGGGATAGACTTCCTGCGCGAGGCGGAGCGGCGCTACGGCTTCACCTTCACGAGCGCGAACCTCGCCGACACGGCGTCGAACGACCTCATATTCCCGCCCTACGGCGTCATGAAAGTCGGGCAGAGTCGTCTTTTCGGGATACCCTTCGGCGGGCAGAAGATCGCCGTCATCAGCGTCATGGGGACCGACATGCCGCCGATCTGCCCCGGCTGCAACCCACCCCTGAGGCTTCTGGACCCGTTCGAGAGCGCACGCCGCACGGCCTCGGCGGTCCGCCCACAGTGCGACCTCGTGGTGGTTCTCGCGCAGGCCGAGCAGGAGGAGCTTGAGCGGCTGCTTGCGATCCCGGAAGTGGACATCGTCATCGCCGCCCGGACGATCTACATCCCTGCCGGGTTCGATAACGTCGGTCTGCACGGCCACGCAGTGCTCGCGTATACCGGCTACGAGGCGCGTCGCATCGGGCACATGACCATCGAGCGGAACGCGCAGGGCAGGATCGTGAGCGCACACGGCGATCTTGCGGCCCTCGGCACTGCCGTCCCCGACGACCCGGAAATCGCCAAGCTCGTCGCGGAGTACAAGAGGGAAGTCGCGGCCCTGCCGGACCTGGGACACGTTCGGCGCGAACAGTGAGCGACCGCGTCGGGCACGTCAACCTCCACCGCACGGATTGACCCGCTCCGAGCCGGGGCTGAAATTACTCCTACCGTACGCCGAGGATGTGCTCCATCGCCTTTTCAGGTCAACGGACTTGGCTCTACGTTCCTCTCACCTCGCCACACCCCCCTAAGGACTGCCGGATTCCCATGAAAACCTCGTCCCACAGCACCCTCGTGATCCTGTCGGTGGTCATGTTCAGCGTGTTCGGCATCGCGCTGACCCTGACGGGCACGCTCTTGCCCCTGCTCATCGCGCATTTTGGCCTGAGCTACGGCGAGGCGGGCACGCTTCAGGTCTCGGCGCAGTTCGGCTATCTGCTCGCGATCATGCTCACCGGCTGGCTCGTGGCCAGAGCCGAAGGGCGGTTCATGGTGATCGGTGCGCTTGCCGTCTCCCTGCTTGGGTTCGGTCTGTTCGGCTGGACATCCTCATTCTGGGCGGCCTGCGGGCTGATGGTGCTCGGCGGCGCGGGGGGCGGCACGATTGAAGTGGTGATGAACACCGTCGTCATGAAGCTGAGCGAGACGCGCCGGGGCAACCTATTGAACTTCATCCACGTGTTCTTCGGGCTTGGCGCGTTCTTCGGACCGGCTGTCGTGGGGAAGCTCATCGGCATGGGCGTCGCGTGGCGATGGTTCTACCTGGGGACGGGCGTGTTCTGGGCCGTTCTCCTCCTGTTCACGCTCACCTGCCGCTTCCCCTCGATCAAGCCCGAACCCTCCGCCGATGCGGCTGCGGCCACGAGCGTCTTCGGGCTGCCTGTTGTGCGCATCCTGTTCTTCGTGTTGATGGTGTACGTCGGGCTTGAGCTTGGCGTCGGCGGATGGATCACGACGTACCTGCACGACATCGAGCACATGCCGACCGCGCACGCGGCGTACGTCGCGTCGGCCTTCTGGCTGGGCATCGCGGGAGGCAGGCTCCTGCTCACGCTCATCGGCCATCGCTGGCACGAATCGGCGATCATCGTCGCGCTCACCTCGTGGGCCATCCTGTGCCTTGTTGGGGTGTTCTCGTTGCCGGGACCATGGCCGGTGGCAATTGCCCTCGCGCTCGTCGGCGCGGGATATTCCGGCATCTACCCGACGACGATTTCCTGGGGCGGCGGGGCTTATCCGGCGCACGCCGCTCAGGTGACGGCGCTCGTCGCCACCGGCGGCGGCATCGGGGCGGTGCTCATCCCCTGGGTCATGGGGTACCTTTCGGAGGGCCTTGGCCTGGCAAACGGGATGCGATTCTATCTTCTCATGACCGTTGTCTTGCTCGTGCTCGTCACATGGGCGCGCAGACGCCAATCCGCCTCAACGCCTGCCGCCGCGCCGACGCCGGTAGCCTAGGAGAGGGGATGACCCTTCGCGTAGGATACCTCGGGGGTACTCTAACCCCTGAATTCAGGACGTTGCGCGAGAGGAAGAATGCCGTCCTCGTCGCGCTTTACGGCCCCGACCGAGGAGAGGCCGCGCAGGTGGCCGCCGAGACGGGAGCTGCGCCCTACGACTCCGCCGACGCGCTCGTCCGCGAGGCCGAACTCGACGCGCTCTTCCTCAATTTGCCTCCCGCGGAAGAGGCGCGGCTCGCGTGCGCTGCCGCCGAACGAAGGCTCCCGACCTTCGTCGTCCCGCCTGTCGCTCCCTCCTTCGCCGAAGCGGAGGAGGTACTCTCGACGATCCGGCGGACGGGAGTGATCACGAGCGTCGGCTGGCCGATGCGCTACGCGATCAACCTCATCCAGCTTCGCCAGACGGTCAGGGCACGCGGCGCACGGTGGTTGCTGGGCCGCGTCGTGGCGGGTGTGGTCTCCGAGGAGGAACTCCTGAACAAGGCGGCGGGGGTCTGCGACCTCGTGCGGTACGTGGGCGGTCCGTTCGACGGTGACCGGGCGATAGATGCGCCGGGCGAGGGCATTCTGCACGTCAGGCTCGGCCTTGTTTCCGGCGCGACGGCGCAGGTTTCCCTCGTCGCCGGGTGGAGCGCGGGGGAAGAGGTGAGCATCGAGGCGCTGGCAGGCGGCGACCGGATGGCGTGGTACTTCGGCACGAACCATATCGTGATCAACGGGCGCGAGCAGCGCGTCGCGGAGAAGGTGGAGGGCCTTTACGTCGCCGAGGTCGCCGCATTCCTCACCGCCGTGGAGACCGGGCGGCGTTCGCCCGTCCTCTGCGACTACGCCGAAGCCGTCGAGACGCTCCGCGTCACCGATGCGCTCCGGCAGGCATGGGAGCACGGGACATGAAGAGTTTCCGGAAAGAACTGTGGTTCAACGTTCCGACGAGGCGGGCGTTCATCAACATCACGCCGCAGGTGGAAGAATGCCTGCGCGAAAGCGGTGTGCGCGAGGGCCTCTGCCTCGTGAACGCGATGCACATTACCGCGAGCGTGTTCATCAACGACGACGAGTCGGGCCTTCATGCCGACTACGAGGAGTGGCTTGAACACTTGGCCCCGCACGAACCAATCAGCCGCTATCGCCATAATCGCACGGGCGAAGACAACGGCGACGCGCACCTCAAGCGGCAGGTCATGGGGCGCGAGGTGGTCGTCGCGGTCACGGAAGGCGCGCTCGACTTCGGCCCCTGGGAACAGATATTCTATGGGGAATTCGACGGTCGCCGTCGGAAGCGCGTGCTCGTGAAGATCATCGGGGAATAAGCCGCACCCGGCAGCGGTCTCTCATGGCCGGGAAAACCGCACAAGGAGCTTCCCATGACACCGCGTGACCGCCTGCTCACCGCGCTCCACAACGAGAAGCCCGACCACTTGCCCGCTCAGGTGCACAGCTGGATGGGCTACTACCTGAATACCTACCTCGGCGGCATTGATCAGTGGGCGGCGTACGAACGCTTCGGCATGGACATGGTGATCTATACCGGGCCGCACCTCGTCTACGACGAAAAAGCCCTCAGCCGGTGGGTGCACCAGGATCATCCCGCCACCATCGGCCCCGGCGGCGTGCGTTCGTGGAAGACCACGATTCACACCCCCGACGGCGACCTCACCATGGCGCACTCAAGCAACGAGATCACCACGTGGGAAACCGAGCACCTCATCAAAACCGGGCGCGATTTTGCGCTTTTCGAGAAGTACGCGCCCGTGCCCACGAAGGACTGGTCGCCGGTCATCCGCGATAAGGAGCGGCTTGGCGACCGGGGCATCGTCCGCACCGGCAGCGGAGGCTATGGACAGGGCAGCCCGTGGCAGGACCTCTGCACGCTCATGGGGACGGTCCCGGCGATCATGACGGCGATGGATGAGCCTGATCGGATGCACCACATGCTGAGGGTGATCCTCGATAAACGGCTGGAGTCGCTGGAGAAATCCCCGCCGAACCCGTCGGATATCGTCGAGTGCGGCGGAGGAGCGGGTTCGGACACGGTGATCAGCCCGGCGCTCCACGAGGAGTTCTGCCTGCCCTACGACCAAGAGCACCATGCCGCGATCCACGCGAAAAGCCCGCACATAAAGATCGTCTACCATCTCTGCGGCGGCCTGATGCACATGCTCGATCACGTAGCGCGGAACGGCGCGGATGGCCTGGAGACCATGACGCCTCCGAGCATGGGCGGCAATGCGGACATCGCCGAAGCGAACAGGCGCGTGGGCGACCGGCTCTTCTTCATCGGCGGGTTCGACCAGCAGGCCGGTTTTGAGCGAGGCACGCCTGAAGAGGCGCGGCGGCTTGTCTTCGCTTGCCATGCGGGGCGTCCGAACGGCGGCTACATTTGCTGCCCGTCGGATCATTTTTTTCACGGTGCGCCGGAGAACATCCAGGCATTCGCGGACGCCGCAAAAGAATGTAGGTACGCGTGAGTTGGCCGCGATGTATGCGGAGGTGGCGCTACGCGGGCCGCGTTCGGTCGGTTTCGCGTGCTCTGGTGCGCACCGGGGGATACCTGAAACCAGCTTTTTGCACAGGCGTAACAGAAAAACAATACTGACATAAGGACATCAGCGGGAAACCCGCAAAAAGGGGTCATCTTTTTTCTATCGAACCTTGACATACGTATCCCTGTCTGGCGACATTCAACCATTCCCGGCGGGCTAGGCCCTCTGCTGGAGTGTGCTGAGGGGTACCGGCATCGGTTCTTATCGTGCCGTTTTTCGGATGCCGGTATCCATGTGCACGCCAATTGATTTGCTTGACAAGACCTCGTAAGGGATGTATCCTTATGGGGTGGGCATGGGGTAATGTGCGCTGTGAGAGTGTATGGCACTGGAAACTATGAAATTGCGTAGGTCCGAGAACGCTCTCTCAGATGCGAGAATGCAGGTTTGCGCCATTGCTTCGTTCCCTGCGGGGGGAGGTAAGGCCTCCGGAATGTCTGGAATTGTGAAGGAGGTAACCACGATGAGACGTGGTGTGGTGATGCTCATTGCCGGGGTGGCCGTGATAACGAGCTTGAGCGTGTCCCCTGTTTTCGCCGCGAGCAGGTATCCGGTGAGCGTGGGGGTTTCCTACGGGAAGTGGTCGCCGTCACTGGATGCGTACAACCTGCGGTTTCTCGATCAGAACAACCCCTCGATGGTGAATGGTACCCCCGTATATATCCGCCAGCCTCTGGATACCCTGACTGTACCGATCACATATCACGGATATACCACAGGGAGGGTCCCGTACCTCTTCTCCTCGGCGTGGGGGTTTGGCATCAACGCCAAGGTGCGGCTTCACAGCGATCTGTACGCCCTTTTCGAATACGATTGGTGGAAGCAGTCCGTAGGCAGCGAACGCAACTACGGCGGCCTGATCGGCTACGAAGGGTACGAGGTCAAACTCAACCCCGTCACCCTCTCGCTGATCTACAACCTGCCAGCGGAAATCGGCGGCACGTGGTGGCCGCAGGTTTATCTGGGGGTCGGCGCTGGCTCGGTCTTGGTTGAGCGCACCAACCTCCAGATCACCAATGCCGCCCATTCGAAGGCCACGTCGTCCGGTTCGGGCACGATCCTGAACGGATTGGCCGGTATGGAGTACGTGATTCCCGTGCCGTTCTTCCAGGATCGGGTGAGTCTGTTCGTCGAAGGCCGGTACATCATGGGTGACTACACCGAGCAGTTCACCGTGCTGGGTAACACCGGATCGGCGCTGCGGGATACCGCAGGGAAAGAGCGCACAGAGGACAAGGCGGTGAGCGTTCAGGGGCCGCATCTGAAGATGGGCTTGACCATCAACTTCGGCCAGTTGAAGCCGCGTCCTGAGAAGGGGGTGCTCTCCGGGCTGTTAGAGCCGAGTCGTCGGCGTGCCGGCGGGTATGCGATGGCTCCGAGCTATGGCGCACCGGCCAGTGCTGGCGGCGGGGGAGTGACCGTCATCTACCCGCAGCCGCCGGAACAGGTGCAAGTGGTGCAGGGCGTGGGCCATATTGACGAGGACCGCATCCGGCAGATCATCCGCGAGGAGCTTTTGAGCGCTCGTCTGAGCACTGGGGCTGCTAGGCCGGTAGACGACCTTGCAGAACAGCAATTGCGGAGCATTCGTGAACGCAGACTTCAGGCTGAGCAGGAACTTCAGCAGCTTAAAGAGCTTCTGCGGGAGGAAGGGTAACCGGCTGAACGGGGATCCGGATGCAGTGGTATCCGTTCGCCTTGGGGCTGAGCATCATCGCCTGTGCCGTTTCGGCTCGCGGAGCGCAGGATGAACATGGGCCTCGGCTGGCACACCAATTGCAAAGCCTGGGGTACGAGAATATCTGTGTGGAAACCACCGACAGCACGCTGGTCGTGTGGTGTGAAAATCGAAGAATCCGGTATCCGGTCGTGTGGATGGTGGAGGCGCTGGCATTAGCCGCTGCCGCCGTGCCACCGGAAACAGAGGTGCGGGTCGTCGCCGAGAAGCTCGCAAGGCCCGTCGTATCGCTCGCTGCAAAAGCGGACGACGTACGACGATGGATGAGCGGTGAGCTTCCCACTGAGGAGTTCCGAGAGAGACTTGAGGTCGCGTTCTCCGGCAGTGATTCTCCCTCGGCAAGAGAGAACCCCTCTCTGAGGCGCGTGGACCTCACTATCGGCCCTGGGCGGTTGCTGAGCCAGTTCGGCGTTCCAGGCGTGTGGATCAAGGCGCATTTCGATGTCAGCGCCGAGCTTGCCACCGCGCTTGCGCCGGGGATGACCGCGTACGGGCGGATGTTCGTCCCCCTGCACAATCGAGGGGGACCCGTGGATGGGGATGATCGCTACAACGAGTTGAGACTCGGCTCGTTTCTGGTTTCATACTTTCATTCGATCTCGTCTATCGCCTTTTCGACCGTCACGGCGGGGCTTTTTGAGTTAGGGAACTGGAGATATGACAGCTACGGCGTGATGCTTGACCTTCGGCACTATACTCCGGATGGGCGGTGGACCATCGGAGGGTCCGTCGGGTGTCTCGCTTCGGCACGATACCGGGTTCTCAACGACAGGACGGATAGATACCGGGTCTGGGAGATCGCCTGGCCGCCTAGAAACAGCCCGTATGAAGCGCTCATAAGTTATTGGCATGAAGGCTTTGATCTGCGCATCACCGGACGATGGGGCAGGTACCTGAACGGCGATCACGCATGGAAACTGGAGATAGAGCGCACGTTTGGCGAAGTGGGATTGGCGGTCTTCGGCATTAAGTCCGACGCTCAATTCAGTGGGGCAGACCGGGTTGATCGTCAAAATGTCAGGCTGCTTGGCGGAGTGAGGATAGAGATTCCGCTCTATCCGCGCCAACGAGGGATGCCTGAGCGTTTTCGGGTGACATCCGCGAGTACGTTCGCATGGACCTATCGCTACCGGGTAGGCCATGTCGGGGTGGATGTGGCGACCAAACATGGGGTTGAAGACCTGATCGCGGGCTACAACCCAAGCGCGGTTCGGAACAACCTGGAACGGGCACGCGCACAGGTACGCGCTTCTCATTTTCAAGAAGAGCGAGTCCGGCGTGGGGTGACGACCTCACTGTTCACCGGGAATGAAACACCTTAAGCTGGTGGGGGAACCATGGCTATCCGAAAACCTCTCTTGCTCGCCCTGGCGGTGCTGGGCCTGATCGCTTCTGGGCTTGTCGGGTGCGAACGCAGAATCGTCAACAAGAACGAAACCGGCTGGATTCCGCCGCCGCCCCCACCTCCGGCCAACTCGATAAACGTGGTGATCAGCGCGCCGTCCGGGGGGTCGGCAAGCGACATCCAGGGCCTCCGAGTGACCTTGTACGTCAGTTCGGTCGTAATCAAGGACATCACGCTGGGATCAGAGGTGACGACCACGCCCTATACGATGACATTCGACAGCGTCGGCGGGACGGGGACGTACAAGATCGTCATCCAGAAGACCGGGTACACGCTCCAGAGCCAACTGGTCTCCATTGTGGACGAGAACATCCCGGTCGCTCGCTTCGGCCTGAAGAAGATCGAGAACTCGACGACCATTCAGGTGGAAACGAAGACGATCACCGAGCCGACGCAGACGACGACGGTTATCGTCGAGCAGCCGCAGGCGGTGAAGGATGTCGCGCCAACCACGGGCAAGGCGGAGGTGACTATCGCGGCCAACAGCGGTCTCTCGCAGATCTCCGTCTCGTCGCAGACTGCGGCGGAGGTGCCTCCGGTCATCAACGCGGATAACACGATCACCGAGTCAATCGTCGGCGCGGTGCAGATTCAGACCGACAAGGCCACCACTGCGTCGGTTACGGTGAAGATACCGTTGCCGATTGACTCGACGAAGTTTGCCGCAGCCGCTGGCGGCCAGGTTGACATCAGGGTGTATGACCTCGACACTCAGACATGGAAGAGCCTCGGTAAGGGCGTCATCGGCGCTGACGGCACCGTGCAGACGACCCTTTCGGGGCTGACGAGCACGAACACGATTGTCTCCATCGGGACGACCCCGAAAATCTTGCAGAGCGCGCAGGCCACGGTGACGGGTGTCACCAGCCCGAGGGATATTGAGAACCTGCGTCGGGCGGGCGAGACGCAGTACAAGTACGACCAGAACCCGACGGTTGCGGTGACGAAGATCGCGCACGGCCAAGTGCCTGCGGGCAAACCGGCGATCATCCCGGCGCCGCCAGGCATTCAGGCCTGGCAGTGGTCCACCTGCGCACCGGTGATCGCGGTGAGAATACCGGAATTGGCGCCGTGGATCTACGACAACATCAAGGACAAAGCAGTGACGCTTCCCGACTTCGTCGCCGAGATCCGCAGGCTGAGGACGCGGGCAACGTTCAACTTCACCTACAAATTCGGGAAGGTTGACGTGGTCTTCACGGTGAGGATTGACTACACCGCGGTCAACGTCATTGCGATCACTCACTCCACCGGTTTCGGCGGAGGAGGTTGATCGAGAAGCCGTCAGCGATATACAGGGTTTCCCACATGCTATCTGCCACGAGCGAGCCTCCACCAGCTCGCTCGTGGTGTTTAACGTGCGGCGTTTCACCGTTCGAACTCTGCACGAGTTCACCTTGCATTCCGTTTTGAGGAGGATTCCATGGCCGGCGTAAACAAAGCGATCCTGATCGGCAATCTGGGGAAGGACCCCCAGTTGGACTACACGTCATCGGGCGTGGCGCGCTGCCGATTTTCCATTGCGACCAGCGAGCAGTACACCGACAAAGACGGCCAGAAGCAGGAACGGACGGAATGGCACAACATCGTGATATGGAATAAACTGGCCGAGATTGCCGGGGAGTACCTGAAGAAGGGGAGGCAGGTCTACGTCGAGGGGCGCATTCGCACTCGCCAGTATCAGGACCAGAACGGGCAGACGCGGTACATCACCGAGATCGTTGCCAACGCGATGCAGATGCTCGGCGGAGGGCAGCGCGGCGTCGAGGAAGCCCCGCCCCCTGAAGAACCGGAGACTCTGCCCCGCAGGCAGCCACAGGTCCGCGCCCAGAGCGCCGACCTCAGCCAGGAAGCCCCTGCCGGGGAAGACGACGATCTCCCCTTCTGAAGTCGGCGTCCTCGCCGCCCCGTCATCCCTCGTCTACGGACCGGATGACTTGCGCAGGGTTTCCCGCGATGATGACGCGGTCGGGAAAGCTGTGCGTCACCACCGATCCGGCGCCGATAACCACGCCGTCGCCCAGCGTCACTCCGGGCAGGATGACGGCGTTCATCCCTATCCAGCAGTCCTTGCCGATGCGTATCGGCGGAGCGGGCAGATGGCGCGAGTTATCACGCGGATCGTGGTTGGCGCTGATGATCCCGACGCCCGGCCCGACGTTCGTGTTGTCGCCGATGATGATCCCGTTGATCGCCTGGATATAGCAGCCCGGCGAATCGCCCGGAAACGTATTCCGGCCAAGGGTGATGCGTTCAGGGTTAATCACCCGTGAGGTAAAGTGCACGCGCCAGGGGACGTGGCCGTTGATCCTCAAGATGCGCTGTGCGATGAAGGCGTGAACGTCATCGCGGGTGAAGCGTGCCATGTTCCCACCTCCGCGCTCTTCGTTCGTCAAATCCCTCGTGAGAGCGTCCGGGAACGATGGACCGGAACTCTCATGGCCGATGCAGGTGAAGAATATACGGTAGAAACGCCGCTCTTCCATTCAGGCGGTGGTATTCCAGTGCCTCCTCGGAGCACGCTCCTCTGGTACTGGCGCGCACCGTGAGACGCCGCCTGTTGACAAGAGTACCCCGCGAACGTACGTAAGGGAGAGCCTGAAGGCTGTCTGGCTCTGTTGAAAACCTTGCCAGCCTCTGCCCTCCGACTGAAGTCGGGGGCTGCGAAAAGCAAAGTCACCTGAAGGTGACTGCCCATGCAGTCGGCTTTAGCCGACTTCGCTCCTTCCGTAGCCCCCGGATTTATCCGGAGGGCGGCAGGACCGTGCGTGACGCCCTCCGACTGAAGTCGGGGGCTAATATGCCAAGCCATCTGAAGCTGGCTGGGTCTGCGGCTGCGTCGCGTGT
>Ga0172366_10002893_pt1 | contig 13504 bp, 15 predicted proteins | sample LakKivSesite69cm_FD_114533 | JGI IMG/M metagenome (GOLD analysis project Ga0172366, IMG submission 114533) | Sediment microbial communities from Lake Kivu, Rwanda - Sediment site 69cm | ecosystem: Environmental > Aquatic > Freshwater > Lake > Sediment | place: Rwanda: Western Province, Lake... | reverse complement strand
GCCCTGCCTCCAGCCTGGTGCTGTCCCTGGCACCCAGGCCGCATGGCTTTGCGCCTGCGGCGACCAGGTCGTTCCAGATCTTGAGCGCCTTCTCAGGCTGCTCAAGCGGGCAGTCGAGGACGAAGACCTCGAAACCGTCCTCACCCGTGTAGCCCGTGCGTGCCGCGAGGCAGTCTATGCCGCTCACCTTGAGCTTGGCGATGTTGAACCTCGGCACCTCAGAGACTTTTATATCGGAGAGTTTTCCGAGTACGTCCACCGCCTTCGGCCCCTGCACCGCTATCATGGCGACCTCGTTGCTCACATCCGTGAGCTTGACCTTGAAGCCTTTGGTGTTCTTGCTGAGCCAGGCGAAGTCCTTCTCCCTGTTCCCCGCGTTGTAGACGACGAGGAACCTCTCCGGCTCCATCTTGTAGAGTATGAGGTCGTCGACTATTCCCCCTGTCGGCAGGCACATCACCGTGTACAGGCCGTTCCCCTCGTTGAGGCCGCTGAGGTCGTTGGTGACGACGTAGTCGAGGAAGTTGGCCACCTCCTTCCCCTCCGCCCAGACCCGACCCATGTGGCTCGTGTCGAACATGCCGCACGAGTTCCTAACCGCGTTGTGCTCCGGGATGACGCCCTCGTACCATACCGGCATGGCGTATCCACCGAAGTCGACCATGTTGCCGTGCTCGGCGTGGTAGGCGTACAGGTGAGTCTTCTTGAGCTCCAAACCGAATTACCGGGTATTCAGTTGGGGCATCTCAGTTAAAACTATTCTCCAGGAAGCTGCATGGTAGGCTAGAACGATCACTCTTCGTGCGGGGTCACGACGACGCCGTCCGTGGAGAACCTCAGCTCCTTCTTGCACTTCGGGCAATGGCCCTCATACTTCTTTATGACATCCTGAGGAGACTTGAGGAGCTCACCCTCGTAGAGGACCTCACTACAGCCAGAGCAGACGATCTTCTGAGGCAAATGAACCCCCTCGATCCCAAGGAGTAGGCACCAGGGAACCTTATAAACTTCGTCTCAGGCCGCCGCTGCAAACATGCGACGCATCCGACGGGAAAAAAAATATATTGCTAGGCTGCATACCTAACACGATTCAGGGGCGAACAAGATACCATCTATAGGCGAAAGGCTGAGGAGGCTTCTCGGCGGGAAGAGAGGGAAGAGCCCGCCACAGGTTTCGGCCAACCTCGTGCTTGGAATAATCATAGTGTTCATCATCTTCGTCTCGGCGGGCGGCGTATACGACATATTGAACAACGCCCCCGCCATAACCGTCAACCAGAGCACAGGCGAGATGAGCTCGGTCGCCGACATAAACGGCCAGACGCTCACGGAGAGCATATTCAGCATGATAATGATCACCTTCATGTTCGCGGGCCTCTTCGCGGCGAAGAGGAGCATGGGCGTAGCCTACGACAGGCGGAAGGCGAACACCATACTCATGCTCGGCGTCGCCCTGATCCTATTCGGCATCTCGGGCAGCTTCTACCTCCTGCTACTCAAGAGCGGCTGAGGGCCTCGAAAAGGTTTAGAGCCCTGGCCCGAGTAATTTCATTGTGAGCCATTTGAAGAGTATAGGTTTCATAGGGCTTGGCATCATGGGCGGGGCGATGTCCATGAACCTCCTGAGGGCGGGCTTCCCCCTCACCGTCTGGAACAGGACAGCCGAGAAGATGAGGCCCCTGCTCGAGGCCGGTGCTAAGCCGGCGAAGTCACCCAAGGAGGTCGCCAAGGGATCTGACATCGTTATAGACATGGTCACCGACTCGAAGGATGTCGAGGAGGTCCTCATCGGCGAGGAGGGCGTGATCCAAGGCGCGCGGCCTGGGACGATAGTCGTCGACATGAGCACGATTTCACCGATAGTTACCAGGGAGATCGCGGAGAGGCTGGATAAGAAGGGGATCAGGATGCTCGACGCCCCCGTCAGCGGCGGGGACATAGGGGCCAGGAACGCTACCCTGAGCATAATGGTCGGCGGCGACGCCGACGCCTACGAGGAGTGCCTCCCGGTCTTCCAGGCGATGGGGAAGACGATCACACACATAGGTGGCCACGGCGACGGCCAGGTATGCAAGGCGGTGAACCAGATCCTCGTCGGCGCCAACGTCCTGGGCGTGGCCGAGGCGCTGATGTTCGCTGTGAAGGCTGGGGTGGATGTCGACAGGGTCGTCACCGCCGTCTCTGGGGGAGCCGCAGGCAGCTGGCAGCTCGCCAACAACGGCCCCAAGATGCTGAAGGGCGACTACGCGCCGGGCTTCAAGGTGAAGGACTACATCAAGGATCTGCGGATCATCATGGAGACGGCGGCCGAGACGAAGACGCCCCTCGTCGAGACCGCAGTCGTCCAGCAGATGTTCAGGCACCTGGACGCGGAGGGGCTGCGCGACAAGGGAACTCAGGCTGTCATAGTAGCCGTCGAGAAGCTCGCCGGCAGGAAGCTGGCGAAGTAACCCCCTTGGATGAGTGGTCCCGCCCCCAGGAGTTGAACCTGGAACCCTTCGGTGTCTGCTCAAGGCCTGATTGCCCTCGCCCCTCGGGGCGGAGACTACAGCCGAGTGCTCTGCCATTGAGCTAGGGCGGGCTGGGACCCGTGAAAGGTTAGCTCGACGGAAATTTAAGCAATATGGTCAGCCGCGGCTGCCCCTCCTCTTCCCGGAGATGGCCCTCCTTATGCTCCTCCCGTAGGGCGGCGCCAGTACCCCGGCCTCGGTTATTATCCCTTTGATGTACTTCGCGGGGGTCACGTCGAACGAGGGGTTCCTCGCCGGCGTGTCCCTGGCTGATATCCTCACCCTCGTCAGTTCGCCCTCCTCGTCCTCGCCCCAGACCCAGTTGACCTCGTCGGGGCTCCTCTCCTCGATGGTGATGTCGTCGCCGGTCCGGCAGTCGGGGTCGAAGGTCATCATGGGCGCAGCGACGTAGAATGGTATCCCGTTCTCGTGGGCCAGGACGGCCTTCTCGTACGTGCCTATCTTGTTGGCGGCGTCGCCGTTTGCCGCTATCCTGTCGGCCCCCACGATGACCATGTCGATCTCCCGGCGCCTCATGTAGTGGCCCGCCGCGTTGTCGACTATGAGGGCGTAGGGTATGCCCTCCTGCTCGAGCTCCCATGCCGTCAGCTTGGCGCCCTGGCTCCTCGGCCGAGTCTCGTCGACGTAGACGAAGACACTCTTCCCCTGCTTCACGGCGAACCTGATGGGGCTCAGGGCTGTGCCGTAGTCGACGAAGGCGAGGGCGCCCGCGTTGCAGTGCGTGAGGATGCTGTAACCATCCTTGATCAGCTTGGAGCCGTTCTCCCCTATCGCTTGTGAGGCCGCGAGGTCCTCGAGCGCGATGTTGTCCGCCTCGTCCACGATCCTCTCGATCCGCCTCTCCACCCGCCCCCTCGAAGCCAACGCGAGGCACCTGTCGACGGCGTGGAACAGGCCGACGGCCGTCGGCCTAGTCGCCTTCAGCGCCTCGGCCGCCTTCACCATGCGGGCCCTGAACGATCTCGGCGGCAGCCTCTCCGCCTCGAGGGCTGCCTGAGCCATCCCGTATCCTCCGGCGACGCCTATGGCTCCGGCTCCCCTGAGCGCCATGTCCCTGATCGCCTGCGCAGTCTCCCTGTAGTTCTTGAGCGTCGCCACCTCGAACCTGTGGGGCAGGAGCCTCTGGTCGATTATCTTGACAACGCCGTCCTCGCGCCAGAGGGTCCACATCTGGAGGGCCCTGCCCCCCACCTTGACTCTCATCGGCCTTCTGGTTAACTATCGGCTCGACCGTTAAAAGATTGGGGGCTACTTCATGACCCTGCCCGTCTTCTTGTACCAGAGATAGAGGTCCATCTCGCCGAGGGGCATTCCCAGCTTGGCCGCGATCTTTCCCAACGTCTCCTCATATTCCAGGTATCTCCTCCTGGTGATCCCTTTCCGCGTATCGGTGCCGGCGAGGCCGTGCTCCATCATGTGGGCGAGGATGTGGCGGTCGACGATGGCTAGGTCGAAGTAGCCCACGTTCCTCAGGAAGTGGCTCGCCTCCTTCATCCCCAACCCCTCGATGTTTTCGACGAGCCATTCGCGTGCTACCTTCGAGGATGGCTGCCCCTGGACGATCTCCTTCAGCCTCGATGCGTAGGGGCGAGCGGCGAATATGTATCCGGCCCTCCTGTCCGCGAACCTGTGCCCCTGAGCCCTTAGGCATACTCGTACATCCTCGACGCCGCCCTTCGTCAACGCATCTCCGCAACGGAGGGCGTCGACGCACCTCTCGCCCATGGAGGCGCTTGAGTAGGCAGTGAGCAGGCAGTAGGACAGCTCCTCGAACCACTTGGCCGGGCCGGCGCGGTTGACATCCTGAAACTCCCTCATCCGCTCCTCGACGACGCACCTTACTCTAGGATCAGCCTCTAGCTTCATGACGACCTTGGCTAAAGCGTTGACGCCGTCTGCCACGTTCCCAGTTTCAGGCATCTCTCTACCCCGTTGTGAGCGGCTAGATTTAAAAGATGGCTTTGCCCGAAAATTTTCATCAAATGAGAGAATAGTCCTAAATGGTTGTCACGGACGATATGGTTATCGACAGGTTTGAAGAAGGTGGGGTTGAGGTCGGAGGAGTACGAGAACAGGATCGTTAGGGCGGTGACGATCAGGAAGATGCCTAGGACCGAGACCCCGGGCATGGTCATCGAGGAGTCGGAGGCGGGCAGGGAGATCAGCCTCCCCCTGTGGGCGGCGAGGGAGCTCGTTGAGGCGAGCCTGGCCAAGCTCGTCGACGAGGGGCTGACCGCGGATGAGTGGACCCAGATTCACTTCAGGGAGAGGCTCAACCCGACCGGGCCGATCGCGCCACTGCCGGAGGGCTTCTTCCAGAGGGCGTACACGGCCCTCTCCTCCTCGGCGAGGGAGGCGGCGAAGGACCCGGCGAGGAGGGAGCAGTTCAACAGGGTGTTGGCCCGCTACAGGGACATACTCGAGAGCAGGATAGGCAAGGTAATCCGGTTGGCATCGGCGGAGGCGCCCCAGCCACCCAAGGGGCTCCAGCCTGAGGAGTCCCAGCTCTACGAGGAGATTCAGCGGACGATATCCGATTGGCGCGCCGAGATGCGTGGGATGGGGGAGATATAGTTGACTAGACAGACGACGCCCGACGAGCAGTTCGCCAGGTTCATAGAGGATTTCAGGGACGGGAGGGGGGGCCTGAAGTACGATCAGGCCGTCTCCGAGATGGTCGTCAAGGGGTCTAGGTCCCTCTACATAGACTTCAACGACGTCTACACCTTCGACCTGGAGTTCGCCAACGCCATCCTCGGAGACCCCGAGGGGCTCATCCCGGCCTTCTCCGGCGTCGTGAGGTCGAAGCTCAAGCTCAAGGACCCCGTCTACGCGGAGGGCGTTAAGAATATCTACGTAAGGTTCAGGAACCTCCCCGCCGACACGCCGCTCCGGAAGGTAGGCTCCGAACACATAGGCAGACTCGTCATGGTCCACGGCATAATCGTGAGGGCCTCGGCAGCTATCCCCCTGGTCGTCAGGGCCGCCTTCAGGTGCCCAGTCTGCGACTCGCCGATATACATAGAGCAGGACGGGCAGACGTTCGTCGCCCCACAGAAGTGCTCGAACGTGGACTGCAAGAACAAGGCGGGCTTCATGCTGATCCCGAAGGAGTCAGTCTTCATAGACTCGCAGAGGATCATGATCCAGGAGAGGCCCGAGGAGCTGCCGTCCGGCCAGCTGCCGAGGAGCCTGAACGTCGACCTCAGGGACGACCTCGTAGACATGGCCAGGCCCGGCGACAGGGTGACCCTGACAGGCTACATCGAACTCGTCCAGAGGTTCGGCCGCGGAGGACTGCTCAGGATATTCGACCTCATACTAGAGGCCAACAACGTGGAGATCAGCGGCAGGGACCTGGAGCTCGCGGAGCTGACTCCTGAGGACGAGGAGGCGATCAGGAAGATAGCCGAGGACCCCTGGGTCCACAGGAGGCTTCTCCAGTCCGTGGCTCCGAGCATTTACGGCAACGAGTCGATAAAGGAGGCAGTCCTCTACCTGATGTTCGGAGGCGTCGTCAAGGAGCTCCCGGATGTCAGGATCAGGGGGGACATAAACGTTCTACTAGTCGGAGACCCCGGGACAGGGAAGAGCCAGATGCTCCAGTTCGCGTCCAGGGCGGCTCCAAGGGGGATAATGACGACTGGGAGGGGGTCCACGGCAGCCGGGCTCACGGCGGCCGTGGTGAAGGAGGGGGGAACAGGCAACTTCGTCCTCGAGGCCGGCGCCCTCGTCCTAGCCGATCAGGGGATATGCTGCATAGACGAGATCGACAAGATGAAGGAGGAGGACAGGGGTGCCATACACCCGGCAATGGAGCAGCAGATCGTACCGATCGCGAAGGGCGGCATCGTCGCCACTTTGAACGCGAGGACGAGCATCCTCGCAGCCGCGAACCCGACGCTCGGAAGGTACAACCCCTACCAGACGATAGGCCAGAACATATCGCTGCCAGTCACGATACTCAGCCGCTTCGACCTCATCTTCGTGCTCAAGGACATTCCCGAGTCCGAGAGGGACGTGAGGATGGCTGAGCACATCCTCGGCCTTCACAGGGCTGCCGGGACGGCGGTCACCTCCCCCATCGATCCACAGATGCTCAGGAAGTACATCAGCTACGCGAAGAGGCTCAAGCCCCTCCTCACCGACGAGGCGATCAACAGGTTCAGGGACTTCTATGTCAAGATGAGGACGGCCTCCCAGACGGAGGGGGAGCAGTCAGCGGTCAGCATCACGGCCAGGCAGCTTGAGAGCCTCGTCAGGCTGGCTGAGGCCCGTGCACGCGCCCACCTGAGGACCGAGGTCTCGGTCGAGGACACAGAAGCGGTGATCAACCTGATGCGGACCAGTTTAGAGCAGGTTGGCATCGATGTAACAACAGGAGAGATCGACATAGACATCCTCTACACGGGCAAGCCGAGGAGCCTACAGATGCAGCTCCAGAAGGTGCTCAGCGTGATCACGGAGCTTGAGAAGCACGGCCCCATCAGGGACGAGGACCTCTACGAGACGTTGCTGAGTGATCACAACATCAACAGGACCGAGGCGGCGAAGCTGATAGCGGTGCTGATGAGGGACGGCACGATCTACTCGCCGAGGCCAGGAACATACAAGCGGGCGACCTGACCTTATCTTACTCCTTTCCCTTTTCCAAACTCAAAACACACGGTGGAAACGCTTAAAGGAGCAGCAGCCAGACACTTCTTCGTAACCCAAGGAGTCAGAGCAACATGGGGATCAAGGTCGCAATAGCCGGGGTCGGCAACTGCGCCTCGGCACTCATCCAGGGCGTCGAGTTCTATAAAAACGTCGAGAAGGACGAGGACATCCCCGGAGTCATGCACGCCTACTTCGGGAAATACCATATAAGGGACATCGAGTTCGTTGCAGCCTTCGAGGTGAACAAGCAGAAGATAGGAAAGGACCTTGCCGATGCGATCTGGGCACACCCCAACTGCTGCGCCAAGTTCAGCGACGTCCCCCATACAGGGGTTGAGGTGAAGGCGGGGCCGATCTCAGACGGCGTGGCACCCCACATGTACGAGGCCTTCCACGCGGACAGGGACATCAAGCCCGTTGACATCGCCGATGAGCTGAAGGCGTCTGGCGCCGAGATGCTCGTGAACTACCTGCCGGTCGGGAGCGAGAAGGGCACCCAGCTCTACGCCGAGGCGTGCATCGACTCAGGCTGCGCCCTGGTCAACTGCATACCGGAGTTCATCGCCTCCGTCCCTGCGTGGGCGAAGAAGTTCGAGATAGCCGGCCTCCCCGTCGCGGGCGACGACATAAAGAGCCAGGTCGGAGCCACGATAGTGCACCGCGTACTGGCGAAGCTCTTCTACGACCGGGGGGTCAAGATCGACTCGACCTACCAGCTGAACATCGGCGGAAACACCGACTTCCTCAACATGACCGTCGAGAACAGGCTGAAGACCAAGAGGGTGAGCAAGACTGAGGCCGTGAAGAGCCTGATACCCTACGACGTGCCGACCCGCATCGGCCCAAGCGACTACGTCCCCTTCCTCGAGGACCACAAGGTCTGCTACATAAGGATCAACGGGAAGGCCTTCGGCGACCTGCCGCTTGTCATGGACGCGAAGCTCCTCGTCAACGACAGCCCCAACAGCGGAGGCGTCGTCATAGACGTCATCAGGGCGACGAGGATCGCACTCGACCGACACGTCGCGGGGCCCCTCCTCGGCATCAGCAGCTACAGCTTCAAGCATCCGCCGGTTCAGGTGCCTGACGACGAGGCTAAGCAGTGGGTCGAGGACTTCATCGCCGGCAAGAAGGAGAGGTAAAGTCTCTTCAAGGGAACCAGAGTGCTAGCTCGGCCTCCGCCTCCTCAGGATTGCCCGAGGCGTGAACGAGATTCTCAAGGGCCCTACCCTCGGCTGTGCTCCTCGCTATGCTGTCCACCCCGTAGTCGCCGCGTATTGTGCCCTTCGCGGCGGTGGCCGGATCCGTGTAGCCCGTGACTCTCCTGACGACCTGGATAGCGTCCTCCCCGCCGAACCTGACGGCTATCACGGGCCCCCTGGTGAAGTATCTCCTGAGCCTCTCCAGGACCTTCCTCCCGTGGGCGACCGGGTCAACGATGCCCGTCACGGCCAGCTGAGCCTTCCTGCCAAGGCTCTCAGCCATAGAATCGGGGTAATGCCTCCTCAGAAGCTCCTCACCGACCCTAGCGTAGTATCTGATGTCGAGCACCTTCAACCCCGCCCTCTCGAACCTATCTATAAGAGCCCCGACGAGGTCCCTCTCTAGGGCGTCTGGCTTCAGAATCACGAGGGTCTCCTGATACATCTCCGATCCGACTAACAGACAGCTTTAGCCTATAACGGTTTAGCCACATAATGCGAGAAAAATATTTTTTATACTGCATAGCTAAAATAAATTTAATTTGGAAAAATTTTTAAAAATCTTCGCACTGTTTAGGCGCAAGAATATCATAATAACTTTCTGAACATAACACCAGGTTATCTTGATTATATGTAGTACGCATATCTTTCCTCTAATTCTATTTTATCCAAAACCGATTTAGGTAATCCTAGATCCTCGAACACCTGCACAAATAGATTCTTCGGGTCATCCAACTTGCTTCCAGTGTCCACATAAAGGATAAAGTCCGAGTCCCTGTCAATGTTTATAATAATCCTCACATCCAAGCTTATCCTCTTCTCGATTATAATGGAGGGGTCGTTCAGCCACAACACAAGTCCAGAATCGTAGAACCTACCAATTGATCCGACATTCCCTTTATCGATCCTGGTGATAGATCCAAGGTGAGCCATGGCCCTTTCCCAGTCAGGTTTCAAGCCATCGATATAACATCCGGAACTCGCTCTCCCCTTATTCACCTCATAGTTCGAGTATGCATCCTCTTTGATCCTATCCAAGTCTTCACCGCTGAGGTTAAGCGAGTCAACTATGAGCGCCCATATCCAATTCTCTGCGTCGGTATCATTCTCCTTATACGAGTAATCGAAATATGTGTAGTCGCTGGTGTAGGTGTAGACGAACCATAGACGTGTGCCGTTGAAGGGCCCTGTCCCTTCTATATATTCATCCGACATCCCCTCTTTCAGCCCGTATGAAACACTATAACCAGCCAATCTCGCTTTCATCTCAATCAGGGTAATGTTCACTGGTTCAATGTGAGTGGTATTACTGCTGTATCCAAGGAAGATTGGTTCTTTGTTCTCAAAAGGATGTTGATTAACGGGAGATGCGAGGTACAAGTACCCTGAATATGCAAGAACTATCAGAAGAAACACGGCCGCTATTACCCATGCGTCTCTTTCTCTCATACAAACGCGATTAAATAATGAACTTCAAATTTATTTAACTCTCATCATCTGAGATCTGAATTACGATCCTCCTCAATAAACCAGAATTAAACTCGCGTGCACATTACGTGGTCGAGTTTAAAATAAGATCAATGATCACATCGGCGGCGTACGCGTACTGACGAACGACAGACTATTAAGTAGATACAGTTATTGAGACCAAGTTGGTCATGCCACTCCTCTTTCTCTGAATGATCCCTCTCGCCTCAAGCCTATCTAGAACCAGACTCACCTTGCCCTTAGAGAATCCACTTCTCTCGACAATATCGCTCTGAAAGATGGAGCCACCTGCATCCACTACAAGGCTAAGGATAATCTTCTCATCGGTGTCCTTAACGCCTTCAAGCACCTTTGATAGGTCGAATTTAGAAACACTGACCTCCCGAACCATCTCTCCTACGCCCATGGCGAGGCAAACTAGGCAAACACCTGCTGTGAAGGCTGATGCAGTTGAGATAACTAAGTCACTTAAACCATAGAATGCGGGCTGCTGCGTGAACTCTATCCTCTGGCCATCAACCAGAAGCTGGATGGAGATTGGCTGGAGGAGCTTGATCGTGAGGACAAACATGGAGGCGAGGAGCCCAGCGAAGAATATGAGCCTTAGATTCCTCAGCCCTGCCAAGCCTCCGTGAGAGCTCTACATAATCACTCATGGAGTAAGGAAATAGAAGTCTTCTCCTGTCCAATAACCCTTTCTTGGATCCTCGACGATTCTGTCCGTGATGTTCACGTTGATGCTGTAGCCTGTATTGTCTGGGTAGCGAAGCGTGACGAGGGCTCGATGTTTACCATCCCAATCAAATCTGATATCTTTAACCCAGCCAGGTCCTTCAGTTGTTTCGTTAGTGTACACTACCTTTCCCCGAATGTAGAGGTTCGAGAAAATCCTGACCTCCTTTCCCTCGACAAGTGGCTTGACTCTGGAGTCAGCTAGGGCTATTTGTATTGCCTCATTCTTTATCACCTCATTCTCTATTGCCTCACCCTCTAGGAACACCTTCAACTCTGAAATCTTCAGCTCTCCATCGCTCAGGGTCACTGTTGCCTGACCCCCAGCTGCATAAACGTACACGGTCCCAAGGATTACGCCTAAAACCATCATGGCGCCGATGAGCGTGTATTCTCTCAACCTGCGCACAATCATCAACTCCAAGCAAATCATCATCCCTGACGTCAGATTACCTTTTGTTCGAAACCGGTTTCGAATCATAGAGACTTAATAATAGCTAAGGGCTTTTGGTTTAGGGTTAAAATTTTATTTATTTCAACCCTACAGTCGAGATAAAAATAATTTTCCCGTTATGAGTAGCTACGGAAGATGGCGGAGTTGGCGACTACCTCCGGTGTCCTCCTCCGCCGCCCGGAGACCCAGGGAAATCCTCTGAACCAGAAAAGGAACCTGAAAACAAGGAATCGCGGCGACGACGACTACACCCCCCTCCCCCCCCACGCGCACGCAACAAGAATATTTTTTTTCCGTTATGAACAGCCACGGACCAATCCCCGAAGAATAGCCAGACTAAAACCCACCAACCTCAGGAAACATCGAAAGACGCCTAGAGAAGAATGAACCCAAACCCAATCGGCGCACAAACCAAGTTAAAATCGCTAAAATCAGAAAACAGTGAGAAGGATCAGCGCTGCTTACCCCAGGATTTGGTCCACTTGAACTTGCGGGGATCCCTACCCATCAGAAGCGCGCTCTTCCTGCACTTGCTGCTGCAGAACCTGAGAAGCCTGCCGTCACGCCTGACGAAGTTGATGCCAGTCCCAGGCGCGATATCTTCGCCGCAGAAGCTACACTTGTAAACCTGAGGCATACACGGTCCCTACCTGATCTTCCTCGCTTCCCTCTCAGTCTCCCTCAGCAGGAGAAGGTCGTCGATCCTCACGGGCCCCTTCACGTTACGGGTGATTATGCGGCCCTTGTCACGCCCCTCCTCTATCCTGACCCGGACCTGCATAACCTCCCCCGTCAGCCCGGTCCTGCCCAGGATCTGGATCACCGTCGCCGGCGTGAGCATCTCAGACTCTTCGGACATTCAGCTCAGCCTACTTGACGATATCCTTGAGCTTCGCCAATATCTCCTGGACGAGCTTATCCGCGTCCCCAGCCTCCTCGATCGCCGCGGCGGCCGAGCCGATGCCTATGCCGAGAGCCTCGCCGATGCGCTGCTTCTCCGGAACGTAGACATACGGCGCCTTCCGCTCGTCACAGAGCAGGGGAAGGTGGGCGACTACCTCGGGCGGCTGAACGTTCTCCGCTATCAGGACGAGCTTAGCCTTGCCCCGCTCAACGGCCTTGGTAGTCTCGTTAGTCCCCTTCCTTATCTTACCGGTCTCCCTGGCGATCTTCAGCGCCTCGTAGGCTGCCTCTACGACCTCCTTGGGGACCTCAAACCTGACATAGAACGGCTTCTGAGGATCCGATGACATGTCATTTCCTCCAACGTGGTTAGTCTACCTGTAGACTCCATTTTTAAACGTTATGCTTTAGAAAAACCCTAGTTATGGGCGTAGTAGGCGACGAAGGGAGCCGTGTCGTCGACCCTGACATAGCCGAACCGCTCGAACTGTATCATGTCATCCACCTTGAGTGATAAGCACAGCCTCTCGGCGAGCCCCACCGCCCTGGAGGCGTCCGGCATCACGACCCCCGCGGCGACGCTCTCCTTCTCCGTCACCCAATGGATAAAAGGCGCCCCCTCCTCACGTGCGATCTTGTAATCCTTAGAGTGGTACACCGCCTTCACAGAAGCACCAACCTTCAGCACCTGTACGTTTGCTAGGCCCATCAACCTGATCATCAGGCCCCTGGCCTGCTCCATGTCCTTCGAGGGTGCTAGAAGCCTCAGCTTCCCGTTCACAGGCTTCACCGTGTACTCCCTGTAACCCCTCTCAAGGTGGTCGGGGTGCAGAGGCAGCTTCGCGGACAATTCACCAGGCACACCCTCGACGACGACCTCCACCGGATCCTGGACGAAGAAGTACCTGTTCGCCCTGGGCTCAATGACCTTCCTGTTCGCCGCCGCGATGTTCCCCCAGCTCAGGGTCACGTTGACCGGCTTCGGCCCGACCTGGATCATGATCTCCCTGATCGTCTCGGGCTGAAGACCACGCCTCCTGAGGGCACGGAGGGTCCCAAGCCTAGGGTCATCCCACCCAGAGTAGGTACCGTTCTCGACGCCGACCCTGATCTTCGACTTGCTCAGGATGCCCGCTTCTAAACCGAGGCGCCCGACGTTGATGACCTCAGGGAACCTCCAGCCGAAGTGATCGTAGATGTACTTCTGCCTCGTGCTGTTCACCTCGTGCTCCTTCCCCCTGATGGCGTGGCTTATGCCCATCTCGTGGTCGTCGATCGCGCAACTAAAATTGTAGAGGGGCCAGACCCGGAACCTTTTACCGACCCTCGGGTGGGCACGCTTCGATATCCTCAGGGCGGGCCAGTCCCTTATGGCTGGATTGGGATGCTCTATGTCCGTCTTGATCCTGACGACTGCGGCACCCTTCTTATAGGTACCATCCAACATCATCTCCCAGCGGGCGAGGTGCTCCTCAGGCGGCAGGTCCCTGCACCTGCAAGCCTTCTTCGCCATGTAGAGCCCCCTGTACTCATCG
>Ga0172366_10002891_pt1 | contig 13506 bp, 6 predicted proteins | sample LakKivSesite69cm_FD_114533 | JGI IMG/M metagenome (GOLD analysis project Ga0172366, IMG submission 114533) | Sediment microbial communities from Lake Kivu, Rwanda - Sediment site 69cm | ecosystem: Environmental > Aquatic > Freshwater > Lake > Sediment | place: Rwanda: Western Province, Lake Kivu... | reverse complement strand
GTCAAAGGAGACACGCGATGAAGAGAAGAGCGTTCCACCTACTGATGGTGTTGGCGACCGTGGCGCTGGCGACGGGCGCATCTGCCGCGCAGTCGGAGAACCACGAATTGCATGCCGTGCCCCCGCCCGGCGCGGTGGCCATCGACGGCAAGCTGGATGACTGGGACCTCTCGGGCCAGATCTGGTGTTTCAGCGATTACCGCACGTGCGGGACCTACTCGGCACGAGTGTCTGCGATGTACGACAAGGACTTCCTCTACGTTGCAGTCCTCTGGCGAGACCCGACGCCCATGCAGAACATGGTCGATCCGGTAACCGACGGCAACGGCTGGAAGAGCGATTGCCTGCAGTTGCACATGATCACGGACCTGCCGCTGCACGTTGATTGCTGGTATTCGGCCATTGCCGGGCGTCCGGTGATCAAGGTTACATACGGCACGGTGAACCAGGGTGCATTGAACATGGGTGTCTTTGCGGCGGCACCTGATGCAATGGAAGCGGGAGCGAAGGAAGCTTTCTCGCCCGCGCCCGACGGGAGCGGTTATACGCAGGAGATCGCTCTGCCTTGGAAGCTGATCACAGGCCAGAGCGCCATCGTGAGGGAAACGGGCAAGCCATATGCCGAGCCAAAGAGCTATCAGGCAGGCGATTCTCTTAACATAGGCCTCGATCTCAAATGGGGCGACGTGGACGGCCGCAGCAATCCGCTGCAGCAGTTCGGCGATCTGGTGAAAGAAGGCGGCACCCGCACGTGGTTCTTCGCCGCCGACACGTCATGGGGCACGGTTAAGCTTGAGCCGGCCGGCAAGCTGAAGCTGGCTGCCCCGGACTACTCGGCCGCGGCAGCCCTGGCCCAGCAGAAGACCACAGGCCCGATAGCAATGTCGTATAAGATGCCCTTCGACGGATACGCCACGCTGGTCATCGAAAACGAGCAGGGGCTTCGCGTGAAGAACCTCATCGGCATGGCGCCGCGCGGCAAGGGCAAGCAGACCGACTACTGGGACGGGACCGGCGAGGACGGCAAGCCGGCGCCGCCGGGCAAATACCGCTGGCGCGGCCTGGTGCACAAGGGCATCGAGCCGGAGTACGCGGCTTCGTACGGCTGCCCGGCTGCCACGCCGTGGGAAACAGCCGACGGCACCGGCGGCTGGCTCAGCGACACCAATCCACCGTGCGCCGTGGCGGCCGGCAAGGATGTGATGGTGATCGCCGCCGAGAGCGCCAAGGCGGGCTGGTCGATCATCTGCGTGGACCTCGACGGCCGCAAGAAGTGGGGCGATCGCAGCCTCGCGGGGATCAAGTACATCGCCGTTGGCGGCGGACAAGTCTACGCGCTGTTGGCTCCAAAGGAAGCTCCGCCCGCTCTGGCGCGGCTGGATCTGAAAACGGGCAGGCCCGTGCCCTTTGCCACAAAGGAAGGCCCCAAGCCAACCGTGCCGGTCTTTGCCGAAAAGCAGGAGGTGCTGACGATAACCGGCATTGCGGTGATAGGCGAGAGAGTGGGTGTTTCCTTGCGCGACGTCTCCCGTGTTCGCCTCTTCGACAGGGAAACCGGCGCCTTCATCAATGACGCGGGAGGAGCAACTTATTCGACTGCAATGTGCGGCACCGAGTCGGGTGCCACTTACATCTGGTCCAAACGTCCTCCCTTGCAGGGGATTGTCAAGATTGAGGGGGATAGTTTCAAACCTATCGCCATCACGCGGATGAACCAGCCTCCGGCGATTGCCGCTGACGAGACTCGCGGGCTTTTCTTCGAGGTTGATCCCGTAGCCAAACAGGTGCGGGTGTATGACAAGACGGGAGCATTTGCCCGAGCCATCGGCAGACTCGGCGGCCGCGAAGCCGGCGGCCGCGAAGCGGGCACCTCGTGGCAGGGCGAGGGCATGCGCGACCCGAGCTCAGTTGCCGTGGACAGCCAAGGCAGGGTGTGGGTGGCCGAGAAGAGCGTGAATCCGGGCCGCGTGAGCGTTTGGGATGCGGACGGGAGCCTTGTGAGGGATTTCATCGTGGCGCTGGGCGGTGCGGAAAAAGCGTCCGCCGACCCCGACGATAGGACGCGGGTTTTTGCCGGCGGGTGCGAATTCAAGTTGGACTACAAGACCGGCCGGGCGGCGCTGGTGTCGGAAGGCTTGGGCGACGTGTCCGGGCAGGTGATGAAGTTCAAGGGCCGCGAATACTTCATGAATAAGAAAGGCATGTTGTACCTGCGCACAGGCGGCACGCTCAAGCCCGTGGCCACGATCGCGGGCTTCATCTGGGCGGAAACGTGGAAGTACTGGGACTATCCGATCCAGTTCACTGTGGAAACCGAGGCCAATGGCGATCCCAGCGGGCATCACTGGTGCTACGAATCACACTTCCTCTGGATGGACCTGAATGACGACGGCAAGCCTCAAGACGACGAGACCATTGCCGGTGGAATTGTTGCACGATCAGCCGACTGGAAATTTCCTTTCGGACTCGCCGGCCAATGCGGTTGCTATTGGCTGGACGAGGATTTCAACCTCTATTCGTCCGGCAGGGAGGCAACGTTTTACGGTCAGGCCGGCTTCGGACCGGCGGTTGTAAAGCTGCCGCTGAAGGGCTGGACGCCTGGCGGTACACCGATCTGGGACTTCAAGAATCAGCGGATGCTGATCGGCGTCATCAAGTCTACCTACTACGACGATTGGCACGCCAAACCGCCCACAATGCGGTACACCGGCTCGGCCAAAGGCTATGAAGTGAAAGTGCGCAACGGGCAGAACCTCTTCTCAGGCGATCCGTGCTTCTACCTGCCGGCTGACGGCAAAGCCGTAGTGGGGCCTCCAATCACCTGCGTCCGAGACGACGGCACCATCCTGTGGACATATCGGGATGAATGGCCGGGTCTGCAGATGACCTATTGGGACAAGACCATTCCCACTGTCGACCGCGCTGACTATCTCATAGGCACGGCCGGCTGCCTGGGCCGGGCCAAGACGAAGGTTGGCACCGTTTTCGCCATCCACTCGAGTGTGGGCCGCATGTACCTGATGACGCTGGACGGCCTGTTTGTCGCCAGCGTGTTTGAAGACAACAGGCTGGGCAGACCTTGGCCGAGCGCGGCAAAGCCCGGAATGTCGCTGGACGGTTTGACAATGGGCCGCGACTGGCTCGGGCACTTCTACAAGGCAGGCAGCGAATACTACGTGATCGCAGGCACAACGGTCTGCAACGTCATGAAGCTTAACGGTTTCGACAGCCTGAAGGCGATCCCGGGCGGGGAACTCACGGTGGCGGGGAAGGAATCGGCGTCCACCACAGCCGTGAAGGTTGCGGCGCCCGCTATCACCGTCAAGACCGGAAAAGCACTCGCCTTCGACCTGAGCAAGGCGGTGGCAAAGAACGCAACGCTGGCATCAGGAGCTGACACTCACGCCCCCAGGATTAGAATCAACGGCAAGCAGCAAGGCCCCGCCGGCATCGAGATCCCCGCCGACAAGTGCGATCTCTCCGCATACCGCTTCGTGGTTGCGGAGGTCAGAAACGCCGGCGCACGCCCGGTTGCGGTGAGGCTGCGCATCGAGAACGCAAACGCCGCAAGCTTCGTTGCAGACGGGCTGGACCTCGACCCGCGCCAGGGTTGGACGTGGGCCAAAGTCGGCATCCGCCGCCCGGGCGATGCGGTCAAGGTGAAGATGTTCGGCATGGCCGAGTATCCTTGGGGCCGCCCGCACGAAGCCGTGAAGACCGGAGCGGACATCGATGTGAATGATCGGTGGCTGACGAACGCTTTCCCATGGGCGCGGGCTGTCGGCGCGGCCGACGGGCCAGGCATCGACCCGGCCAACGTGGCCAGGATTTCGATCCTCGTCGACAGCCCGGCCGAAGACTGCACGCTCGATGTCCGGAACGTGCAGGCCGCCGGTGTTGCACCGTCGGCCGAACTGCTCGCCGATCCAAACAGGTTCTTTCCCTGCATCGATGAATTCGGCCAGTATATCCACGCCGACTGGCCCGGTAAGGTCAAGGATGTGGCCGACCTCAAGAAGCAACGCGAGGCGGAAGCCAAAGACCTCGCCGCCAACCCCGCCCCCGAAGAATGGAATCAGTATGGCGGATGGAAGAACGGCCCATCCCTCACGGCCACCGGGCGCTTCTACGTGACAAAGTACGAGGGGAAATGGTGGATGGTAGACCCTGAAGGCAAGCTCTTCTTCTCGACGGGCATCACCAACCTTGGCATTCAAGCCCGTGAGACTGTAGAATGGCCACGTTCGACCGAGGCCGATGAAACGCCCGTCCAGGATCGCGAGCCGTGGTTCAGGAACATGGCCAAGCTTCACGCGGATTTCGGCGAGTGCATCGTTGCCGGCTCAACCTCGATGAAATCCTCGGGCTACTATGGGCACGGTCCTGTCAAGGCGAGCTTCGACTTCCCGCAAGCCAACAACATGCGCAAGTATGGTATCACGTGGGCTCACGACGTTTCTGCGATCGCCCACCGCCGTTTGAGAAGCTGGGGCATGAATACGGTAGGTATCAACACGCCCGACAGAATGTGCTACATTAACAAGACGCCTTACATCCTGTGCTTCCGCGCGCGGCCCCCGGCCCAGCCGGCGAACAGGCCGCGCCTGGAGAACGGCGTTTTCCCTGACCTGTTCCGCGATGATTGCGATGGCACGCATCCCCAACAGGGCTTGGGACACGTACCTTTTGGCGGAATGTGGATGGGAGCCTTGTTCGACGTAGAAGGCCGGGGCGAGATCGCACTGGATTTTGGCAGCGACGACGTGGCCTATGCGCTTGCGGCTCTCCGTCAGCAGCTCGATCCGGCCGTCCCGAGGTGTGCCAAAACGGTTTTCATCGACGACCTCAAAGGCAAGTACGGAACCATCGAGAAGCTCAACGAAGCATGGGGCACCGGCCACGCCTCCTGGGATGCGCTGCAGGCAAGCACTGAAACGCCCGACGTGAAGAAAGCTCACGCCGACCTTGCGGCATTCCACGCCAAGGCGCTCGACACCTATTTCAGCAGGCCCGCATGGAGAATGGCGAACAGGCTCTACATGGGAGCTCTTTTCGAACGAGCGGGCGCCGCGGCCATCGCCGCCGCCGCGAAATACTGCGACGTGCTCTGCTTCCGGCTTAACAGCATCTCTCCGGCCAACTTCAGGCTGCCGGAGGGCATCGACAAGCCCGTGCTCATCGCAGAGTTCGGTTTCTCCGCCCTGGACCGCGGCATGCTGGCCGGCAACCTCCCCGACCAGGCCGCTCGCGCTGCCGCGTACAAGCAGTACATGCTCGAAGCGCTGAGGAACCCGCAGATCATCGGCTGCCATTGGTCTCAATACCGCGATAATCCGGCATCCGGACGCGTCCGCGATGAAGCCAACTACAACGCCGGCTTCGTCGACATCGCCGACACGCCCTACGCCGAGATGGTGCAGGCCGCACGCGAGATCGGCAAGACCATGTACAGGACGCGGCTCGACGCGAGATAGAGCAAAGGAGTCTCGATGAGGATGATGACGTGGACAGCAGCTCTTGCACTGCTGACGTGGGCTCTGCATGGCAGCACCGTTGGGGCCGATTGGCCGAACTGGCGCGGCCCGGCCTGGGATGGCAAGTCTCCCGAAACGGGCATCAACAAGGACTGGAAGACCAAGCCGCCCAAGGAACTGTGGCGGATCAAGATGTCGGACGAGGGATTCGCCGGCCCGTGCATCGCCGGCGGCAAGTTGTTCATCACCGATCACGATGCCGCGGGAAACCAGGATCTGCTTCGAGCCATCGACGCAAACACCGGCAAGGATCTCTGGCGGTACGGATTTCCTACCGTCGCGGCACCGAACTATGGCTGGAGCAACGCCACGCCGGCCTTCGATGCCAACCGGCTCTACCTGCTCAGCCGATCCGGGCAGCTCCATTGCCTTGATCCCGAGAAGGGAACCAGAATCTGGATGCGCGACCTCAAGGCCGACTTCAAAGCGAATAGCCTCTTCGATTTCAGCTCGTCGCCGGTGATCGATGGCAACAACCTGATCATCGCCACCGGCGGGCCCAACCTTATGGTGGCACTCAACAAGGAAACAGGGGCCGATGCCTGGAAAAGCGCGCTCGAGAATGCTGCCAACTGCTGCACCCCGCTGGTTGCTGCTCTGAAGGGCAAACGGCAGTGCATGGTCTTCACCTTCGACAAACTGGTCAGTGTGGACGCAAGCACCGGGCAGAAGCTCTGGGAGCTTCCTGCCACGTACTACATCCCTTCCCCCATTGTCGCAGGCGACAACATATTCTACGGAGCTACCGGCAGCGCTCCGTTCAGTTGCGCCTTGGTGACGCCTGAAGGGACCAAGGTGTGGGAGAACCAGAACATCGCTCCGCACCTGGGCACACCGATCTATGCCGACGGATACGTCTACGGCACCACCGGCCCGAAGCAATCGGGCGGCCTCGCCTGCATCGATGCCAAGACGGGCGCTTTCGCCTGGCAGCAGAATGAAGGCGGATTCGGAGAGCTTGCCATGATCGCGGTAGACGGCGTGTTTCTCGCGTTCAAGGACGGCGGGCAGCTCGTGATGGCCAACCTCACGCCGAAGGCGTACGAGGAATTGGGTAGATTGTCCATCGGCGGAAGAGGCTGGACCGCCCCCGCCGTCGCCGATGGAAAACTGTTCATTCGCAACGAGCAGGCACTGGTTTGTTTCAACCTCAGATAAGAAAAGAAGAACAGGTGAAAGGACGCGACACGATGAAGAGAAGCTGTCTTCAGCACACGGCGGCATTGCTTGTCGCCGCGGCATTGCTGTGCTGGTGCAACGTGGCGGAATCCTTCGCGGCAGACGCGAGCTATCTGAAATTCGACATGGGCAAAGCAAAGGCCGAGGGAGCGGAGATGAAGCCGATCAAGGAAGGCGCCGGGCCGGCGATGAAGATCGAGGTCAAGACTCCCAAGGAAGGTCTGGCGGGCGTCGAGCTGCCGGCGGCGGGCGGAGCGTGGGACCTCTCGAAATCGCGCTTTGTTATTGCCGAGGTCAGGAACCTCGGCCCCAAGCCGGTGAAGATCATTCTTCGTGTAGAGAATGCGGATAGTAAGAGGAACGTGGCCGACGGGATCGAGATCGATCCCCGCTGGGGCTGGACGTGGACCAAGGTGGGTCTGCGGCGTCCTGTCGAGCAGGTGAAGCTCGACCTGTTCGGCATGGCGGAGTATCCCTGGGGGCGGCCGTACCAGGCGGGGAAGAGCTTGGTCGGGCGGAAGGACAACTGGTGGTATGTGCTACATCTGGACCGCAACGCGCGCCTGGACTTCCCCTTGTGCGATGCCTTCCCCAAGGAGCCAACCGGAGTGGATCCGTCCGCGATCACCAAGCTCTCTATCGGCATTGACGGCCCGACCGGAGGTTGCTCGTTCGAGGTGCGCAATATCCGCGCGGCGGGCGCGGCTCCCTCCGCGGAGATGCTTGCCGACCCTGCGAAGTTCTTCCCGTGCATTGACGAGTTCGGCCAGTATATTCACGCCGACTGGCCGGGCAAGACGCACGAGGCCGCCGACATGAAGAAGAGCCTTGCGGCGGAGACCAAGGATCTCGAGGCGAATCCCGGTCCCAAGGATTGGGACCAGTACGGCGGCTGGAAGGCCGGCCCAGCACTGAAAGCGACCGGTTTCTTCCGGACGGAGAAGTACAAGGGCAAATGGTGGCTGGTGGATCCGGAGGGCCGCTTGTTCTTCTCCAACGGAGTCAGCCACGTGAGGGCCACCTTTGAAACGTATTGGGCGTATTTTTCCGACGACAGCGAATCGGACCACACAATGATCCAGGACCGCGAGAACTGGTTCAGGGGCATAAAGGGGCTGCAAGAGGAGTTCAAAGAGTGCGCCACGCCCTTCTTCTGCGCCGGCCTGTCAATGCCGATGCCGCTCACGGGCCCGTGTTTCGATTTCGGCTGGGCCAACGCTATGCGCAAGTACCAAAGGGGAGTCCAGGAAGCCGGGCTGCGCGGGAATCCCGCGCCCACCGATTGGCGAGAAGATTACGCGCTGACGGCGCAGAAGCGGTTGCGAAGCTGGGGGCTGAACACCATCGGTCCGTTCTCCTCGGATTCCGTGCGGAACAGGAGGAAGACGCCCTACGTGGTATGTCTCAAGACGCACCACTATGCGCATGGCATCATGATGTATGACAGCGGCGGCCAGCCGTACGGCCTCTTCCTCGACCCGTACCAGGACGGCTTTTCGGGAGCCATCACGTGGATGTTCAGCGAAGTGGGGCTGAAGCCCACCGCGAACGACCCCTGGTGCATCGGGTTCGCCGTGGATGCCGAGGGGCAGAACCTTCCCAACGGCCTCGGCGACGATGAAATCTGCATTGCCATCGGTACGCTATGGGGTGGCCCCGACTCGCCGGCCAAGAAGGTGTTCATCGCGGAACTCAAGGCCAAGTACCAGGACATTGCGAAGCTGAATGAGGCCTGGGGCACGACCCACAAGTCGTGGGAGGACCTGCTCGCCTTCAAGGGCGCTCCGGACGCGAAGAGGGCATCCGCTGACCTCCTTGCATTTCAGACCAAAATGTACGAGGACTACTTCAAGGCCTGCCGCGCCGGCGTGAAGGCCTTCGCTCCGAACCAGCTCTACCTTGGATACCAGGGCCGATACCTGAATGCGTCTGTGCAGAAGGCTGCGGCGAAGTTCTGCGACGTGCCGGACTACATCATGCACTGCTCTTCCCCGGCCGGGTTCAAACTGCCCGCGGGAGCCGAAGACAAGCCATTCATGATCGGCCAGTACGGCTTCTCCGCACTTGACCGCGGCATGTTGGCCGGCAACGTGCCTGACCAGCAGGCCCGTGCGGAAGCATACAGGCAATTCATGAACGGCGCCCTGAGCAACCCGCAGATCGTGGGGTGCACCTGGTTCAAGTTCATCGACTTCCCCGCGACCGGCCGCGCCCGCGACATCGGCAACTGCAACTGCGGTTTCGTGGACATCGCCGATACCCCGTACCCGGAAATGGTGCAGGCCTCTCGCGAGATCGGCAAGACGATGTACAAGACCCGGATGGAAGCGAAGTAGCTCTCCAGTGCCTCCGGTGTCTCCCTTGCATCCGCATGCTGCCGGGAGACCGGACAATGAAGGGAACGAAAATGTCGAGAATGTGGATGATACTTGCGTTCGCGGCAATGACGCTTCTTCCAGCACCGGCACGAGAGCTCTATGCCGAGGAGGATTGGTACAAGAAGACCGCCGCCTCCATTCGGGAGCTCACCGGCGCCCACACGCGCATCGTATGGTTGCGGGATCGCGACGAGAACGTCAATTCCTGGGGCTTCGGTACCAACACGATGATCATCGGCCTCGATACCGATGACGGCAAGGGAGAGCGGACGATCGTCGGCGACCAGTCCGGTGTCGCGTGGCCCTTCTTCACTCCCGATGGAAAAGGGCTCGTCTTCACGAGGGTCGATTTCAACCCGCTGAAACGCCACCTGATGTACGTGAACTGGGACGGCACCGGCCTGCGCGAGATCGCCGTCGGCTGGCTGGTCGGCGCAGCAGGCAAAGACCCGAAAGAGGGTTTCACCTGGCTTTATGGACTGGCCGAAGCCGAAGGCGGCAAGCTCGTCGTGAAGCGTATCAGGATGGACAAGCCCGAGGTGGTCGAAACACTCTGGGACAAGGAGAACGGCCCGGGCGGCGGCACATTCACGCCTGACGGCAAGTACGTGGGCGGCGTGTACAATTTCGCCCCCGGAGCTGCGCCGTGCGGCGTCTACGAGACTCCCAACGGCGCTTACATCAACATCGCCAACGGCTGCCAGCCCTGCATGCTGCCCTGCACCAATCCCTACCGGTTCTTCATCTTCAACGGCGACCACCGGAGCGGGAACATATACACCAATTTCAATGACAAGGACGCGATGAAAGCGCAGCGGCTGAACCTGGCTGATGCGCCTGCCGCAGATAACAAGCACGAAGTCTGCTGGCCGCGATGGAGCAATAGCCCTCGCTTCATGCTCCTGGGGGCACCCTTCTCTTCCGCCCGGAACGAAGACGGCATCCCCTTCCCCGGCGCGGCAGAGGATCCCAAGTACCGCCGATTCCACGACAACATTGAGATCTCCATCGGGCGACTCGACAAGGACCTGACCAGGATCGAAAAATGGGTACAGATCACCAGCAACAAGAAGGGCGATTACCTGCCAATGGCGTGGATCGAGCCCGGCAAGTAGCGGACCCCGAGCGGCGAGGCGGCTCCGGGAGAGCCAGCCGACCGCATTATCGACAGTGGTATGGAACTGCGACGAGCAGGATCATTCATATAAGGAGCAACGAGCCCCAACCAGCTCTACCTGGGATTTTTGTGCCGCTACCCGGCTGCGTCGACTTTGAAAGCCGCGCTGAAGTACTGCGATGCGGTGGACTGTCGGCTGACGTGGCCATCGCCCGCGGGATTCAAGCTGCCTCCGGGTGCCGAGGACAAGCCTGTCCTGGTCGGCGAGTTCGGCTTTTCGGCGCTTGATCGCGGGATGCTGGCCGGGACCCTGCCGGACCAGCCGACGCGGGCGGCGGCATACAAGGAGTTCATGAAGGCCGCCCTGAATCATCCGCAGATAGTCGGATGCACCTGGTGGAAGTTCGGAGACTTCCCCACGACCGGCCGCGGCCGCGACTCGGCGAACTACAACGCCGGTTTCGTCGATATAACCGACACGCCCTACGCCGAGATGGTGCAGGCCGCGCGGGAAGTCGGAAAGACGATGTACAAGACGCGGCTCGAGACGAAGTGAACGATGCAGCGCCGGGTGAAGAGGATCAACGTATGAACGGCATAATCAGGATCCGAATACTGGCTCTCTTCACGATCAGTACAGCCTGCGCGGCACTGCAGTGCCTTGCCGGGGACTGGCCCTGCTGGCGTGGGCCTGCCATGAACGGAGTTTCTGATTCCCTCCGCGTGCCGACAGCGTGGAGCGCCGAGGAACACATCGGCTGGAAGACTCAGATCGAGGGCGCCGGCAATAGCTCGCCATGCGTATCGAAAGACTCAGTCATCGTCACCTGCGCAACGATGGCGGGCAACGAGGTGAAGGGCACGCATGTGGTGTGCCTGGATAGGGCCACGGGCGCTCAGCGATGGAAGACCGAAATTCCTAGCCTCAGCCGTCCCAAGCAGAAGCCGCACGACAACAATGGATGGGCGACGCCGACGGCCGCTTCCAACGGCGAGCGTATCGCCGCCGTGTTCGCCACAGGCACCATGGCGTGCCTCGACATGACCGGCAAGCTCCTCTGGACGTTCGATCTCGGGCCCCTCGACCATTATTGGGGGCTCGCGGCCTCGCCCGCGATGGACCGCAAGCACGCTTACTATTCGGTGGACCAGGAGGCGGCACAGCCGCCATCATACGTGCTCGCCATCGACCTCGCCACCGGCAAGCAAGCCTGGCGCACTGATGCCGAAAGGAGCGGCGGGCGCGGCTATTCCTCGCCCGTCGTCTTCTCGCGAGACGGGAGGAGCGAACTCCTCGTCTGGGCCGACAACATGCTCACGGGCTACGACACGGCCACGGGCAAGCGGCTGTGGAAAGCGAATACGTTCGATCAGCCCGAGCCCATCACGACGCCGATGATTGTCGGCGACACGGTCTACCTTGCCCAGTCGGACCGGGCAATGGCGATCAATGTCCAGGGTACCGGCGAGGCCACAATCACCAAGGTCATCTGGTCAGGCAACGGCAAGACCGCGCGAATCGCCGGCAGCATAGTGTACAAAGACCGGCTATACACGGTTTCCGATCCGGGGGACGTTTCGTGCCACGACTTGAGAACCGGAAGACAAGTGTGGACGGCGAAGCTGGGCGGCGACTTCCGTGCCTCGCCGGTTGCGGCGGAGAACCACGTCATCTTTGTCGCAACGAACGGCAAGTCTCACGTCATCAAGGCCGGCGATGTCTTTGAGCGCGTCGCTGAGAACAGCCTACCCGGATCCGTCCAGGCCTCGCCTGCCATTGCTGATGGTATGCTCTTTGTACGCGCCGCGGATGCAGGCACTACTACTGTATGGTGCATCCTGGCGAAGTAATATGAAAGGACTGATTATGAGCTGCAAACTCGGGGTGCTCTGGATTGCCGCAATGTCTCTTGCGATTGCCTTGGCGGGAAGATCGGCAGGCGCCGAGCAATCCGAGGCGCGGCTGCAGAAGACCACCGGCCCGGTGAAGCTCGCGTACGCCATGCCCTTCGACGGCTACGCCACACTGGTCATCGAGGACGAGCAGGGTTTGCGCGTGAGGAATCTCATCGGTATGGCGCCGCGCGGCAAGGGCGAGCAGACCGACTACTGGGACTTCAAGGGCGAAGATGGCAGACTGGTCAGCCCGGGCAAGTACCGCTGGCGCGGCCTGCTGCACAACGGCATCGACCCAACCTACGGGTTCACGTTCGGCACTCCCAACCCACAAGGTGCATGGGACGCCACAGCCGACCCGGACGACGAGACGCGGGTGTTCGCGGGCGGCTCGGAGTACAAGCTCGACTACAAGGCGGGCAAGGCGACAGTGGTGGCCGGCGGGCTGGGCGATGTTCCGGGCCAACTCATGAAGGTCCAGGGGCGCGAGTACTTCATGAACAGGAACGGAAAACTGTTCCTGCGGACTGGAAAGACCTTCAGGCCGGTGGCAACCATAGCGTGGTTCTTCTGGAAGGAGTTGAACAACTACGCGGATTACCCTGTTGCTTTTGCGCAGGAGGTGACAGGGGCACATACGCCCAGGTTCTCGACCTCTTTCCTTTGGATGGACCTGAACGACGATGGCAAGGTACAGGACGAGGAGATGACAGTCGCTTCCCGTGGGTGGGCGTCGAACGAGTATAAGGGGAAGTCGGCCACCGGCAAGTATCCCAATCCACCAGACTGGAAATATCCTTTTGGCGTCACCCGTCCGTCCGGCAACTATTGGCTGGATGAGAACTTCAATCTCTATTGCTGCGGCTACGAGGGGGATTACTACTACTACGGGTCGATGGGACCGGTGATGTGGAGAGTTCCGCTCAAGAGCTGGACGCCGGGGGGCGCGCCCATCTGGGATATCAAGGACCAGCAGTTGGTGACCGGGCAGATGAAGGTCAGTATCTATGACGGAGGTGTAGTGGGCCCGTACAAAGGTTTCGAAGTCCGTGCGCGCAATGGGCAATGCCTCTTCTCGAAAGGGGAGGCCTCCACGGGCGCGCGCGTCTACCTGCCGGCCGAGGGCAAGGTGGTGGTCGGCCCGCCGATCACCGGCATCCGCGATGACGGTACGATCCTGTGGACCTACAGGGAGGACTGGCCCGACAGCCTTCCGTGGTTTGACAAGAACATCCCTGTGGCCGACCGCGACGATCTCCTCATAGCCGCGCGGGGCTGCAGCGGCCGGGCCAAGACGAAGCTCGGGACGGTTTTTGCCATTCATTCGAGAGTGGGCCGCATGCACCTGATGTCCGTGGACGGATTGTTGATCGGCAGCATCTTTCAGGATTTCCGCGCGGGT
>Ga0172366_10002889_pt1 | contig 13510 bp, 14 predicted proteins | sample LakKivSesite69cm_FD_114533 | JGI IMG/M metagenome (GOLD analysis project Ga0172366, IMG submission 114533) | Sediment microbial communities from Lake Kivu, Rwanda - Sediment site 69cm | ecosystem: Environmental > Aquatic > Freshwater > Lake > Sediment | place: Rwanda: Western Province, Lake... | reverse complement strand
CCCGCCCCACACGAGGGCCCAAAGAACGAGCGAAAACGTCACGGGCGCTCCTCGCGATCGGGGACGGGCGCCCGGCCACCCGTTCGAGGCGGCCGGCCCGCCAACGCGTCCTCATAGATCGCGCGAAGTCTCTCGCCCAGGCGGCCCCACGTGTAATAGGACGCGGCCCGCTCCCGGGCCTCTCGCCCCATCCGGTCCCGCAGGCCGGGATCGCACCAGAACCGGCCCAGGGCGCCGGCGAGCTCGGCGGCGACGACGTCCGGCGAGCCCGGGGGGACCTTGAAGCCGAAGCCGTCGCGGACGTGGAAGCCCGGCCCGCCGACATCGAGACAGACGACCGGAAGACCGCTGGCCATGGCTTCGACGACGACGGCCCCTCCCCCGTCGCGCAAGGACGGGAAGAGGAAGACATCGCTTCGCCGCATCTTCTCGAAGATCTCCGCCCGCGGGCTCCACGGTGTCCAGACGACGCGGTCGGCGACGCCGAGGCGGGCGGCCAGCTCTTCGAGCCGGGGCCGCTCGGGCCCCTCGCCCACGAGCTCGAGCCTCGCCGCGGGCGCGACGGCTTGGAGGATGCGCAGCGCCTCCAGGGCGAGCGGGAGGCCCTTGATCGGGTCGAAGCGCCCGACATACAGCAGGCGGAAGCCGTCCCGGCGGTCGGCGGGCCCTTCGGCGGCGAGCGACTCGCCGGAGATGCCGTTGACCGGGAAATCGACGACCTTGTCTTCCCAGCGGGTGAGGACGCGGCGCGTTTCCTTGTTGCAGACGAGGATGGCCGAGGCCTTGCGGGCGCACCGGCGCCGGGCCGGGGTGGCCCGCCAGACCTTCTGCAGCAGGACCCGCGAACGTTCCTGGCGCCTGTCGCGCCGGGCCAGCGTCGGCATGAGCGGGCGGGGCACGCTCTGGCCGCCGCCGATGGGGCCCCAGACGAAGGGCGCGGGCAGGGCCGGGGCGATGAAGCTCGGCATCCAGTCGTTGGAGAAGGTGATCTGGTGGAAGAGGTCGAAACTTTCTTCGGCGGCCAGACGCTTGGCGACCTTGGCCGCCTGCCTCTGCCACAGGAAATAATAGAACCGGACGCCGTAGTGCCGGTCGCGGAGCGCCCGGTGGAGCCGGGGCGGCAGGTCGACGTAGTGGACCCGGGCCGGACGGCCGTCCGGGCCGGCGAGGGTCCCTTCGACGCCGTCCCTGTTGAAGGCCCAGGTCAGGAGGGTGAGGTCGGCGAACGCGGCGATCTCCTTGGCCAGCGACCAGCCCAGGATCGCCTCGCCCGGAAAATGCGCGGCGGCCGGACTGGGATGGCAGGCGTAGGCCGAGACCAGCACCTTCGGCCGGCCCGTCATCGCGCCCCCTTTCGGACCGCCCGGCGGCGGGACAGGCGGGCGGCCAGCGCCGGGGCCTTGCGGATGACGGCCACGCGGACCTTCTCCGCCGGGCTCAAGCGGGCCCGGAGGATCGCCGTCCAGGTCGGCCGGTCGAGGCCCAGCAGGGTGAAATAGGTCCGCGAGGCGGCCAGGCGCGCTTCGGCGTTCCGGACGCCCGAGACGATCTCGCTCCGGCCGACGTGATCGATGATCCCCAGCATGGCCCGGGCCCGGCGGACGACCGCCGGGGCCGAGAAGTTGAACAGCCCGCCGTAGAACTGGCCCGGGTGCTGCCGGTAGACGTAGAGCGGACGGGGGACGTAGGCGACGGGAGCGCGTTTCTTGACCATCAGCCCGATGAAGACGTCCTCGTGCGGCGAGGGCAGGTCGGCCGGGAGAGGGAAGACGCGGTCGGCCACCCGGCGCGCCAGCGTCCAGGACCAGCGCGGCGGCGAGACGAGGACGCGGCGCAGGGACTCGTCGAGGCTCATGGCCGCGAAGCGCCGACCGACGCGGAGCACGCCGCCGTCGCCTGGGCCCGGGCCGAGGAGGCGGGCGTCGTGATAGGAGGCCTCCTGTCGCTTCAGATCCGCGAACTCATCCGAGAATCCCGGGTCCAGGAGATCGTCCGCGTCCATGATCTTCAGCCAGCCGCCGCGAACGAGGCCGTAGCCGAAGTTGATGGCCTGGACCTGGCCCCGGCCCGGGCTGGAGACGACCCGGACCCGGCCGTCGGAGGCGGCGAGCGCCTCGGCCCGCCGGACGGTGTCGTCGGCGGAGCGATCGTCGACGACGATGAGCTCCCAATCGTCGAAAGCCTGGGACCGGAGGCTCCGCACGGCGTCCTCGATATACGGCCCGCCGTCCCTGACGGGCATGATGACGGAGAGCTGCGGCATGGGGACCTCAGCGATCGAAGAACGACCGGGCCAGGCCGACGGCGTTGCCGCAGGCCCGGGCGGCGAACGAGAGGTCGCGCTCGCGGACGGCGAAGGCGAGGCTCATCGCCATCCGGGCGGCGAGCGCGGCCCGGCACTTGGCGGGCGAGAGCTCGTCGTGCTTCCTGACGAAATGGATCCTGTTGAGGACCTCGCGCACTCCGAAGACATAGGCGCTGCCGCGGCCGCCGGCCGCGGGGAGATGGCGATAGCGCGCCGCGGCGACGACGGCCAGCCGGTAGGCCCGCCCGACCCGGTAGCTGAAGTCGAGGTCCTCGAGATAGCTCGCGCCCGAATACCATGCGTCGAAACGGTGGCCGCGGAAGATCTCGCGCCGCCAGACCGAGGCCCCGCTCGGGAGCCAGTCGGTCCAGGCCGTCGCCTCGACGCGGCCGATCATGGTCTGGAAGCCGGAGGCCGTGACGGCGCCGCTGCGCCGGGCATAAAGGCCGAGGGATTCGGCGAAGGGCGTCCGCTTGACGGCCGCGAGGTCGAGAGGCGGATGATTGACCATGTTGAGGGCGGCGCCGCCGAGCTCGGGGCCGAATTCCTCGAAGAAGCGGAGCGTCTCCGCGACGGCGTCGTCGTCGAGGACCGCGTCGTCGTCGACGAAGCCGACGAGGTCGACGGACGGGTCGAGCGCGTCGAGGCCGGCGTTGCGCTGGCGCGCCGCCGACGCGACCGGGGACGTGAGGTGGCGCAGCACGGGCGGCGCGGTCCGGGGCCCGTCCGGCGGAGCGGGCCGGGCGCCGGCGTCGACGATGACGACCTCGTCGGGGAGCCGCGTCTGGGCGAGGAGGCTCCGCCAGAGACGGCCGAGCTCTTCGGGCCTGTCCTTGGTCGCGACGATGAAGGCGATCCGCGGCCTCATGCCGTTCCCTCCGTTCCGGTCTCCCCGGCCGGCGCGGCGGCGCGCCGCGGCCGCAGCAGCCCCGTGATGAAGGCCCTCTCTTCGGCCCCGAGGAGCACGAAATAGGCCGCCGCGGCGAACGCGGCGGCGAGGGCGGCGGCGCCCCAGAGTCCGCCGCCGAGCGCGGCGTTCGCGGCGAGAACGCCGGCGAAGAGCCCGAGGGCGGCGAGGACGCCGGCCAGCCCGTGGCGCCAGACATAGCCGAACCGGACCCGGCCCGGCTTGTGCGAGGCGACCGAGAGGACCAGGGTGAAGGCCGCGAGCCGGAGGGCGGTGGCCAGGGCCACGCCCTTGATCCCCCAGAGCTTCGCTCCGGCGAAGGCCAGGGCGCTGTAGACGACGAGCTCGACCATCTGGTACTTCGGGGCGATATCGGCGCGCCCGATGCCGAGGAGGTAATTGTTGGGCACGGCGAAGACGGTGTTGACGAGAAAGCCCGCGGCCAGGAGCTGGACGACCAGGCGGCTCGAGGCGGCGTAGTCCGCGCCGAGCCAGAGCCGGAGGAAGTCGCCGGCGAAGAACATGAGCAGGATGAAGACCGGTCCGGTCGTCAAGAGGAGGAGCTTCGTCGACCGGGCGAAAAGACCCTCGGCCTCGCGGGCCCGCTCGCCGGCGTCGAGGAAGCTGAAGGCCGGGAAGAGGACCATGCCCAGGCTGCCGGGGATGACCCCGACGCGGTTGATGGCTTCGTAGGGGGCACTGTAGAAGGCCACGGCCTCGACGGTGAGGAGCGAGCCGATGATGAGGCGGTCGATCGAGGTCGTGACGGCGAAGAGGATGCTCGAGAGCCCGATCCAGCCGCTGAAGCCGACGAGCGACCGGACGAGCCGGGTCTCGAACGCCGGGCGGGTCCGGAGTGAGGGCATGACCCTGAAAGCCATCAGGGCCCAGACGAGGAGCGCCGCGGCCCGGGAAACGACGAGCAGGACGACGATGCCGGGGAGCCCGTAGCCGAGGGCGACCCCGACGAGGGGCAGGGCGTAGAACAGGACGTTCAGCGGCACCTTCACGGCGTTGACCAGGTCGAAGCGCTGGGCCGCCTCGAGGACGCCGCGGAAGGAGGAGCTCACGAACATGACGGGCAGGCTGAGGCCGACCAGCCGGACGGTCAGGATGGTCTCGGAGATGGACCCCTCGGGGATGTTGAGCAGGTGACGGACGATGAGCGGCGCCGCGAGGCCGCAGAGGAGAGCGGCGAAGAGGCCGATCGCCGTCTGCATGAGGACGGCCGTCCAGAGGGTGCCGGGGAGCTTCTCGGGCTCGTTCCGGCCCAGGGCGTCGGCGACGAATTTGGTCGTCGTCCGGCCGAGGCCGAGGTCGAACAGGCCGAAATAGCCGAAAACGACCCAGACGAGCGAGAGGATCCCGAACCGGTCGTTCCCCAGGGCCCGGACGACGAGGGGGATGGTGACGAACCCGACGGCCAGGGGAATGACCAGGCCGAGGAAATTCAGGACCGTGTTGCGGAAGAGGGCTTTGGGGCCGATGTCCATGGCAGAGAACAGACCTCTCGCGGCAGGCTACCGCCGTTGGATAAGAACGCCGCACCTCGCGGCGGGATCTCGGACGCTTTATCGGCTATTGCGAACGACGGCTGCCCTTCATTATAGCCGAACGATCGGCCGGCGGAGAAGGCGGGGCGAGCCGTTCCATAGCGCGATCATGATAAGGGGCGCTCCCCTGTCGAACAATCGTCACGCCGGATGAATCCAGGGGTGAAAAACCCTTCCCGGACATGACCCTTTGGGGTGAGGGGGAACGGGACCGGGCTAATCCCCCCTCGGACCGTCCGGTTCCTTGACACCCCCGGACCCCTCCTCTATACTTTGTTTTCGATATCCCACGGTGTGACCGGTCTCTCATGACGCAAGCGGAAAAGGCGCGGAAAGGCATCCTCTCGCCGGCCCTGAAAAAGGCCGCGGCGGACGAAGGGATGCCTGCGGACGCCCTGGCCGAGCGGGTCGCCCGCGGCGAGGCCGTCATCCCCTTCAATCCGGCCCACTCCCCCGCCCGGCCGGTGGCGATCGGCCGGGGCCTCCGGACCAAGGTCAACGTCAATCTCGGCACATCTCGCGACTTCCCCCGCCTGGCCGACGAGCTGCGCAAGGTCCGGATCTCGCTGGCCTACGGGACCGACGCCCTGATGGACCTCAGCACCGGCGGGGACCTGCCGAGGATCCGGCGGGCCATCCTGAAAAGGACGCCGGTCGCGCTCGGGACCGTGCCCATTTATCAGGCCGCGGTCAAAGCCATCGACAGCCGGCGGTCGATCGTGGACATGACCGAGGAGGACCTGTTCGGGGCCGTCGAGTCGCAGGCCCGCGAGGGCGTCGACTTCATGACCGTCCACTGCGGGTTGACCCGCAAGGCCATCGGCCGGCTCAAGAGCCAGGGCCGGGTCGCCGACGTCGTCTCCCGCGGCGGGGCCTTTCACGTCGCCTGGATGCTCCACAACGACCGGGAGAACCCGTTCTACGCCGGGTTCGACCGGCTGCTCGAGATCGCCCGGCGCCACGACATCACCCTCAGCTTGGGCGACGGCCTGCGCCCGGGGGCGATCGCCGACGCCACGGACCGGCCGCAGATCGAGGAGCTGCTGACGCTCGGCGAGCTGGTCAAGAGGGCCGGCGAGGCCGGCGTCCAGGTCATGGTCGAGGGGCCGGGCCACGTCCCGCTCGACCAGGTCGAGATGAACATGCGCCTGGAGAAGCGCGTCTGCCACGGGGCGCCATTCTACGTCCTCGGCCCGCTCGTCACCGACATCGCCCCGGGCTACGACCATATCGTCGCGGCGATCGGCGGGGCGGTCGCGGCGGCGGCCGGGGCCGATTTCCTGTGCTACGTCACGCCCGCGGAGCACCTCGGCCTGCCCACGGACGACGACGTCCGCGAGGGCCTCATCGCCTCGAGGATCGCCGCGCACGCGGCCGACATCGTCAAGGGCGTCGCCGGGGCGCGCGAGCGCGACCTGGCGCTGGCCCGGGCCCGCAAGCGCCTCGACTGGGAGACGCAGCGGCGCCTCTCGATCGACCCGGCCAAGTTCGCCGCGGTCCGGAAGCGGCGCAAGAGCCGCACCAAGGCCTGCTCGATGTGCGGGGACTTCTGCGCCATGCGCATCGTCAGCGAGTTCCTCGGCTCGGACGGGAAGGCCGATGACGAGTGCTCCTAAGGGCCTCCTCTTCGGCACGGCCGGCGTGCCCTTTTCCGCGGACGACGACTCCACCGTCTCCGGGATCGAGCGGATCCGGGCGCTCGGCCTCGACGGCCAGGAGATCGAGTTCGTCCAGGGCGTCAAGATGGGCCTCGACACGGCCCGCAAGGTCCGCGACAAGGCCGCCGCGCTGGGCGTCCGGCTGAGCGTCCACGCCCCTTACCACATCAATTTCAACTCCGAGGACCCCGGCAAGCGCCTGGCCAGCCGGGAGCGGCTGCTCAAGACGCTGCGGGTCGGCGAGGCCTGCGGGGCGCGGAGCGCCGTCTTCCACGCCGGGTTCTACGGGCAGGATCCGCCCGAGAAGGCCTACGAGGCCATCCGGTCCGAGCTCCGGGCCGTGATGTCCGTCGTCCGGAGCGAGCGGCTGGCGATCGTGCCGCGCGTCGAGACGATGGGCAAGCGGGCCCAGTTCGGGTCGCTCGACGAGGTCCTCGGCCTGTGCCGCGACATCGACGGCCTCCAGCCCTGTCTCGACTTCTCCCATCTCTACGCCCGCGAAGGCAAGGTCAATTCGTACCTGGAGTTCGAGCGCGTCCTGACCAAGGTGGCCCGGAAGCTCGGGCCGCGGTCGCTGCGGAACGTCCACATCCACATCGCCGGCATCCACTACGGCGACAAGGGCGAGATCAAGCACCTCAACCTCGAGGAGACGGATTTCCGCTACGACGAATGGCTCCAGGCCCTCCGCGATCTCGGCGTCGAAGGGCTGGTCATCTGCGAGAGCCCGAACCTCGAGGCCGACGCGGTCATGCTGAAGAAGCTGTACAACGCCCAGCGGGCGGCCTAACATGGTGGCGGGGTGAGGCCGTGAGAAGACGGACCCGGGGGATCGCCGCGGGCGTCCTCGTCTGTCTGGCGGCGGCGGCGGAAAAAAGGGGCGCCTACACGGTGGCAACGGAGCGCTTCGGATACGCCTCGGGACGGGACATGCTCACGGCGGTCTTTGAGCCGCCGGCGGAGCCCCGATCCAAGCCCCGGCCGCTCATCCTGGTCCTGCATTACGGCGGCCAAGTGACCCCCGGAACGGGGAAGGAATTCGCCGAGTTGCTCGTCCTGCCGGCCTTGAAGGGCCTGGGGGCGGTCATGCTCGCCCCCGACTGTCCCGGGCACGGCTGGACCGATCCCGCGAGCGAAGAGGCCGTGCTGGCGCTCCTTGCGGCCGCCAGGAAGACGCGGAACGTCGATGAACGGCGTGTGGTCGTCGTGGGCTTCAGCATGGGCGGCGCCGGCGTCTACAGGCTGGCCGCCCGCCACCCGGAGCTGTTCAGCGCGGCGATCGCGGTCGCCGGCCCCGCGGCCGCCGAGGATCTGGAGGCGGGGGGACGGGTGCCGATGTTCATCATCCACGGCGAGAACGACGAGGTCGTCCCGGTCGGGGAAGCCCGGGCCGCGTTCCGGGCGCTCCGCAAAGGGCCGGCTCCCGTCCGGCTCGATATCGTGCCCGGGCTCACGCACTATCAGACCGCGGCCTATGTCCCGGCGCTCTACAAGGCCGAGGGCTGGCTCAAGGGGATCTGGAGGTCCCGCTGAGTCGCTTCCCGACGGGCGACATCAACCAGGGCGACACCTTCAGCGCCAAGGTCCTCTGACCCCGTTTGACCCCGGCCGGCGGCGGTCTTATAATAAGCCTTCAACGCTTTCCGACAAGGAGAGTCACATGGTCGAAATCCGTTTCCACGGGCGCGGCGGCCAGGGGACCGTCGTCGCCTCGAAGATCCTCGCCGACGCCATCGCCAAGGAGGACAAGTGGGTCCAGGCCTACCCCGAGTTCGGCGTCGAGCGGCGCGGCTCGCCCGTCGTCGCCTTCATCCGCATCGACGACAAGCCCATCTACGACAAGAGCCGCATCTACACGCCGGACGACGTCGTCGTCGTCGATCCCACCCTGGTCGAGGCCATCGACATCACGGAGGGCCTCAAGCCCGGCGGAACGATCATCATCAACAGCGACCGCCGGCCCGAGGACTTCCCGTTCCACAAGCGGTTCAAGGTCCGGACGGTCAACGCGACCGAGATCGCCGTCAAGCACAAGCTGGGCAGCCTGGCCGCGCCGATCGTCAACACGGCCATCGCCGGGGCGGTCATCAAGATCCTCGGCCTGGCCAGGCTCGACTCGCTGGCCGCGGCCATCCGTGACGGCGTGCCCATCAAGGCCGAGGACAACGTCAAAGCGGCCGCAGAGGCCTACGAGAAAGCCTGAGGAAGGACGCCATGAGACCCAAGAAAGCCAAGAAGGTCGTCTTCAAGTCGGCCGAGGAGATGCCGCGCATGATCTGCTCGGTCGGCCACCAGACGCACAACCTGACCGGCGCCTGGCGGAACATCCGGCCCGAGATCGACCTCGGCAAGTGCATCAAGTGCGGCATCTGCTGGAAGTTCTGCCCCGAGCCGTCGATCGACGTCGTCGACGAATGGCCGGTCATCGATTACGACTACTGCAAGGGCTGCGGCATCTGCGCCGAGGAATGCCCGGCCAAGTGCATCGTCATGGTGGAGGAGCGGAGATGAAAAAAGTCATCATGGGCAATCACGCGCTGTCCTACGGCGCGATGCTCTCCCGGTCCCAGGTCATCTCCGCCTATCCGATCACGCCCCAGACCCAGGTCGTCGAGCTGCTCTCGGAGATGTGCGCCGACGGCACCCTCGACGCCCACTTCATCAAGGTCGAGTCCGAGCACTCGGCCATGGCCTCGTGCATCGGGGCGTCGGTCGCCGGGGCCCGGGCCTTCACGGCCACGTCGTCCCAGGGGCTGGCCCTGATGCACGAGATGCTCCACTGGGCCGCCGGCGGCCGCCACCCCATCGTCATGGGCAACATCAACCGGTCCATGGCCCCGGGCTGGTCGATCTGGACCGACCAGAACGACAGCCTGTCGCAGCGGGACACCGGCTGGATGCAGTTCTACTGCTCGTCGAACCAGGAGGTCGTGGACACGGTCATCCAGGCCTTCAAGGTCGCCGAGACGCTGATGATCCCGGCCATGGTCGTCCTCGACGCCTTCGCCCTCTCGCACACCTACGAGGTCGTCGACGTCCCGGACCAGACGCTCGTCGACCGGTTCCTGCCGCCGTTCAAGCCGGCGATCAAGCTGACCCCGGCCGATCCGCGGGCCTTCGGCGGCCTGACCGGCGCCGAGCACTACATGGAGCTCCGCTACAAGCTCCAGAAGGACATGGAGAAGGCCCCGGCCCTGATCGAGGAGACGGGCCGCGAGTTCGAGAAGCTCTTCGGCCGCAACCTCGGCCTGGTCGATCCCTACCTCTGCGACGACGCCGAGTTCGTCTTCGTCACGTCGGGGACGGCCGGGTTCACCGCCCGGGTCGCCGTCGACGAGCTGCGGGCCGCGGGCGTCAAGGCGGGCAACCTGCGCATCAAGGTCTTCCGGCCCTTCCCCTTCGACCGGGTCCGCGAGGTCCTGGCCAAGGTCAAGAAAGCGGCCGTGGTCGACCGGAACTGCTCCTACGGCGCGGGCGGCATCTTCTACCAGGAGGTCAAGTCGGCGGTCTACGGCCGGCCGGCCATGCCGCCGCTCATCGGCTATATCACGGGCCTCGGCGGCCGCGACATCACCACCGACCAGTTCAAGGAGATCGCGGCCGACGCGATGGCCAAGACCAAGGCCGAAGAAGAGATCGTCTGGATCGGAGTCAAGAAATGAGCCCCGAAACGAAAAAAGAGAAAAAGTTCACGATGACCCTGCCGGCCGACGAGCTGATGGCCTGCGGCCACCTGGCCTGCCAGGGCTGCGGCGCGACCCTGGCCATGCGCTACATGCTCAAGGCCCTCGGACAGAAGACCATCCTCTGCATCCCGGCCTGCTGCTGGGCCGTCATCGACGGGCCCTATCCCTACTCGTCGCTGGACGTGCCGATCTATCACTGCGCCTTCGAGACGGCCGCCTCGACGGCGACCGGCGTCAAGGCCGCGCTCGAGGCCACGGGCGACACGGGAACGACGGTCGTGGCCTGGGCCGGCGACGGCGGCACGTTCGACATCGGCATCCAGGCCCTGTCCGGGGCGGCCGAGCGGAACGACGACATCATCTACGTCTGCTACGACAACGAGGCCTACATGAACACGGGCATCCAGCGCTCGTCGGCGACGCCGTACGGGGCCTGGACGACGACGACGCCCGTCAAGCACTTCAAGACCCGGCCGAAGAAGGACATCGCGGCCATCCTGGCCGCCCACCGCATCCCCTACATCGCCACGGCCAGCGTCTCCCACCCCGAGGACTTCTTCAAGAAGATGAAGAAGGCCAAGGACATCAAAGGGACGCGCTTCTTCCACGTCTACGCGCCCTGCCCAACGGGCTGGAAGAGCCGGCCGGAGGACACCGTCAAGCTGGCCCGCCTGGCCGTCCAGAACGGCTACTTCCCCCTCTTCGAGATCGAGGACGGCGAGAGGACGACGATCAACCTGAAGCTCAAGGAGCGCAAGCCCGTCGACGACTACCTGCGCCTCCAAGGGCGGTTCCGGCACCTCAGCGCGGAACAGATCGCGGCCGTCCAGGCCGAGGTCGACGCCCGCTGGGAGCGCCTCATGAAGGGCTGCGCCGCATAATCTACGACGCATCTACCGGGTTTTGCTGCCGAGGAGCTCCCATGAAGACCTTCAACGCCGCCGTTCCGGCGATCGCCGTGGCATTCGCCCTGACCGCCTTCGCCTGCACCTCCGCCCCGACCGGGAAGGACACGACCCCGGCTCCGGATTTCACGCTCACCGACCTCCAGGGAAAAACGCTTTCGCTCGCCGCTTCCAAGGGCAAGGTCCTCGTCCTCAATTTTTGGGCGACCTGGTGCCCGCCCTGCCGCCGGGAGATCCCCGATTTCGTCGAGGCCTACCGGGAGCTCCGGGACCTGGGCCTCGAGATCATCGGCGTCTCCGTCGACGAGACGACCGCCGAGTCCCTGCTCGAATGGACGAAGAAGACGGGCATCAACTACCCGATCGCCCTGGCGACGCCGGAGATCGAGCGCGCCTACGGGCCGATCACGTCCATTCCGACCACGTTCGTCATCGACCGCGCCGGACGCATCCGCCACAGCCAGTCGGGCCTCATGGACAAGGCGACGCTCCTCCGCCTCTTCCGCGAGTCCCGCTAGCAGTTCCGGTTTTCCTCCCTCTCGCCTATAATAGGAGCGTGAACCCGACCCTCCCGGCCCAGGCGCCCGCGGGCGCCGCGGAAGGCCTCCCCTACTGGCTGCTCTGGGTCCTTCTCTGCGTCATCCTGCTCCTCGTCGCCTTCATCTTCCTCCGCGACAAGGACCTCCGGCGTCGCGTCAGCTCCTTCCTGTCCGGCGCCCGCCGCCACATGCTCCGCCTCCGCCTCCAGGTCAAGCTGAAAAAGGAGAAAGGGAGAAAGGCCGCGCTCTGGCGGGAGCTCGGCAAGCTGGCCTGGAGCGAGGACGTCCGCGCGACCTGCATCGAGGGCGAGTGCGCCAAGCTCGCCGGCCTCGAAGAGGAGATCGGCCGCCACCAGAAGACCTGGCACGAGGTCTACGCGCGGGTCGAGGTCCTCGGACGCGAGCACGACGCGGCGCTCAAGCGCTACCGGGCCCTCGTCGCCGAGCAGGAGGAGGCCCGCCGGCCGCACCAGGAGGAGGTGCTGGCGCTGGCCAACCGCAAGAAGGAGATCCTCGAAGCCCTCGAATCGTCCCTGCGCGAGGCCGAGACGGTCGGGGCCCAGCTCAAATCCGTCGAGGCGGACGCCCGCGAGATCGCGGCCAACCCCCGGCTGGCCGAATCCGACCGGCCCGCGCGGCTGGACCGGACCCGCGAGAAGGCCGCCGGGCTGGCCCGGCGCCTCGAGAGCCTGAACGCCGAGACGCCCCTCCTCCAGGACGAGCGCTACCGGCTCGACCGCCGCCTCGAGGAGGTCGAGGGCCGGGTGCGGGTCTTCAACGAGGCCATCGCCCGGATCGAGCAGGAATTCCGCGACCGGCTCCAGGCCCGGGAGAAGGAGATCCGGGAATGGCAGAAGGCCAAACAGCGCACCCAGGACAAGATCGTCGACGTCAAGCGGCTCATGGAGCCCCTCTTCGAGAACGTCGGCCGCATCCTCGACGAGGCCCGGGTCGGTCCTGAGGACCTGGCCGTTCTCTACTTCCAGATCGACGGCGTCAACCGGACGATCGCCGACCTCGAGACCCGCCTCGAGCACCTGAAATAGCGTGTCCAAGCCCCGCCTCCTCGTCCACGTCTGCTGCGCTCCGGACGCCCTCTACGTCTTCGGCGTCCTCCGGGAGGCCTACGACGTCGCCGGCTTCTTCTCCAACTCCAACATCCAGCCCCGCGAGGAATACGCGCTCCGCCTCGACGAGGCCCGCAAGGCCGCCGCGGCCGCCGGCGTCCCGCTCCTCGAGGACGATTACGATCCCGAGGCTTGGACGCGCCTGACCCTCAAGTTCAAGGACGAGCCCGAGAAGGGACGCCGCTGCGACGTCTGCTACGCCCTGCGGCTCAAGCGCACGGCCGAACGGGCGGCCCGCGAGGGCTTCGACGCGTTCACCACGGTCATGAGCCTCAGCCCCTGGAAGAAGGCCGCCGTCCTGAACCGCATCGGCCGGCAGTTCGCCGCCCGCTCCGGCCTCGCCTTCCTCGAGGCCGATTTCAAGAAGAAGGACGGCTTCAACAAGAGCGTCGCCCTCAGCCGGGCCCACGGCCTCTACCGCCAGGACTACTGCGGCTGCGTCTATAGCCGCGAGGCCGCCCGGGCCCGGGCGAAAGCGAAGGCCGCGCGATGAGGCCGCCCCGCCGGGCCGCGGCGCGCCTCGCCGCCTTCGGGGTCGTCCAGGGCGTCGGCTTCCGCCCCTGCGTCTACCGCTTGGCCCGCCGCCTCGGGCTCGACGGCTGGGTCGCCAACGCCGGCTCGGGCGTCGAGATCCACGTCGAAGGGCCGGCCCGCGTCGTCCGCGATTTCCCGGCCGCGCTGCGGGCCGCCCTGCCGCCGCTCGCCGTCGTCGAGAAGCTCGACGTCCGGCCCGCGCCGGTCACGGGCCGCGCCGGCTTCGCCATCCGCAAGACCCGCGACACCGCGGGGTTCGTTTTCATCTCCCCCGATATCGCCACCTGCGACGACTG
>Ga0172366_10002888_pt1 | contig 13511 bp, 11 predicted proteins | sample LakKivSesite69cm_FD_114533 | JGI IMG/M metagenome (GOLD analysis project Ga0172366, IMG submission 114533) | Sediment microbial communities from Lake Kivu, Rwanda - Sediment site 69cm | ecosystem: Environmental > Aquatic > Freshwater > Lake > Sediment | place: Rwanda: Western Province, Lake... | reverse complement strand
TATAGGAGAGATAATAGGCCTGGAAGGAAATAAGGCCATAATTCAAGCACATGAAGATACTCTGGGATTAAAAACCAGTGAAGTGGTGAGAGGAACAGGAAGGATTTTGAGCGCCGAGTTAGGTCCAGGGTTGGTAGGATCCATTTACGATGGGCTACAAAAATCTTTGCTTACCCTGGCTGAAAGTACCGGCTCGTTTATAAAACGAGGTGCTAAAGCACTTGCACTTTCCCGGGACAAGAAGTGGCATTTCACACCCAAAGTCAAAGCTGGGGATGCAGTGAGTGACGGGGATATAATAGGCATAGTTCCCGAGACTGAGCTCATAGAACACAGAATAATGGTGCCTTTTGGAACCAAGGGTATAGTGAAGGAGATACACAAAGGTGACTATACAGTTGAGGAGCCTGTAGCAAGGGTAGAGCACGATGGGGAAGTAAAAGAACTCACACTGATGCAGGAATGGCCAGTAAGAAAGCCCAGGCCCTATAAGCAAAGGCTCGACCCTTCAGGTTTGCTCACCACTGGCATGCGCATTCTGGACTATATGTTCCCACTGGCTCTCGGTGGCAAAGCTTCCATGCCAGGAGGTTTTGGCACTGGGAAAACCGTTGCTTTACAGCAGCTAGCGAGGTGGGCTCAGACGCATCTCAATATCTACGTTGGTTGTGGTGAAAGAGGCAATGAGATGGCTGATGTACTTTATAGCTTTAGAAAACTTAAGGAACCTAACACGGGAAGACTACTTCAAGAGAAGGAAATATTCATTGCTAACACTTCCAATATGCCTGTTGTGGCCAGGGAAGCAAGCATCTTTGTCGGTATTACCATGGCTGAATACTTCAGAGATATGGGCTACGATGTTTTGCTGGTTGCCGATTCGACTTCGAGATGGGCTGAAGCTATGAGGGAAATGGGCGCCAGGCTGGAGGAAATGCCAGGGGAAGAAGGTTTCCCTTCGTACCTAGGTTCACGGCTTTCCTCTTTTTATGAAAGGGCAGGAATGGTTGAATGCTTAGGCAGCCCCGAAAGGAAAGGGTCGGTAACAGTAGCTGGCGCGGTAAGTCCTCCCGGGGCTGACTTCAGTGAACCTGTAACGCAGAATACGATTAGAATAATAGATGCTTTATACGCCTTAGATGTTTCCTTGGCAAACAAGAGACATTTCCCAGCGATAAGCTGGCTCACTAGCTATAGCCTCTATGTAGATGCAGTTAAAGATTGGTGGGAAAAGGTCGACCCGGGGTGGGATAATACCAGGACTACCGCTTTGAGGATACTGCAACAAGAGGCTGAGTTGGAGGAGATTGTCAGACTTGTGGGTCCTGAAGCTTTGCCTGAGGGTGACAAACTATTGCTGCTTACCTCCAGGATGATACGTGAGGACTTTCTCCAGCAAAGTGCTTATCACGAAGTTGATACCTATTGCGTGCCAGCTAAGGCTGGCCTTATGCTTAAAACCATCATAAAGTTTTATGAACTAGCTCAGGATATGTTGAATTCGGGACTAGGTATCGAGGAGATTCGCTCATCTCCGATAGTGTATCGGATATCAAGGATGAAAGAGATACCCAATGATACCTTTGAACAAGAAATCAAGGGACTCTGGTCCGAAATGGAAAAAGGCTTAATAGCTCGCAAAGGAGAAATCTGATGAATATTTCTTCGCTTTACATCAGAGAAGGAAGAGCAATCAACAAGGCCAAAGGAGCTTTGATCATAGCTGAAAGCATCCCGGGCATAAAATTTAATGAGATAGTTGACGTTCAGCTTAGCAGTGGTGAAATAAAAACTGGTCAGGCAATAGACATCAGTGAGGAAGCAACTATAGTTCAGGTATTTGGCGGAGTCAGCGAAGTAGACCTTATTGGAGGCAAAGTAAGGTGCAAAGGTGAGACTCTAAAACTGCCGATATCTATAGACATCTTAGGAAGAATCTTCAATGGGATGGGAGAACCTATAGATGGAGCTCCACCCATAATTCCAGAAGACTACCTAGATATTAACGGACAACCTATAAACCCTGCATCTCGTCAGCCACCAGCCGAGTTTATTGAAACAGGTATATCGGCAATAGATGGCTTAAATAGCTTGGTTAGAGGACAGAAATTGCCCATATTTAGCGGATCGGGGCTGCCACACAACCGAATTGCGGCTCAAGTAATCAGACAAGCCACAGTGAAGGGCAAGGAAGAAAAATTCGCCTTAGTATTTGGTGCTATTGGTATCAGTTACGACGATGCCTCCTTCTTCATAAGGAATCTGGAAAGAACAGGTGCCCTAGAAAGAACAGTAGCCTTCATCAACACTGCGTCAGATCCCGTTATAGAGCGAATATCAACACCAAGGTTAGCTTTAACCGCAGCAGCATACCTAGCATGGAAACAAGATATGCATGTGCTGGTTGTACTTACTGACATGACTAATTATTGCGAGGCTCTTCGTGAGCTTTCCTCCATGCGTGAGGAGATACCCTCAAGAAGAGGATACCCAGGATATATGTATACCGACCTGGCCACAATGTATGAAAGAGCAGGCAGGATTTTTGGTAAAGAAGGCTCAGTAACTATAATGCCCATCCTGACCATGCCCGATGATGATATAACACATCCCATACCCGACCTTACCGGCTATATAACCGAGGGGCAGATTGTGCTTTCCCGAACTCTGGAGAGAAGGGGAATATACCCGCCGATAGATGTATTCCTATCCCTATCACGGATGATGAAAGAGGGAATTGGCCCCGGTAAGACCAGGGAGGATCATAACAATGTCTTCATGCAATCATACGCTGCTTATTCTGAAGGATGTTACCTCAGGGAAATATCAACCATAATAGGTGCTGAGGCGTTAGGTGAAAGGGATAAAATATATTTAACCAATGCAGACGAGTTCGAGAGAAAATTCATATCTCAGGACGAGTTTGAAAAAAGAAAGGTAGAAGACACCTTAGATATAGCTTGGAGGCTGTTTTCGACATTGCCCGAAGAAGACCTAAAGCTAATTAGTGAGAAATTCATCAAAAGGTATCTTGCAAAGTACTCAAGGAAGACTTAGGCGTGAACGTAGATGCCACAGCAATTAATCAAAGTTAGACCGACAAAAATTGAGCTGGTAAAACTGAAGCGCAGGCTTAAATTAGCGCAAAGAGTACAAAAAATAGTCAAGGATAGGCTTTCAATATTAACCATGGAATTCTTGCAGACAGCGAGGGACACGGTAGAGGCTAAAAGGAAGCTAGTTGATGCCTTCGCCGAGGCTTATAAGGCACTATCAATTGCCACTGGGTATCATGGATACATAGCACTGGAAAAGGAATTAATAGCCACTGAAGCCGACCCCAAAGTCGTTGCTGGCTCAAGAAATATAGCAGGGGTGAGAATCCCCTCTTTTGAGCTCAGGGGCAATGGAAAGCCGCTGAGAGGATATAACTTGGTTGATACCTCTTCATGGTTAGATCACGCAGCCCAACTAGCCGAGGAATGCCTTGAAGCTACCATAGAAATAGCCGAACTCCAGAGGAGCCTCGAATTATTGGGAATGGAAATAAAAAGGACGAAAAGGATAACCAACGCTTTAGAATATATGATAATACCTGGGCTCCAGGCAACGATAAAGTACTTGGACATGAAGTTTGAGGAAAGGGATAGAGAAGAGAAGGGACGGCTAAAACGTGTAAAGGTGCTGGTTGCTCGAGGATAGGAAGATGCCTAATAGCTCACCTTACGAAAAGATGCTTCAGGAATGCTTGAGAGGCGAGCTGCGAGTAGTGAATGCCGGGCTACCACGAAGCCAGAAACGGCTATCTGCTTTATTACTGGAAGAATATCCTCATGTAATCTGCAGTGATGGCAGCACTCACTTCTTTAAAAGAAGAGAGCTTGAGTATCTTGCCAGCATGATGAATAGTGATGAGCAAGAAGCATTATTGTTACCTATGCTTATAGAGCTGGGAGCAAATCAAGCTGAGGCGGCTATGATATGCCAAACGGATGTAGAGGAAAAAGTTATATCAACAATTCTCAAGATGCCTCTTACACCTGAGAAAGGAAGGATTACAATATATAAACCACAGTTAGCCCTGCTAAGGAAAAAGCTAAAAACAACAACTCAGTACGTATTTTCCCCCAAAATCCTTGAATAACCACAATGCGCTTGACTTAGGAGAGATAATACGTCAATATACTGTGCTAAATTTGCTTATAACCAGTATGACGACCTGCCCGCACTGCTGGGTAAGGAGACAAATCCAAGATGGCTCTACCTAAGAAAAAAACTAGCAAGGCACGCCAGGGTAAAAGGCGTAGCCACCTTAAGCTTAATCTACCGTCTTTGGATATCTGCCCTCAGTGCCAGAGTCTTAAGTTAGCTCACCATGTTTGCCCTACTTGCGGCAGTTATAATGATAGACCTGTGGTCGAGGTCAAGACACCTAAGAGAAAAGGCTAGCTAGTGGTATGGCTGAGATAACTAAGACAGCCTATGTTTTCCCTGGACAGGGGTCCCAGAGCGTTGGTATGGGGTTGGACTTATATCGCCGCTATTCTACAGCTAGGGAAGTCTTCGATGAAGCTGATGCTGCTTTAGGTTTTCCTCTCTCGTGCCTATGCTTTGACGGGCCAGAAGAGGAACTAACGAGAACAGATAATGTCCAGCCAGCGATATTAGTAACCAGTATTGCTTGCCTGAGGGCAGCTCAACAAGCTAGCAATAAGGATTTGCCCACCCCCTCCTTTATCGCTGGACATAGCTTGGGGGAATACACTGCCCTCGTGGCTGCCAATATCCTTAGTTTGGGCGACGCCGTGAGCTTAGTTCGGGAAAGAGGGAGATTAATGTATAAAGCGGGGCAAAAAAATGCGGGAGGCATGCTAGCCATAATAGGGCTTGATATAGACACTGTTGCAGATGTATGCCTTCGTAGTGAAAGCACTATCTCCAACATGAACTGCCCAGGACAAATTATAATCAGCGGCGCTACTGATGCTCTGACTGAGGCTGGCAAATTAGCTAGAATGAAAGGTGCCCGTCGCCTTATTCCCTTAAAGGTAAGCGGTGCCTTTCATTCCCCCTTAATGGAACCGATCATAGCTGAATTCGCCGAAGTTATCCCAAATTTCATGTTCCATCCACCAGCCATTCCCTTGATAGCTAACGTGACAGCTCAGCCACTGACTAACGTCGACGCCATCAAAGAGGAGCTTCTAAAACAGCTTCGCCACTGCATCCAATGGCAGCCTTCTATTGAATATATGACGCGTAACGGGGTTACCTCCTTTTATGAGATTGGCCCCGGAAGGGTGCTCAGTGGTCTAATTAAACGAATCGCTCCAAGCGCACAGACCTTCAACATTTCTGGAATTGAAGATGTCACACAGCTAGAAAATTCAGCCACATCGAACTAACTATGGGTTTAAGGCGAAAGGCACGAGTCACTGCTCTTCAGATACTCTACGAGCTCGATTGCACAGAACATGGAGCCAAAGACGTTCTAGCTCGTTTGGCAACTGAGAAAGCGTTACCACAAGAGGTACTTAGCTTTGGTGAGGTGCTTATACAGGGGGTGTTGCAAAATAAATTCAAACTTGATGACATCATTAAGCGCTTTGCACCAGCTTTTCCTGTAGAGCAAATGTCTACTATCGATAGAAATATCCTGCGTCTTGCCATCTTTGAGATTTTATTTGATATTAACACCCCAATTAAGGTAGCTATAAATGAGGCTATAGAGCTAGCTAAGGCTTTTGGCAGCGATTCTTCGCCAAGGCTAATTAACGGAGTGTTAGGGACAATAGTAACTGAATATGGTGCGAAGAGACACAAGTCAGAAAACCTAACAGAACATTCAAGACGCTATTGGTTACCTTTATGACCATGGGTAGAAAACGAGTAGCCCTTTTACCAAGCAGACGGTAAAGAAAACGGACGTCCATGCAATTTCATTTTGACTCTGCTAACTTTGTTACCCTGAGTTTTAGAAAAACCTTGAAACTATCAAGCGCAATAATTGCCGAGGCTGAGATACATGGGTAACACCCATGGTATTGTTAGTAATGATACTGACTTACCGTGAGGAGTTACCATAATGAGAAAGCCAGCTAGCTTCTACCTTCTTTAAAAGAAAGCTTATTGTCCTGAAGGATAGATATCAATGCTGGAGGGGAGTGGCGGACTTTTCGGGTTTTACCGCCCAGGAGAGGTTGAGAGTGGAGTGGATGGTCTTCTACTATACCGCGGGAAAAGGAAATGCCGCTCTCACTGCCCAGCACTTCGGCATCTGAAGTAAGACCTTCTACAAATGGTCCAGGCGGTTCCGGGAGTCGAAATACGATGTCGCTAGCCTGGCTGATAGGTCTAGAGCTCCCCATCGTAAGAGGCATTGGGAGGTGACCCTCATCCAGGAAGAGGGGATAAGGCGGTTGAGAAAGAGATATCCTTGACTTGAGCAAGAAGAAGTTGAAGGTTATCTATGAGAACGAATATTCTGAGGAGACCTCCACCTGGAAGATCGAGAGGGTAGTCAGAAGGTATAAGCTCTATCCCGCCAGAATAAGGCAGAGAGGACTGCCAGAAAGAGAGCCAACTCTCGAAAGCATCCAAAGAAGAGAATAGCTCAGCTAGTGAAGTAAGGGAGGTCATGTTTCCTGTTTCAGCTTGATACCATTGCTATCCACTGGAATAGCCTTAAAAGATATATCCTGACTGCCATGGACCATGCCAGCAAGTTAGGCTATGCCCGGATGTACAAAAATAAGAGCTCAAGGTGTGCAGCAGATTTTCTTTATCGTCTCCGCTACCTTGTTGGTCAGCCGATAGAAAACTTGCAGACGGATGATGGGAGTGAGTTTGCCTGGGAATTTGAACGGGCAAGCACCGCATTAGGTATTCAAAGGTACTTCTCCAGAGTCAAGACCCCAAAGGATAACCCTGAGATAGAGAGATTCAACCAGACCTTAGAGTATGAATGGCTCTATAACTTTAATCTATCTTCAGCCCCTGAAGAGCTAAATCCTCGGCTAACTGAATGGCTTACAGACTATAACTTCAACCGCCCGCACCAATCTCTTGGTTATCTTGCTCCCGTAGAGTATACTGAAAAGGAACTTGCTAAAATCCGCAGTCCAGTGTTATCTATGTGCTCAGCCAGCACATACCCTAGAAGTGCAGCATTATTTGTCTTATAATTATGCCAGCCTGAGCAACATACTCGAGCCCTAAGTATCGTAGTGAATTTGTACAGAGGGTTGCTGACGTGGTAGAAAAATTCGAATAAAAGTTGGCTCAGTTGAAGCAATAGCTGAGTTAAATGATTCCCAGACTGCTCAACTGATTTGGGAAGCACTACCCATCAAAGGCCATGTCAATCTGTGGGGAGAGGAAATATACTTCTCCATTCCTCTTAACACTGAATTAGAAGATGGTAAGGAATTGGTAAGCATCGGGGATTTGGGTTACTGGCCCCCAGGTAGCGCCTTTTGCATCTTCTTCGGATTAATTCCTGTTAGTCAAGGAGACAAAATTCGGCCGGCAAGTCCGGTTACCATATTTGGCAAGGTCATCAGCGACCCTACTGTGTTTAAGCAAGTAATCTCAGGAACTGAAATCACTATCGAGAAGTGGGAGTAATGGCTAAAATGATTAGAAGAGAAGTCTACTATTTCGATAAACCGGTTGAGAACATCTAGAGCTTGCTTAAACGTTCTCTCGTTGGCTCGTACCATAAAGCCGCTAAAAAGCATCTTGACGCATACTTAGATGAACTAGAATGGGAATTTAATAACCGTGATAATCCATTGTTTGTTCAGAGATACACTATTACAACTCATTAAATCTAAGAAACTCTCTTATGAGAAGTTGATTGCGATGGTATAATCCAGACGAGGTCATCAGCATATTCTTGCCAACAATAAATTCTCTAATTTCCTTTATCGGCAGGCCGCCCACTAAGTAGATAATTTCTATATGATAAAGACAATCCGAAAGTTCTACTGGACTTCTGACTGTATCACCAAGCACGATAGCCCGTTTTTTCGTATTATCCCACATGGCTATCATTATACTCGTAGACCAAGTAAAAGTAGGAGGTAAAGCAATTCGCCAAGACCCTGTTTGTGTAGGGTCATCATTTGAATATATTCTAGTGTGCATAATAGGTTATTATTATTTTAGCTTTTTCTGATATTCGAAATGATGCTGAAAGACTTGCTATCGTATCTCGTCTAATTCCTAATTTTCTCAAAAAGGATTTTTTGCCTAATGGTGGATTCTTAAGAAATACCAGCAACCCTCTTTCTTGGTCTCGCACATATCTATCAAAATTAGTAAGTAATTTAGGGCGACCAAATATCATCTGTAATACACTCGGTGTTCCCATCGCTATCCCCCATCCCGCCAAGACAATGCCAACCCATTCCCAGTTATCAGGAAATCTACCAAAGGCTCCAACAAAAGCGACGATGAGTATAGCAAGGGCAAATAGAATAATGACAATCGATAAACCCACACCTCTATTCTACCACTCTCGCAACCCTTGTATCCTGCGATAGAATTGACAATGAGACACGGCAGCTAGTCCTAATGGCAGCCGCAACCGCCAATACAGGAGTAATATGCTTTTGGCAAGGAGCTATTGCTCCTGAAAGGAGGTAGTTGCATTAGCAAAGACTGAGAAGGGCAAAAAGATTGTGCCTGTTAAACCATACAGCCGAAAGGTTAATGGCAAGGTTAGGGTGAAGCGGCATTGCCGCTCTACACCTAATTAAACAAGTACAATCCTGCTGCCGTGTCTCACCTAAAAAGGTCATAATCTGCATCAAGCATATAATCCCGACCAAACGATTTGCTATATAGCTTCAAAATATAGGCAAGATTCTAATTCTAGTTGGGGCTTACCTCGTCTTGCTTAGCTTGCTTCTGGTCTTCTGGCAGGAATTGTAAAGAATCCCGGGCTACACCGAACCTCCAGTATTTTTTGACCCGACTTTACCCAGGCGTCATCCAATTGCCGCGGCCTCTCCCGGTTACCTGAAACGCTCTCTCTACTGCGCCATTTCGAACGCCATATAGTTGGTCATGTATATTAATAACGAGGGTAGCATTGTTAGGCACGATCTCTAACCGCTCACCAAATCTCAACTTCTTCTCGGGATTCATATAGTACAAATAACCAGTCTCAGCGCTCATACGTCCTGCTCGCAGGTCTGGACGCCCTTGGACAGAGCCAAAACTGGCCATTCCATTCCAGAAATAGTCCGGGTCATTTACAGCATCTATGTTATAGTCCGAACCAAATGTCTTATACCCGGCGTCAATCGCGGCCTTTTCGGGATGTGCCGTGCTGATTACGGTGGTTAACACAGTAACAGCACATGATTCTCTTGTGTTGGCCCCCTTCCGCATGTATCCGAGATCACCGATCACGCAGTTCCCAGGGTGAATCTCTGTTATGTGGGGGAATTTCCCCTCATTTATATAACGGCACGTGGAGCGGAATGTGTTTGAGGCGCCTACAGAGACATGCTCTACCGTCACACCTTCTCCTCTCAGCATGTTGGCTGTCTCCCTCATTATCGATGCAGTTTCGAAAGCCATCTTGTCTGTGTTTTCTGCCTTGCCCATTTCATGTGCATAGACACCTATAAGCTCGATAGCCGGGATAGTCAAAAGTTTCTTAGCCAGATTTAACACCGGTTCACCGGGGAGAACACCAAGGCGAGAGTATCCACCCAGAGGCGCATTTGTATCAACCTTTATGAGCACAGGAATCGTCCGTCCAACCGCTTGAGCAGCCTGGGAAGCACCCTCGGCTTGTTCCACCATATCTACCACGATAGTGACCTTAAGCCCATCTTTGCCAAGAAGTTTCCTGAGTTTCTCCTGCTTATGGGAACCATAATAGCCAGGGTGAGAAATAAGTATGTCGTCGATTCCCTCCTCTGCCATAGCTTCTGCTTGACCCACAGAACCAACATCTACGCCGCACGCCCCAGCTTCAATTTGCAATTTGGCTATTGAGGCACACTCGTGAACCTTCACATGCGGCCTCAGCTTCACACCTGCCTCAGCTGCCAGTCGAGACATCTCGGCGATATTTGCCTCAAGCTTGCCCATATCCACGAGAACAGCAGGAGTGTCCAATGATAGATAAGGAATGTTTGGTTCTATCATACTATTACCTCCATTGAATTAGTCTGATGTTCACTTTACCAGCATTTAGATGAATACACAACGTTCTGTGACCTCGATAAGCCTAGAGCAAGGGATATCCAACCAGCTTTGAAATGACCTTCGGAGTTTTCCAGCTCCCTCAAAGTCTATAGCTATCTCGGTAATATAGTAACAAATATGACTCTCTAAGCAAGTCGGACTCGTTGTGGCGAATAATCCGTTGTTGAGCAATCTTGCTCCCCTGTGGATACCACTTACAGACTTCTCGGCCTATCTTCTAGCTTCCTATATACCACATTCGCTTGTGGATACTTCGAAGAGGTGACACTAAATACGTCTTACGGACTTTAGTCCTAATGAAACCTGGGCCTAAATTCCATTTGACTTTTTTTTGGGGGGGCTAAAATTAGCCTAGAAAATGGCGATAGTTAGCCGGGAAAAGGGGAGGTGGTAGCTTTGAATGCTACAGATAGTCCGTGAGTCGCCTGATGAGGCTGCAGGTAACAAATAATCTGTAGAGGAGGTAAAACGTGAAAAAGAAATTATTGGTCATCTTAGCTGTTTCATTAACACCAATCTTATCATTATCAGTAGTTGCCTTTGCTGCTGGAGGCGAGGTAGCTGAAAAGGAGGTCGATCTAGCTCAGGACACAGGACAGGCCTGGCTGGAGAGAATAGCTGCACTCACTGGCGAGCCTTTAGAATGGATTGAAGCTCGTCTAACAGCGCCACAGGTCTATTGTGATCTGAAGGGACAACCAAATGCCTATATGTTTGCCATGGAGAAGGAGGGTAAGGTCGTCGGGCATGTTCTTGTTGGGAGCTCGTCCTATGGCTATCCCGTGTTTGAAGCTGGAGACGCTGCCCCAGTTTCTATCCCCAGCCCCGATAAAGTCAAATCCATTCTGGAAAGAGATTTAGGACTAAAAGTAGAAGAAATCGGCGAACCAACTCGTTTATTGTATTTAGGCTTTGGCCATCTTTTCGCCATCTACAAGGTTGATCAGCAGGAAGTAGCGGTGAACCAGATTTTTGAGTTTGCTACCCCGGCATCGAATTTGAAAGCCGCTATGCCCTCGCCAGAGGATTACAAAGCTGCTAAGAAGGCGACCAGGGAGGCGAAACCCGAGCTGCTAGGGAGCAGCGGCTACAACTCGCTGTTGATGTACTACTACTGCGAGTCACGGAGATGTTATTGTGGCCCTGCTTCTGGAGTGTCAATCGGACGGTACTACAGAGATCATTGTGGCTATGACGATTTACCTTCTCCTAATTCGTACATGTATGACCGGCTTCGGTTCGAGATGGGTGTTCCAACTACGCCGGGAAACTATGGGCCCGCATTCATATCGATGACCGAGGACTGCCCTAGTCATTATAACAATTTCAGCTATGTCAATGATTGGATTGTGACTGGCGGGGATTATTGGAACAGAGTAGCTGATATAGATAATGGCTGGCCCATAGCATTAGAGTCTCCACACTTCTATTACCCAGATGCCCCTACCCCGCCCCACTGGATCGCAATAAGGGGCTACCAATACCCTAGAGGGGAGATTCAACACGCAATAAGGTGCACTGACTCATACACGCAACAAAGCTCTTTGTGGGTCGACTGGGACCATATAGGTTGGCAACCGCTCTTCACTGTTACCATTAAGGACTAGAGTTGGTATACAGGAAGGTTAACAGGGCAGGCACTGTTGCTAAACCTTGAAGTGCCTGCCCCGTTAATATATAATAATATATAATATGTTGGTAATGCTGGGCCTTATGCGAGAAAGCGATGTGGCGTAAGATTATTGTCTCAGCATTGATTATAGCAATCTTGCTTATTGCAAGTTGTGTCTACTTCTCTAATCCCCCGTCTGTTGACCGCCCTGGTATAACAAGTGATACCTCAGGTGGCTCTATAGTTATTTATGAAGTCTACAAAATTCTTCGTAAGCACGACTTCTATGTTCAAAGAATAGGTCCTGAAGGAGATTTTCTCTGGGGAGAAAAAGGTATATTGATTGGCAGTGGTTATAAAAATGGGGGTGGCATATTTACCCTACACGCAGTAGGCGATGGCTCAGGAGGCGCCATTGTTATCTGGCGTTCACACCCCCAAAGAGAGCCTTTGGAATATGTAAACCATGCTACAAGAGTTGATTCTGAAGGGAATATTCAATGGCGAAGGGACATACCAAGCATTGAGGAGGCAATAGCTGATGGTTCCGGAGGAGTCATTATTACCTTTAGCGAGTTTGATGAAAGGCCATGCATGCTAAAGATAGATTCTAAAGGCAATTTTCCTTGGGGTAAGGATGGAGTGTCATTAAGCCTGTGCAGATACGCCTCGTGCCGTGACATTGCCAGTGATAATTTAGGCGGTGCTATCATTGTTCAGGATATTGCTGGGGAGGACATCATTTCCGCTCAGAGGGTAGATTCTGAAGGAAACATATTGTGGCAGAGAGGTGGTGTGCAGGTATTCGTTGGCCCTGCAGAGAGCCCTCAGGTAGCAGGTGATGGCTCAGGTGGAGCCTTAGTTGCCTACATGCGGAACATACCGTGTGAGGACGGCATTGGCTCCTGTGGTTCAGATATCTACGCCCAAAGGGTAGATGCCGAAGGCAATATATTGTGGGGGTCAGATGGTGTGCCCGTTCGTATTGGATCACCAAACCCGTGTAGCCCTAAAATAGTAGCTGATGGCGCAGGCGGTGCCATCATCTTTTTCGAAGAAAATCTCTCCATCTATGCCCAAAGGCTAGACCCTAATGGCCATAAATTGTGGCCCGAAGACGCTATTCAGGTTTGGAAAGGCGGAGGTCACTCAAGCCCCTATTATTCCGTAGCGAGCGATGGTTTTGGTGGAGCTATCATCCAGTGGTGTGATGGTGAGGAAAGTGCGGAAAGAGCTCAGAGGCTAGATGCTAGAGGAAGGAAACTGTGGGGACTTAATGGAACGCTGGTGTCGAACACCCAAGGCTGGCACTCACCACAAGCAATTTCAGAAGATAGTTGTGGTGGGGCCTTCATCTCCTGGATAGCTAGTAAATTTATAGGTGACGCAACCTCATCTTATGTTCAAAGAATAGATGCTCAAGGCAACCGCCTATGGGGAGAAAAGGGGATCTTGTTAAACGGCTAGGATTTGCAGCCTCCCTCAAAGCCTGTAGCTATCCCGATAATACATCAGTAGATACAATTCTCTAAGCAGGTCGGACTCGTTATGGCGAATAATCTGCTGCAAATAATCCCTGTCCCCAGTCTTAAGAAACTTTTCCCATAATGAAGGGACATCCTTACCACTTATCACTGGCTCGCTAAAATAATGCTCTGCATGGGTGAACAAC
>Ga0172366_10002887_pt1 | contig 13515 bp, 10 predicted proteins | sample LakKivSesite69cm_FD_114533 | JGI IMG/M metagenome (GOLD analysis project Ga0172366, IMG submission 114533) | Sediment microbial communities from Lake Kivu, Rwanda - Sediment site 69cm | ecosystem: Environmental > Aquatic > Freshwater > Lake > Sediment | place: Rwanda: Western Province, Lake... | reverse complement strand
GCTGTAGCATGGACGCGATCTTGACCTTGCCCGATCGCCCCAACGCGATCGCCTTCTCCCACGGGGATCGTAGGCTCGCCTTTGGCACCGACAAGGGTTGCACAATCGTCGATCTGTCAACAATGAGCTGCGCCCGACTGGATGCGGGATCGGTCAGAGCCCTGGCTTGGGCCCCGGATGGCAAGACCATTGCTCTTGCCACCACCGGCATGGGAAAACTGAACGACCCGGAGTACTTGCCTGAGAGTCTGGAGATATCACTCTGGGACACCAACACGTTTCGGAAGAAGGCGGAACTCCGTTGGATTGGAAAACAGCACCGCTACTCGTCGGGATGGGTCTGCGGCCCGGATATCTCTCTGGCGTGGTCAAGGAATTCAAGTTGCCTGATCGCGGCCACACACTTCGGCGACTTGCTTGTGCTGAACGCGGGCCTGCAGGTCATCGGCGAGCCTCGTGCCTTCCCACATTCCATAGACGCGGTCGTTCCTTCGAAGACCGACAACACCTTTGCCTTGGGCTTGGCCGACGGGACGATCCGGTTTCTCGACCTAGACGAGACGAAGCCGAGCGGGAGTTAGGGCAGGAGGGTTTCCATGAGCCGCCGTGGAAGGAGTGTTTGGCCCCGCGACGGATTGTTGTCGAGAATCGTTGACGTGGGACCTCGGCGGTGGGCCCATTTCGACGGTTCTCACGCTGGTGTATCAAGGAGGGAGTTGGCGAATGGGTGCACGTCAGCTTAGGACTGCGGAAGGTAGAGCGTTGGACGACGGGAGACATGCCTTGTCTTGTGCGTTCTGCGGGAAGACGATCTGGAAGGATCCAAGCACGTGCAGGAAATGTGGATCAACCCTGTGCGCGAAACACTCGTCGCCCAGGAAGCACAACTGCCCGTATGCCAAGGAGCCGTTCTATGGGAAGCACAAGAGGATCCTCGCTCTTGCCCTCTTGCTCCTAGTTGCGACAGCAACTCTCTATGTGCTGTCCAGGAAACCTCCGGAGACCAAGCTGGGCAGCCAGACATCCCCTTCGATATACGGCAACACCATCGTCTGGCAGGACAACAGAAACGGCAATTACGACATCTACCTCTACGATCTGCAGACAAAGCAAGAGAGAAGGATAACGACATACGAGACCGATCAGACCGTTCCACTAGTATTCGGCAAGACGCTACTCTATCAGGACGGCAGAAACAACAGAAGAGGTAGCTTGGATATCTACGTGCACAACCTGGAGACAGCCGACGAGAAGCGGATCACAACGGACTCTTCAGACAGTGTGCCCTACTGTATTCACGACAACACCCTGGTGTGGGTGGAAAACAGAAGCGGCAACGTGGACATCTTCATGTACGACCTGCAGACTGACATAGAACGACAGATCACGGCAGATCCCTACGATCAAATGAACCCTTCAGTGTATGGAAGGACCGTCGTCTGGCAGGACGACAGAAATGGCAACTGGGATATCTACGCCTACGATCTTGAGACCGACATGGAACGGCAGATCACCACAGACCCTGGGGATCACTGGTGGCCTTCGGTGTACAACGACACCATCGTCTGGGCGGTCTTGGCGGACGACCGGAACGGCAACGGTATCTGGATGTACGACTTGGAAACCAAGAAGGAACGACAGGTCACCGCCATCCCCGCAGACCCAAGAGCCATTTCGATATATGACGAAATCGTGGTATGGATGGACAGCCGAGACGGGAACTTGAACATCTACATGTACGACCTGAAAACGAACAAAGAGAAGCGGATAACCAGAAAGAGGACCATTCAGCGTGATCCCAAGGTGTACGGCAACGTCATAGTCTGGTTCGGCAGAGTGGGACCGGGAAACATGGACGTCTACATGTACAACCTGACAAGCGGAAAGACGAGTCTCATTGGTTAGAATAGCAGAACGTGCACTACGGACGGGATCGCGCGCTTGAGCCTCTGAACCTCGTAGCCATACAGATAGCTGCGTGGTTCGACCTCCAGCAGGCCGAAGAGCATCTTGGACTGTTTCCTCTCCATCTCGCTTCCCGTGTCCACGCCAAGTAGCTGGTAGAAATCCTGTCCGAGCTGCGGGGCAGGATTGAGGTAGATGGGCAGCGAGAGGCCCTGTAGATTGTCCTTGCCAAGGATCGCGACGACCCTCTCAAGGTCCCGTCGGTCGACGGGGTACTCGGTTCCATCTCTTGATGTGAAGTGGGGCTTTGCCTCAGCGAGCAGGGCTAGGATGGGCTTTGCCAGCGGGATCGACAGCCTTGAGCGCTGCCTCTCAAACTCGATGGCCTTCTGCAGCTTCTCGAATCCTTCCCCCACACTCATGACTCGGCTTCGAGGAAGATAACTCTTGCTAGGATGAGGTTTGGAGCCTTGCGGAGATGCCCCTGCCTGGAAAGGTAGGCCGAACCGCGCATGGGCCAAGACCGCAGGGTGGCAGCCATAGCCCACAGCGGAACGAGAGAGTTTGCGCCTGAGAACACAGTCCCGGCCTTCGAGAAGGCCATCGAGATGGGCCTGGACTACGTGAACCTTGCGGCATGATCTGCAGGGCAAGCGTAGTTTGGGGCACATTATTCTGCAATGCACCCATTTCCACATGGCCCAGGATGAGGTGGAACGTGAGGCTCGGGGACTATCTCTCGCCAACGACGGTTGACTGGCCCGGGAAGTGCGCCATGATAATCTGGTTTGCCGGATGCAACTTCAGGTGCCGCTACTGCCAGAACGCAAGCATCGTCCCGCCGGGCTCGGGCAGGGAGTGTGCGCTCGACGAACTCAGATCCGCGATCAAGGACAACATAGTCTGGATCGACGGCGTGGTGTTCTCAGGGGGCGAACCTACTCTCCAGGAGGAGGCCCTAACGCGGCTTTCAGCATACGTCAAGGAACGGAAGAGGGGCGTCCTGGTCGATACGAATGGGTCTAGGCCCGAGGTTCTGGAGCGGATGCTCGAAAGGGGCCTTGTGGACCAGGTGAGCCTCGACCTGAAAGCGGCGCCCGAGAAGTATCCCCAGGTGACGGGCACAAGCCCGGCCGCCGCGGCCAAGGTCCTGGAATCGCTGAAGCTATCGCTGGGATCGAAGGCCGTCACCGAGGTCCGGACCACGGTGGTCCCCGGGCTGGTCGGCGCGAAGGACATCGAGTCGATCGCAAGGCTGGCCAAGGACTGCGATGTCTACTACCTTCAACAGTTCCGTCCCGAGGGCGACCTCCTGGACAAGTCCCTTGCGTCCTTGAGGCCCCCTACCCACAGGGAGCTGATGAGGCTCGGCGCGATCGCCAAGAGGCACATGGCCAAGGTGGGCGTGAAGACCAGGGAGTTCGGCGTACAGTACCTCTGATTTTTCAGCAGGGCACCGCAAAGGTCATGCCAAAGCCTTTTCTGCGGCAAACGACTGGTGTGCACCATGGGACGTTCAAGGATCAACGAGGTCATCTTTCCCATCTCTGACTCGAATCCGAGAAACGGGGAGGGGGACATCGCGCAGCTCAAGGACGGGCGACTTCTTTTGGCCTACACGGAGTTCTACGGGGGCAGCGGGGATGCCTCGGCGGCTAGGATATCCTGCAGGATCTCCGAGGACGGGGGATCCAGCTGGGGCCCTCCCTCAGTGCTCCAGCCGAACGTCGGCAGGCAAAACGTCATGTCGGTGAGCTTGGAGCCCCTGATGTCAGGGCAGCTCGGCCTGCTCTACCTGGTCAAGAACGGGCCCGATGACTGCAAGGCCTACTTGAGGAAGTCCGGCGACGATGGGGCCAGCTGGTCCGAAGCGGTCTGCGCGACGCCTGAGAATGGGTACCATGTGGTGAACAACGACAGGCTCGTCCAGCTGGCCAGCGGGCGGCTGATCGTCCCAACATGCAGCTTCCCGGAGGGCATACAGGTGTGGCGGAACTGGGCCACGGTCTTCTACTCCGATGCCGGCGGGCAGACCTGGCGAAGATCCGTCTCGACTTTGGCCGTTGAAGGGTCCAAGTCGGGCATGCAGGAGCCCGGGGTGGTCGAGCTCAAGGATGGGAGCCTGCTCATGTTCATCAGATGCGATCTTGGCTACATCTACCAGTCCAAGTCCTTCGACGGTGGGCAAACGTGGTCCGACCCCTCTCCCACAAGGCTGCGGGCACCGGTTTCCCCATGCACGCTCAAGAGGATCCCATCCACGGGCGACCTGCTGGTCATATGGAACAACCGGGAAAACCACCCGGAATCGGAGCCGTTTTCCCGAAGGACGCCGCTGACCTCGGCCATCTCGCGTGATGAGGGCGCAAGCTGGACCCATTTCCGCGACATCGAGCCCGATCGGAGCAGGACCTACTGCTACACCAGCGTCACCTTCGTCGGGGAAAGGGCGCTGCTCACCTACTACATCTCCGAGAGATTACCCCAGGGGGAGAGGGTATTGGCCTCCCTGAAGGTCAAGGTGCTTGACCAAAGCTGGTTCTACGGAAGCTGAGGCCATGCGTCCGATGGCGCGATCTGCGCCGGGGCATGAACACGGAATGCCTGCTCAGAGGAACCTCTCGTAATCGTGCAAGCGATGGAAGGTGATGTAGTTGGCGTCGTGGAAGTTGTGGGCGCCGTTGAAGGCTGTCCTGACTAGGATCAGCATGTCGTTGCCGTCGAAGATCCAGTCTGGGTACTGGAAGCCGATCTTGCATGCCTTGCCTATCCTCCTTTCGTCCTGGTAGGCGTAGAGTAGGACGGCGCAGCGGTGCCAGGAAAGCAGATCCTCGGAGCAGGAGAGGACCAGCACGTTGCGCTGCCAGGGGTTTCGGGGTACAAACACCTCGTTGGAGATCATCCAGTACCTTTGCGTCCTCTCGTCGTACCTGATGTTGAACTTGGACATGCCGCCCGGCAGGTCCACGAACCCCGTCCTCAGATCGAAGCTGAGCGCCCGTCCATTTGCGGAGACTTTTGTCAAGGCGGCCTTGTTCGCCAGGGGGACGGAGTGAACCCTCAGGATGTTCCAGATCTCATCGTCTGGGGTGGCTACGACGTTTCCCTCAAGCCATCCAGCCCCCCGGGGGTTGAACTCCGGCGGATCCGCCTCGCGGTCGTAGGGGAGTTTGTTCGTCATCCTCCAAGATGAGGCTCGGACGAGATCTGACCCGGCATCGGCGGAGATGACGGCCGCATGGAAGCCAGGCCAGCGACCGGCCATGTTATCCTCGAAGGCACGCCAGATGCGTCCTCGATGCTCCAGGATGGGCACCGGGGCGCAATGGTAGTTGGGGGGTTGCGTACCATCGCCCCCGGGGAAGAGAAGGCCGCGCCGATCATCCACTGGGTCGGTCCACGTCAGGCCCCCGTCCGTGGAGCGACGAATCACTATGTCGCCGTCGTGGGCGGAGCAGCCCAGAAGGAAATGCTGGCCACGATGGGCGAAGAGCGACGACCAGAAGGCCCTCTTGATCTCAGTGACCAGCATCCATGTGACCCCTCCGTCCTCCGAGCGATAGATCCTGGACAGGAATTCCCTGTGGTGACCATCCCTTGGGCTGCAAGGGCCGAAGAAGTCGTGGGAGGCGATGATGTGACCATTGCGTGCCAAGGCCAGGCTCGGGCTCCCCAGGTAGATCTTCGAATCGGCGGGACTGTGTGCGACGACATGCTCCAGCGGGTTCGCGAATACCGGTTTGAACATCGACCAAGCCTGCCTTCTGACCCTTCAACGCATCTTGAGGTGGTCGCGGGGCCGTATTGGGTGAATAAAGATTTGCCGGTGAGAAGCCGTGGGGTTGCCATCCACCGAAAAGTCCCGTGGAAGTCCCGAACGCGGGCTCGCGTGGAATGCGATCAGCTCATCCGCGCTCCGTACATGATCCCCAGACAACACATGTAAGAGAGGCGTTGAATGGTCCGATGGCAGAGGAGTCCGGCATGTTGATCGCTGGCAACAGATGCCTCCGCTTGACCTTCGACGACGAGAACGGAGGTCTCTCGCAGATAACCAACCTCGTGATCCCGGATGAGTGCCTCAAAGGCGGCCTGCCCGCGAATATGCCCTTCCGGCTCTACGCCGACCCGGTCAAGGATTTCGAGATCTCGACAAATGAAAGACACCAGCTGGTCTTCGAGGACCCCTCCCAGACAAGCCGCGCCGTGATCCAGCCCGGCAACTGTCGACTGGGGCGGCACCGCAGCGCCCAGGGTCTGTCTCTGACCTACGAGTTCGAAGGCCTCCGAGCATCTCTTCGCGCCATCCCCGGGAAGGGAACGGAGTCATGCGATCTCGGGCTGACGATAGTGAATGCGGGGAGCAGTCAGAGACGGGTGATGGCGAGCTTCCCCTATATTGACGGTGTTCGTCCCGGGCCTGACCCGCACGGGAACCTTGCTACAGCGATGGATCAGGCCGGGCTCGTTGTCCGGGCCTGGGAACGCCCAGGTGGAGTGCTGGGTGAGGGCAATCAGATGTCAATGCAGTGGCACGCCATCTGGGACCCGGTGACGGGCAGTGCACTGGGCATGATCTTCATGGATCCCAAGGTTTGTCCAAAAAGGCTGATCCTCAGGGAGCCCACCATTGAGCTCAACTACTTCCCTCCCTTCACCCTGGGGCCCGGGCAGTCCCTTGGCCTTCCACCGGTACGGATCCTGGTGTACCGCGGCGACTGGCGTCCTGCGGCGCGTGCCTACCGCCATTGGTTCGAACATGCCTTTGCCCATGTGCGCCCCCCCGAATGGTTCCGGCGGTCGGACGGCTGCACGGGCAGGCACTTCAAGAAGGGCGGGCCGGGCATCAAACCTGACTATGGCGGGCAGTTCGCCCTGGAAACCTTCCGGGATCTTCCGCTGGCACACCTCCAGGTTCCGATGGATAACTCGGAGTATGCCTTCTACAGCCGAGGCTCGATGCTGCACGGCGTCCATACCGATGGGGACAACGTGGTGCGGGAGGACATGGGAGGGCCCGAGGCCATGCGCGATGGGATCGCGAGGGTGCATCGCCTTGGCCTGCAAGCAACGCTGTATGTCGAGGGCTACATCGTGCACCGGGAAAGCGATCTGGCCAGCTCGGGGAAGGCCCGCCGCTGGTCGGTCATGCACAGGAACGGGAGCGTGGACGGGCCGTACACCAAACAAGGATTCTACCATATGTGCCCCGGCTGCATTGAGTGGCAGGACCATCTTGTGGAAACCGTCTCCCGCCTGTTGAAGGAGACGGGTGCTGACGGGGTCCGCCTGGACTCCCTCGGCTTCTACTACCTGCCGTGCTACAACCCCGCCCACTCCCACGAGACGCCGTTCGGATACAACGACTGGATCAAGCAGCTGCTGGCCAAGGTGCGGAAGGCCGCGCTCAAGGTCAACCCCGACGCCCTGCTGACTACGGAGGGGCCCGCGGATTGGTTCGGGCAGTGGTTCCACGGCGCCCTGACCGCCAGATGCCCCCGCGACCTTCCTCTGATGAGGCTGGCAGTGGGGCCCTACCGTCCTTACGCGTACAGCCCCACCGGAGCTGTCTGGGGTTCGATCTCCGGGCTTGCCGGGGGCGGTTGCGCCGGGTCGGAGCTTGGGACGCTTGACGGCAACTGGCTGTGCGCCCGCTTCCCAGTACATGATGCGCTAGTCTGGGGCGATGTGGCTGATGATCCAGTCTGCTCTGATCCCCAGGTAATTCCCCGGCTCTTCAGGGGCCGCGGCTACTCGGCGCTGGTAGCCGTTCGCCCGGCATGCAGGGATCCATTCGTGTGGCCCTGGGACACGAAGCCGTCGGATGAACGCGGCCGCTATAGGATTACGGTCCCGCTGGCCGCATCATCCATCGCGGACGCGGTGCTGTGTGACATTGAAACGCTGCAGTGGTCCGCCGTGGATGTCGAGACCTGCACTGGGGGCATCTCCATGAGCCTGGACACGAACTGGGCCCTGGTCATTCTACGGGAGAGGGGAGGCCCTCGGATCGTGGCACTGGGGCCACTTCCATCGCTTCAACCCGGCCAATCCGCCGAGCTGGCCGTGATTCCGTTGGCGCCCAAAGCTCATCGAGGCGGCGCGGTCCGAATCGCGGTCACAGCCCGCGGGCTCAGGGTCAATCCCCGTTGGACAACCGTGCCGGGGAAGGCGAAGATAAGGGTCCCTCCGGACGCGGCGCCAGGCAACTACGCTGTTACGGCAGGTGGGAAAGGCATACTGGGTGCCAAGAGATTTCTCGTGGTCCAGTAGGTGGGGACTCGATCCCGATCTAGCGGCGTCGCCGCAGAGCACAAGCTTGCCATTGGCAAGTCGGTGAAGGGGTAGACGAAGGCATCGGTCGTTCGACGCTTCCCTCGAGACATCTATAAATTGGGGTTCGAGCCGGTCTCTCCCTTGCCCCCGGATGACGATCTTGTCTCAGAACGCGAAACGAGACGGTCCTTCGTCCTAGGCGTTGTGAACGGTGCGCTATTCAGCCTGGGGTCCGTTTTCATCGACCCCAGCACCGTTCTGGCACTGTTCGTAGCAGCGATCACCGGTTCCGATGCCTTCGTCGGGCTCATCGCCGCCGTCGCATCCCTGGGAGCCATGGTTCCCCAGATAATCATGGCAAGCAGGGCAGCGGGCGTGGGCAGGAAGATGGCATACTACAACCTTTCATTCGCAATAAGGGCCGTTGCCCTGTTCGGCATGATATTGGGCGTTGGGCTGGCGAGCGGGTCGGGGGCCTTTCTGGTCGGGCTGGTGATAGTGACCTTTGGGGTATACAGCTTCGGAGGTGGGCTGGCCTACATCCCGTTCATGGAGGTGGTCGGCGACACCCTGCGGCCAAACCAGCGGAGCAGCTTCTTCGGCTATCGGTCGTTCTTCGGCGGGATACTAGCCATCGCGGGCGGCTACATGGTCAAGATCATACTGTCCTCCCAGGGGATTGCGTTCCCCAGGAACTACCTGGTCCTCTTCATTATCGGATCGTTCTTCGCCTTCGTGGCTATGCTTTCCTTCTCCTTTGTTCGCGAGCCCGTTGCTCGTCACGCACCTCGCCAGGTTCCCTTCCGCGAAACCGTCAGGAACGCGAGGGCGATCCTCTCGGAAGATGCGACCTACAGGAGGTACCTGTTCGTCCGGTGCGTGTTGGCCCTCGCCGGAGTATCAGGGCCGTTCTACGTTCTGTACGCGGTGAAGGAGCTTGGCCTGGGCGAGGCCGCTGTCGGAGTGCTGATAATGTCCATGACGGCGGGCGGAGTGGTGTCGAATCTTGCCTGGGGCAGGATAGGTGACACGAAGGGGACCAGGGTAGTCATACTCGCGGGGGCAATCCTCCTGGCGTCCGCTCCCCTTGCGGCGCTTCTGTCGGCGCAACTTGGAGCCAGGGCCGCCGCCGTGATGACCTTCCTTCTGTTGGGGCTTGCGAACGCCGGCGTCTACATCGGGGTGACGAACTACCTGCTGGATCACTGCGAGCCTCCGAGCCGCCCGGTCTATATGGGGCTCAGCAACGTGATCGTAGGGCTCTTCGGCGCGACGCCTGTGATTGGAGGGTTTGTGTCCCAAGCCCTGGGATACGAGGTCCTGTTCCTGGCTTCCCTTGCAAGCGCCTCGGTCGCAGCCGTGGCTGCCTTCGCGCTTCCGGAACCGAGGAAGATGGCCGAAAGCAGGTTCCCCACTCAGGTCAAGTACTTCTGATCGCCCCAGCCACATGGAAACCGCTCACGGTGGCCGCGGGCTGACGGGCTAGACCGTACTTCCGTGGGTCGGCATCGCCCGCGATGTGGCAACTGCTCCACGAGCTTCCCTACCGTTGCGGCCCTTCGCTATGTCGGCTGCAGCTTCAGCTCTGCCAGGAAGCGGTAGCGTCCGGGCGAGACCCGCAAGACAACCTCACCGGGCCGAATCTGCATTTCCTCTATCCCCTCCGCGCCACGGACAGGCCGTCCTCCCTCCTTCACGCCTGCCGGATCATCGGTCGGCACCCGGACGGTAACCGTGGCATTCGGCGGAATCTCGACCTTCAGGTCCAGCTGGTCACCGGCGACCGCCCACTCGACCCCTATTGGGCCAGCCATCGATTCGTATCTAGCCGCGGCCCTGGGGACCATCGAGGACGGGTGGGGTCGTATGGCGATGTCGCGGAACCCCGATAGCCCGGCATCGATCCCCGCAACGGTGTCGAACAGCCACTCGCCGACCGCCCCGAAGGCATAGTGGTTGAACGAGTTCATCCCGGGCTCATAGAAGCCGTGGTCATCGGTCCATCCGTTCCAGCGCTCCCATATCGTCGTCGCGCCGGCCCTGACCGTGTAGAGCCAGGACGGATACGTTTCGCGGAGGAGGAGCCTGTACGCCACGTCCAGACGGCCAAACCTTGAGAGGACGGGTAGAAGCATGCTCGTGCCCAGGAATCCGGTCGAGAGATGCCACCCCCTCCGCCTGATGTCCTCGACCAGATGGCGGACGGCCTTCGGTCTCAGGCGCTCCGGGAGCAGATCCATGTACAACGCAAGGACGTAGCAGGTCTGGGTCTCCCCCTTTATGCGTCCGTCCCCGGAGACATAGGCTCTATTGAAGGCATTCCTCACTTCTTCGAAAAGCCTACGGTAGCCATTCGCGTCTTCGCCACGGCCGATCACGGACGCCATATCCGCCATGAGACCGGCTACGTGCGCGAAGTACGCGGTTGCGAGCAGATCCTTGGGAGTGTCGGATGAGGCTGGAACCCAGTCACCGTAGCCGATCGGGGGGCGAAGGCGGTCCTGGGAATTCTTGACCAGATAGTCAATGTAGCGAGCCATGGATGGGTAGTGGCGCTCAATTATCCTGATATCGCCGTAGGTCTTGTGGAGGATGTGTGGGATGACTATGCCCGCATCCCCCCATGCCGGCGTTCCGAAGCCCGCGCCGACCACGGGCGCAACATCCGGGTAGGCCCCGTCCTCCCGCTGCCCGTCGTTCAGGTCAGTGAGCCATTTCGTCATGAAGGCAGAGAGGTCTGCGATGTACGACGCCGTCCGGAAGAAGACCTGGGCGTCTCCGGTCCACCCCTGTCTCTCGTCCCTCTGGGGGCAGTCGGTGGGGACCTCGAGGTAGTTCCCCCTAAGGCTCCAGACTATGTTCTCGTAGAGGCGGTCGAGAAGGGGGTTGGATGATGAGAAGCTCCCGACCATGGGGAAGTCGGAGTGCACCACCACGCCGGTGATGGCATCCGGCGAGGTTTCGCCCGGGTAGCCCGTGACCTCGACGTAGCGGAACCCCCTGAAGGTGAACGCCGGCTCCCATACCTCCTCGGGCAGGCCCTTGCAGGTGTAGGTGTCGATGTTCCTCGCTGAACGGAGGTTGGGCGTGTAGATTGCGCCATCAGCTCTCACCGCCTCGGCAAATCGCATGGTTATTACTTGGCCGCGGCTGGCGCCCCTGACCCTCATCCTTGCCCAGCCCACCATGTTCTGGCCGAGGTCGAAGACGTACACACCTGGAGCGACCTGGTCGACGGCCTTGCACGCGAGCTCCATGATCCTCCTCACCGGGGGTCCCGGGTGCCATGTCAGGGGCAGGCGAAGGTCGTCCTCCACTGCCACCCGATCCCAGGCGGCGTCATCAAACCGTGGTTGATCCCATCCAGGCATATCGAGCCGGGCGTCGTAGGTCTCGCCCATGAACATGTCGGATTCCCGGATGGGCCCGTAGGCCGCCTTCCAGGAGTTGTCGCTCACGACGCACTGCGTTGTCCCGTCCGCGAGCTCAATCTCAAGCTGTACGAGGAGCCGTGGCTCACCGCCGTAGAAGCGCGGCCTACCCCAGCCCCCGCAGTATCCCGCATACCACTCGTCGGCCAGGGTGGCCGCAACGGCGTTACTTCCCCGGCGAACCAACGGCGTGACGTCGTAGGTTCGATAGTAGGCCCTCTTGCGGAAGTCGGATCTGCCGGGGACGAATAGGTCATCCGTCACTGGCTTCCCGTTGATGTGAACTCTGCATGTGCCAAGTGCCGCAACGTGCACCCATGCACGTACGGCCTTCTTGCTGACTTGGAAGGTCTTGCGCAGAAGTGGGAGGGGATGAAGCTCCAGCCCGCTCGGTTCGACGTACCCCCAGGGTGCGTTCCCGGCCCCGGTCACCTCCTTGGCCCGGGCCCATGTCGAGTCGTCGAGGCCAGGGTCGGTCCAGCCTTGGAGGGGTGTCTTTGATGCCCTCCACTCCTTGTCCGTGACAAGCTCCATCTGTCCGTTGTCGAACTGGACGATCAGCTTGGCGAGAACCCCGGCAGGTCCGGCCCCAACGGTTGTCGCTTCGACGGCGAGGAGGTTTCGCCCGGGCTTGAGCATTCCCGATAGGTCAACAGCGACCGGCCTCCTCCAGGCATCCTCCTTCCCATCGCTCTGTGCTGCTTTTGATCCGTTGACATGGAGGATGAGCTGGTCGTCTGCCGTCATCAGGAGGCGGGCACCTTTCACGGCCCCCTCCGTCGGCAGGTCAAGTACCCTGCGGAGGCAGAAGGTTCCGGGAGGGACGCTCTCACGGGGATCTCCTTCGGGGTACCAGATCCACTTGGAGCCACGGAAATTGAGCGGATCCCTGGGCACTCCCCTGGGGGGCGCGTCGTATCCGATCCACCTCGCCTTCCAATCCTCCCGGTTCAGGGGCCCCATCGACCACCGCGAAGGTTCGCTCCACTTCGAGGCCACGCCCGATTCGTCCCAGACGCGTACCTTCCAGAAGCACTGCATCCCCGATGCCAGGGCGCCACCCGCGTAGGGGATCATGCTGCATTTGCTGGAATCTACCCTTCCCGTATCCCACAGGCGGGCCTTTCCGACATTGAGCCCCTCGGGGGATGTTGAAACCAGTATCTGGTATGCGGTCTGCCTCTGACCTTTAGCCTTTGGGTTCGTGGCTTGGAATCCCCAGCCGAGCCGGGGCTGGGGGTCCTGGAGGCCGAGCGGTTCCCTTCTGTACTCGCAGCGCAGGTCCACGGGTTTGATCGAGCAACCGGATCGTTTCTCTTTGGCTGGCATGCTTCCTTGGCACGTGACAACCGGATAATAAGGTTCTCGTGGCGACGGCAGGACGATCGATGAGGTTGCGCGGGCGGAAAAATCAGGGAGCCCTTTTTGCCTCTGACGGACTCAGGGGGCAGCGCGGATGAGCGCTTGGGCGCTTGGGGACACAGTTAAAAGGGCCCCTACGACGGGGGGTCCGCGTGCCTGGGCGTTTTTCTTGCCCGAGCACACGATAGGAGTGTATATAGCAATGAGTTCCGAAAGGAGACCCAGCTTCGACAGGGGCCCTAGAGAGATGCACAAGGCAACCTGTTCTGACTGTGGGAAGGAGTGCGAAGTTCCGTTCAAGCCAACGGACGGTCGCCCCGTCTACTGCCAGGACTGCTACCAGAAGCGCAGGGGCCCGAGACGAAGATACTAGGGATCTGTAGGTATACTGCAAACGGCGATCTTACCTTCTTGGTCTTGCCTTAAGGTCCTGCAAGGAAAGCAGGGCTGCGCGGCGCCTCTGGCGCAACGTCAGGGATCAACGCTTCGCTGGGCTCTCGATTTCCGCGGACGGAAAGTCGCAAGTCGCTTTTGGTAGGTG
>Ga0172366_10002886_pt1 | contig 13516 bp, 10 predicted proteins | sample LakKivSesite69cm_FD_114533 | JGI IMG/M metagenome (GOLD analysis project Ga0172366, IMG submission 114533) | Sediment microbial communities from Lake Kivu, Rwanda - Sediment site 69cm | ecosystem: Environmental > Aquatic > Freshwater > Lake > Sediment | place: Rwanda: Western Province, Lake... | reverse complement strand
GACGCTAGAAGACCCAGGATGTACTCGAACGTCCTGGCGTAGGAAAGGGGGTTGAAGTGCGATGTCATGTACAAGTACCATGGGGTATCATATCCTATGGGGAAGGGATACATGGACTGGGGGAACCACCTTATCAAGCTGGGCACTAAGAATGCCAAGGCATATGCCACCGGCTCCTTGGGAAGGCCCGCGAGCGATACCTTCAGACCTGCCTTCATCGTCTTTCCGGGCAATCAGTTGACCTGCTTTACGCCGACCCTACCGCAGATGTCCGTTATGTTCTTCAGGGTTATGACGCCCATCGCGACACCTAAGATACATCTCACCTGAGGGTGCAGCGGCCCAAGCAATTGGCCCCACGTGTTCGACAATGAGAGCCAGATGTCCCATGTCCAGCTCGCTGATCGGAAGAGCGGTATTGCGAAGTACATGTACGTAGAGTTGAACGCAATGAACAAAAGAGGGAGCCAGAATAGTTTCCTGTTAAACTCCGGTAGCAGCAACGCCACTGGGATCACAGCGGCCAAGTACTGTTCGTTAACAACCGGAGCGAAGACCAAATACGTCAGCATGAGGGCAACTACCCCCTGGGTCAGGCCAATCTCGTGGTGCAACAGATAGTAAGATACAATGACTAAGGACGCTCCGAGACCAAGCAAGGCGATCTTGGCTATGACAGACTGCGCAAGCACTCCTTGCACAAACGATGAGAGGGAATAGATGTTGACCCCTACTGTGGGCCTGGACCCTTGGAACAAAATCACTGAAAGGAAGCTAGATGGATCTATGCAGAAGAAGTAAGCGGCAGGAAGCAGACCCAAGGCCATACCGGAAAAGAACATCAACGCCTGTTTGGGCTGGTGCCTCAGCTTGCATAGAAAGGCGGGAAATGCGGCTATTGAATACATCTTCATCAGGCTTAGGCTATAGAGCAGGCCGGACAGTCCCTTACTTCTCTCAAACGACAAGCATGAGGCAAGGAGGAGAAATCCTATCACAGGATCGAAGTTTCCCCAGATGGACGTAATGAAGATCGTGTACGGATTCAGCGCGTAGAACAAGCCTGCTTTGAGGTTTGCCTTGCTCAGTAGGTAGATCGTAGCGGCATCCGCGAGAATGACGGGGAGCTTCAGGGCTAGGAGAAGTTCATATGCCTGGGGAATGACGAGCACCAACGACGACCCATGCCCACCCATTATCGGGTTACTTATCGGCGAAAGCAACTGATAGAACCACAAAAAGGGGGAGTACATCAACAGGACCGAAGGCAAGTAAGCGAAGCCGTAGTAGTACAACTGGAGACCCGTGAGTTCCGCGATCGACGCACTCCTCGCGGCCACGTATGCATACGGGTTGATCCCTTGCAGGAACTGTTGGCTGGATTCAACTACCGTGGTTATGTCCCAAGCGTGCATGAAAAAGGGTGCCAGGACCAGCCTAATGGCGGTTCCAAGTAGCACGTACTTTGACTCTCGATCCATATCGCCTGTCCACTAGGAAAAACCCTGTAGATGCCATCGCCAATGCCGGATAGAATAGCCAACCGCCCCGAGGGGACAGGGCCCAAGCCTGAATCATTCCGCTACTGGCGATCGTAATCCTCACATCAGTGGCGTTGAAGCTCGCAACGATCTTGTTGAATCCCTCAGGGGTCTTCCAGGCGCTAATAGAAATCGGCTCGGGACTGAACGTCACTGTTCCCTCAAGCAGCTTTCCATCAAGTTCGAACCTGAACTCCATGCTGCTGGTTCTGTTCAAGACTAGGGGGCTGTCAACATCACGCCACCATATTCCATCTATCTCTGAGATATACCACCTCCACAAGCTCAAGTTCAGCAGAGCCTGGTGATGCAACCTGTATGCTACTTGCACCGCCCCGTCAAGAACCTCTACAGTCTTGACCACTGTGTTCTCCTGGTTAGCATAAGAAATCTCTATTCCCTCATTCGACAACGTAGACTTTACCGTGAAGTCACGGAAAAGGTTGTCCCCACCCAACTGACTGTGTTGATCGCTTATCTCAAGCAATGAGACTGAACTTACGAAGGGCGGCCAGCCTCCCAGAAGAAAGACGTGCGGCTTGTCGTTCCCGAACGTGTTATCGTTGTACCTCAGGCTGTAATACTCGTCATTGTAAATGAAGGTACCGTAAGGGCCATACCCATCCCATCCCCGTGCAACCACAAATGGCAACACTATCATGGATAATACTAGCACGATGAATAGCCCACCGAGCAATTCCATCGCTGAAGGCAGCGTCACGCTATGCTGGCCCATGACCTGCTGATGTCGCGTACAACTTCAGAGCTCCAAAGCGGACGAGTTCCGTGTACAGGTCCGAGCTGAGATAGATGACGGCGCGGTCGCAGTTCCTCATGTAAGGTCTTGAATCATTGACATACTTGTATCGGACCCTGTTGCTGCTATGGATGGTCACTCCAATGCGATCTCGTAGGCCACTGAGGTCAAGTACCACGAGAACTCTAAGCTGTCCGAACTCAGGGTCTCTTCCCACGTCTATCGACCTAACATCTCCAGTGAAAGACAGGAGAATAGGCCCCGCATCTGTATATAACGCGGCCGTATCCTTGGATATCGTATAGTTCACAAGTGCCGCACTCCAAGGCAACCAGAGAGTGACATTGGCCGACAGAGTCCTAGATGACGGGTCCTTGGGAACGACATCGAGGAACATGGAGAAGTTGTTGGTCCCAACGAGAATTGTCTTGTTGATCAAGAGCCCAGCAGTCGAGTACGCCACGAACCTCGTCTCAATACCGTCCTCCACCCGCTCACTTTCTGAAGTGACCAGAGCGTTGTAGGGAGCCTCGATCCACGTGCTCTGTCCCCGCTGGAACACAACCCTGTTGAAGCTGTCGATGATGGAGAGGGCCGGCCTCTTCCATGAACCTGCCTGTCGCGCGAAGGGATCATAGTCCGCCTGAGAGACGACGTAGCTTATGTTGTATTTTCTCAGCAGCTCCGCGACCGATCCTGCCCATGAAGGAAGGCTCGAATGACTTTGGACTTCTGCGTTGACGGTGACCGTAGCTTGGATTAGGCCTCCCTTCGGCTCGAAGGTTGCTTGCACCATCAGATTTCCTTCATCCCAAGTTCGTACTTCAGGTGAGGAAGAAGGATGTGTGAAATCCAGCTGAACCGGGACGCCGTTCACCATGAAGGAGGCCCTCGACCCGTTGACAGACGGCGTTGGGGGTGAGCCCTCGGGGGATATCCTAACAGGAAGCACGAGCTGAAGGAGGGAAACGCCTGCCTTCGGCTTGACCGTGTAGCTAATCTCGACAGTTCCGTTCGTCTTGTATGTCCTGATGGTCTTCTCGATCTCAAGGCCTTGAGTCACGAAAGATTGAACCAACACAAAGCCCTCTGGATGTTCCGACAGATTGTAGCCGAGATACGCTGCCCCATATGAGCTTTCCACGTATTGTTCTCCCCCTTTTGTCAGTGTCGTTCTCACAAAAGAGTCATCGATGAAGAGCAAGTTAACGTACGCGCTCCCATCATAAGCTGAAACTAGGGGAGACATGCTGGTCGAGTAAGGTTCCCAGTCGTCCACGATCAAGTATGAGGTCTGAATTCTAAAGTTCGTTTGAGTGACCGCCTCAGCGGCCATCCTCTCCTCGATGGTCCGGAATCCGACGACCCTGTTTGGCACCAGCGCTTGAAGCCAAGGTGCGACGGCCGGGGGAGCCATTATTGCACAGTTAGAGGGAACGTTCTTCCTGAGCCAATCAATAGCAGATGTCAATTCTCTGTCAGTAAAGAATCTTGAGACGGAATTCGAATAGTGGTATGAGGACGACACAGACCACATACTAACTGTGCTCGATACGAGAAGGTATGCCACCAATGTAACGAGCATTGCTCGCGGCACGTCCACAGTGACTTCCGTGATCTCTTGTTCATTCTCGTCTTTCGCCTTGTCCAAAGTCAGGGTTCCTCGGGCCGAAATCAGGGCGCTTGAGGACAACGTCAGCAGTGAAGGAATGACGTATGGTATGGCCGCCTGAATGTTTGAACCAGGTATTCCGAGCACCATGATAGGAGCGATGGTGAACCAGGATGGTGCGATTAGTCTCTCTATCCCGGACTTGCGCGCTATGGCCAGGGCACCCAAAGCAGAGGTGATCGCGAGGACACCCAAGAATATCGGGTCGGCCAAGTAGTCGAAACGTACGACCGGGGCAGGTTGAACTGCACCCGCACTAGTTGGCGCAAGGATGATCAATACCAACTGAATCACTACGGGCACAGCTCCGAGGAACATGAGCGCCCTGAAACCTTCGGGCCTCTGGCCACTTAGAATAGCCGTCGATATGATGAACCCTGATACAATCACAACCGCCGTTACGTCCGTCAGCGATGTCAGTAGTACCGAGAGTGCTAGCAGAAGCAGCATTCGTTTGCTCGCTCCACTTGACAGATACATCATCAGCACTGCGGCCGTGATGTAAGACACGAGAAGGCCCGCTAAGAGGGTGTAATCGCCGACCCAGAGTTGGGCTGCCAAAGAGGCCGAGAACGCCGTCAACCAGGATGAGGCCGCGGCCAGCCAGTTGGATTCTGTCACCTTGCTCGCGTACAGGAAAACGGCGAGAGGGAGCACGCCGAGCGAGGCGATCCCGAAAAACTTCAAGGCATCAATCATGCTCATTGCCGCCGGTGAAGATACGAGCCTCAAGATCAAGAGGGGCAATGTGAACTTCTGGGCTGCTCCCTCGATTCCCTCTAGGTGATAGCTAGACAGCACCCCCGGTGGGAACATGGATTCCGACGTCAACTTGGCTAGGTGGTAGCACAGCGCCATCGACGCGACGAGTGAAAGGGCGAGAGGGACGTGTGGCATGAGCTTGCGAAGATTGAGCTGCGCGGCCGACGAAAGTTTCGACCAAGTGCCTCGGCTGGGAATCTTCATAGAACCTACCGGCTTACCTAGGGGTCAGGACGATAGCAGATCATTGTACACCTGAAGGTATTGAGCGGACGCAGCATCCCATGTATATCGCCTGACGAACGAGAGACTATTTTTATGAAGCCTCAGCCAGAGTTCGTCGTCACTCATGATTTTGGTTACGCCATCCGCGATCGCGCCGGAGTTAGGCTCCGTCACAATCCCTGTCACGCCGGAACGGACGAGATCCGCAGCGCCATTGCCATCCGCTTCGACGACCACCTGAGGGGTTCCGGCCGCCATGGCTTCAAGGGTAGTTATGCTCTGTCCCTCCCTTATGGAAGGAAGAACATATACTCCCGCCCGCCTTAGCAGTGCGAATACCTCGTCATCCTCGATGGTCCCAGTGAATTCCACATCGCTGACGCCGATCCTCGCTGCTAGAAACCTGTACGAAGGGCCCTCAGGCCCATCTCCGGCTATCGTCAACTTGGCGTCGGGTATGCCCTTCTTCAGCCGCGCGAATGCCTCAATCAACCAATCCACTTTCTTATGCGAGTTCAACCTTCCCACGTAAACTATCTCATGTGAATTCCTGTCCACCTCTGCTTTCCTGACTCTTTCCAAGTCAACGCCATTGGGTATGACAAAGATCGTATCGCTCCTCATCCCCAAACACGCCACTAATCTTCTGGCTGTAAGTTCACTCACCGAAACCGCGACATCAGGCACCCAAGTCGTTACCTTCTCAAGAATCATTCCTAGCGGAGCGTATGCCCTATTCGGCACGTAATTGTGCCAATGATCATGCCAACATTCGTGGAAAGTCACGCACAGCGACCGTCCTCTTGCAGTCTTCGCCAACCAAGATCCGAGAGCTGGGAATATCGGGCAATGGTTTGCCTCTATTACGTCCGGCAAGCGGTCAGAGTTCAGCCGGTCAAAGGCCCACCGAGTGAACGCGAAAACCTCAGATACGTCTCTGAACCCGGTTTCAGTTATGAAGCCACTCAGGACATCTGGCGTCCTGATAACCCGGATGCCCTCGATCTCTTCTTCCACAGGGGAACTAGCCGTCAGTCTCACGGTATAGACCGTGACCTCGTGCCCGTCAGCTGCTATCCTCTTGAAGACCTCAAGGTATCTCTTCGCGGAGCCCCCTCGAAACGGATGAAAGGTCTCGGTGACTACGCCTACTCTCAGCTACCGACCCCTCGACCAACTGTTGATGCGCCAGCCAATGGGGTTGCTCCCATCTTGGTGCTGTGAGCCCCATCAGTCTCCTTCAGAACTATCAGCTGAGTGTTCTCATAGACCAGCTGCAGTGACTCGTCCTCTAGGAGATGCCGGTAGAGCACGTTCGTGTTCGTCTTGATCGACACGAAGTCCAATTGGCTTCCGACGAGCTCCTTCGGGACAACAATGTATTTGACATTGTAGGCATTAACATAATCATCCCTTTCGTAAGAGACCAAGCCTAAGTCGGCGTGCCCGGGCTCGTCTGAGTAGATCGTGATGTTCCCGGTCACGACATTCCTGCCACCCGAGGTCTTGAAAACGAACGGAAATGCCTGGTCAGCATCTGCGCTCATGCATATCTCCCCCCTGTTGGTCGCCAACCTCAACGTCCTCTCAGATTGCAGATACACTCCCCAGACTTGAACTCCTATTGCGTCGTACCCGAAGTGCACTGATAGAGCGAGCACACTGACATCGCCTACAGGGCGCGCAAGAAAGTCAATGCGGACTTTCTTTTCTCCTTCATTCAGCACGATATCTCTGCTCACTATTACATGAGGCAACGTGTATGCCGCCCTCAGTATGGCCTGTTGCGTGTCCTTTCTCACCCAACTAACGTCAACTCTCGTGGCCTCCAACAAGGTCTCATTGAGTGTGCTGCCATCAGGCATTCTAGTCAGGATTGAACTCCTGTCGGCGTCCAGAAATAGAATATCAGAATACCACCCCTCATGGTAGAATGATATGAGCGGGGCCATTGTGCCAAACGGCGACTGATCGGCCACCCACACTTCACCATTCATCATTCCTCTCTGAGATGTTAGAATAGCCTTGGCGGCCATCTCCCTCTCCAATTCCCCTGTCATGAACAGATACATAGGTTGTTGGTGCATCAAGACTCGCCTCTGCCCAAGGCCCTCTATCCACCTCGCTATCTGCTCCTGCGCTACGAACACGTCCTCCTTGTACGTGTTGGCTGCTATCCAGTCCGCTAGCTCCACCTTGGCACCGTCCCCATATGGATCCACACCGTTGTACCAAGAGTTGACCGACTCAACTGTCCTGACTCCAATCGGGACCATAAGTGCGACCGAGCCGACAGCTCCTATCACGAGGATCATCTTGGCTATGGTGCTGGGCCTTGTGACATGTCGAATGAGAGACTCGAGCTTCGCCACTGCGCCATCAACATAAGAGGTGCTGCCAGCCGGGCTGGCCATATCCGTGATGGATTCATATGTGACGAAGGTCAACGGAAATGCGCACAAGACAGCGAGTGGTTGAACCTCGAAGGCAATGATCCTCATGTAGTCTATGGCGATTCCCAGAACGTGGCCGAAGCAGATGAGAATCGGCGCCGCAGCCCAAGAGATGACCAGGGTGGCAGCAGCGATGTGTCTCCGGGTCACTACACAAAACAGAGCGGAGCAAGAGGCCACCAAGTACAGAAGAAGGAAAAGATTGCTGTCCTTGAACAACCATTGGATGACCCCTGGATTCGGAGCTAGCGCGTAGTAGGCCTGTTCGTTAGACAGGATGAACTGGATTGGCCAAGCCAGGATCAGCCTGTATGCGACAAACCCCAAAAGACCCACCAGTGAGACAACCACGACTGCCCTGGTTCGCTTCCAGTCCCTCATCAACCCAAGGAGGACGGCCCAAAGACCAAGTGTACCCATCGTGACCAAGTAAGTCAAGTGATGTGAAAGCATTACCAACAGAACCAGCACTGATGCCTTGGCTAGGTCCGATGCTTGCAAAGTTTCAGAGGACTGATAGACGAAGTAGAAGGCCGCGACCATCAGGATCAAACCCAGAAGATTCGGATAGCCGCCCCACCCAATCATCTCGACGAGTGCCGGGGGGATCGCCACGAGCCAAGCGCTGGCCACCCCTGCTAGTCTGCTTCTGAACAATCTGCTCGTTAGCAGATAGGTTGGGAGGGGCATCGACGAGAAGATGACGATCGCCACAAGCTTGAGAGCCCATTGATCTCCTAAGACAGCCACGAGCGGTGCCAGCAGTATGAAGTATAAGGGAGGGTACTGGAACGGTCCCTCATCCCACATAGGCCAACTGTTTCCCAGCAGAGCGTTCATGTGTTTGAGCCAGTTGCCGCCGTCGGACCACCAAGGAAGTGCCCTTTGCCCCAGATACCATCCAAGAATTGTGGCAGGCACCAAACAGGCTAACGCGAGGTTCAGCTTGATGAGATCTTCCTGATTCTCTCTTATCCAATCACACGCTACTGACATGGCGTATGCGATGGGTTCGAAGTCATGACTTGTTACTCTTCCTCAGAAACCACTCAGTGATCAGACAAAGAAAGTAGAACTCGCGAGTGCGCGACTCTAGGATTGGTATACAGCCTTATGCCCCGACGTAGCCAGGTATGAACCCGAAGAACCAAAGGAGGATGACTCCCCCAATGATTATTATTACTAGGGCATATGGCCACCACTTCGGTAACCCTCTGTTCGAACCTCCGCTCATGTGTGAATCCCTTGTCAAGGGCCCGAATTGAGGACATATAAGCCTTCTTCCTAGCTGTCTTGACTTTCACTGCTCTTGTCTTCTTTTTCATGCAGTTCAGAAACATCAAATGGCTCCGGTGGAGGAGTCGTGGCCAAGGTATATCCTATCCAAGCGACTATCGCGAAGCCGAAGACTATGGCAGCAGCACCCGTGAGCTTCAACACCAATATGTCAAGCCCAGCAAGGGGAGGGAGAAAGACGACCCACAAGTATCCACCGATTATGCCCAGTGAAAGCAACAGTATCACCCACCCATAGACTTGGTCTTTGCTCATCTCAGCCGACGACCTTCTTTGACCATTTTACGCTTTCGAGCCGACGATCGTTGATGCCGAATCGCGTGCAAGAATCGCCACTCTTTGTAGTTGCCCTTGGCAACTATGGCAAAATCACCCCTGCCGCCTCCATGTTGATGCAGTCCAGACCCAGGCAGAAAATATAGTCCGCGTTTGAGAGATTGCTCTTCAGCATCGTGCTCCACACGGTCAGGCCCTTCTCAACGAAGCTCTGCATCATCTGCTCCGCGCGCACGCACCCGAGCCTCATGATTCGGACCGCAGGCGTCTCACATAGTCTAGACATCAGCTGCTCCAGCACCTCAATTAGTCTGTGACCAACGACGCGTCCTCTCGATGTGGCTAGGGCGATCGCGGACCGGTATAGTGCCCTTTGTGCAAGAGATAGGCGCCACCAGTTGCCATTTCTCATTGATCTTGTTCTGGCTTGCCTGAGGGACCCTGCCGACAGGGTACGCGTCTCGTTAGCGAGGGAACTGCTGCTCACGCTCCTCCTTCACCTCCTCCAGTCACTAGCGTCCAACGACCGAGCGCGCTCACCAAGTCCCATTGTCGCAGTTCTCAAGCTACCACTTGAGAGAATGGCGGAGACGTTAGACGAAGCGGAACACGCAACATGACCCTCGCTCAATCTTGAGTGACCTTGGCGAGCGCACCCTCATATAAGAATTGTCCATCGAGGCAGTGGACATCTGACTGGGCAGAGCAGCGCCAACGAGAAACGGAAATGAGGCCGGATTTTGCATCGGTCTCCTAGGCCGCTGAAGAGGTTTATCACAGGCCCTCCCGCCACGGCCGCCGTGCGCGTGCTCGTCACTGGCGGGGCCGGGTTCATTGGAAGTCACTTAGCAGACCGGCTCGCGAGAGGCGGCAGTGAGGTAACCGTGCTAGACAATTTGAGCACAGGCACGCGTGAGAACATATCACATTTGGTCGACTTAGGGGCCGCTCGACTGGTAGTAGGAGACATAACGGATCGTCAATTGCTCTGCACAATTACGAAGGACGTCGATGTCATCGTTCATCTCGCAGCAATAATCAGTGTGCCATTTTCAGTGTCGCATCCTCTTGCCACAGATCGGACAAACGTAGTCGGGACATTGTGCTTGCTGGAATCCGCCATGAGAAATGAAGTCTCAAAGTTCATCGGCGTGTCTTCGTGCGCCGTGTACGGAGAAGCCAAGTACCTACCAATTGACGAGAAACATCCCAAGAACCCGTCATCTCCCTATGCGGCCAGCAAGTTGCGCTCAGAAGCGCATTGTGAAGCGTTTCACAACTCCCACGGCCTTGACACCACAGTACTGAGGCTGTTCAATGTGTATGGGCCCAGGCAAGAGAGAAACCCGTACGCTGGGGTGATAGTGAAGTTCCAAGAGAGACTCAGGACAGGGTGCCCTCCTGTCATATGTGGCGACGGAAGACAGACTAGGGACTTCGTGCATGTCAATGATGTTGTTGATGCCATCGTGAGAAGCTTGGAGGCTGGCCGGCCAAAGGGCAGGACTTACAACATCGGCAGCGGGCAGGCGACCTCGATTGGAAGACTGGCGACCCTGATGATCGACATCTCAGGCGCGAAGTTGAGGCCCACTTATTGCCCACCTAGACTAGGAGACATACTACACAGTCAGGCAGACATCGCAAGGGCTAGGAAGGAGTTGGGCTACGAACCCAAGGTCAGCCTTGATCGCGGCCTCCGATCCCTCCTCGCTAAGTCGGACGTGACTATGGCGACGAATGCATGAAAGAAAGCACCCACCTTGACTCCAAGAGTGAGCATCGCTCAAACACATCAGCTGCCACGTCTAGGAGTCTCAGAGCTACTGCGCTAGCCAGACATTCTGCGCTGCTGATTCTGCAGGGAGTAGTCAGCACGACGGCCGGTATCGTTGGATTTGCCTTCGTAGCAAGGGGCCTAGAGGTCGAGGATATGGGCGCAGCAGTTGGGCTGGCCTTCGTGCTAGGACTGATGAGCCAACTGGCGGACCTTGGACTATCCAGTGCTGTGACGAAACATGTAGCGGAGTCCAGGGGGAAGGGAGAGGACTACAGTCGATTCTTGACTGCTGGCATCACTGCGATATCCTTGCTTGGCCTGATCTTTGGTGGGGTTGTCATGCTGTCCGCAGACCAACTCTCTTCAATCCTGTTCAGGACTACCGAGTACGCAGAGGTTCTGCGGCTGACCGCGGTCAGCATCTCGCTAGAAGCTTTCAATGGAGTATTGAATAGTTCGCTGCTGGGGCTGGGCGAGATCCCCGCGATGGTGGCCCTCGGCATTCTCTCCTCAGTCGTCAGAGCCACAGCCGCGATCGCGACCATCACAGAGGGCTGGGGACTCAAGGGCTATGTCACCAGTTGGGTGATGGGAGACCTCTCGTTCACCGCTTCTGGGGTGATCTTGCTCCTTCTCCGTCGGCATCCAAGAGCAAGTAGCGCCCGCACTCTTTTCGACACCTTCAAGTCCCTGTTCTCCTTTTCCTGGCCTCTGTATGTCAGTGGCATTGTATCCTATCTGTACTCGGCGATCGGTCGAGCTCTCCTGCTTGCATACCTTACGCTTGAGGAGGCGGGGGTGTACAACATCGCGAACATCGCGTTTGCGGTGATAGCATCAGTCCCTTCTGCCATCAGCACTCTCTTGTTCCCTTTCTACGCCGAACGTGTAGGTAGTAACCAGCACGGTGCCGTGAGAGAAGGGGCCAAAGCCGCCTCCAGATATGTGTCACTGGTGTATTCGCCCGTAGCTCTCGGCGCTGTGGTTGTCGCCAATCCAGCCATATCGCTCCTAGCTGGCGCGTCGTATTCTAGGGCCGACACCATACTGGCGACACTGGCCCTCTTCAGTCTTCTGACCTCTTCAAGCGCCGCCTTCGGAGGCATGCTGATCTCCTACGGGATGACGGGCACCTTCACCGTGATCAACCTGGCCTCCATCGCAGTCGGATTCGCATCCTCGGCACTGCTCGCGCCCACTTTCGGGGGCATCGGAATAGCGCTGAGCACCGGACTGGTCATGACAGTCTCATTTTTTCTCACATTCGCAGTTCTGCGTAGAAGGTTCGGAGTGAGTCTGAGCCTGAAGCCAATAGGGAAGAGTCTGGCCGCTGGCACAGTCATGGCGCTTGTGGTCGCACTCGCTCAGGCTGTCTATTTTGACAGGTACTTGTTGCCTGTTTACGTTGCGGTCGGGGCCCTGACCTACTTCTTTATGTTGAAGGTGCTGAGTGTGCTAGAGCCCGGGGACTTCCGCATTGCACGTCAAGTGGTGGGGCATCGGTTATCGCCCTTGGTGGACTTCGCTCAGAAGTTGTTGCTTTGAATAGCATAGCATCATCAGTCTCAACGGAGGAAAGAGTTTTACGCTGCATCGAACCGCGGCAGGGAGCATGGCCGAACCAGCCGTTCATTTCTCCGTAGCCTTCTCAGCCTTGTCGGCAGTCGGCTGCGATCCCATCACAAGCTTTGCTGCGTCAGTCGTCGCCGTGATTCCGGACTTTGATGTCTTGTTTGGGGTCCACAGATCAGTATCCCACTCGATCTTGCTACATCTTCCGATAGCGCTGGCAGGTTTGCTCCTTCGAGCTGCCGACCTCCATTGTTCGGACCTTCTCCTGGCGATATGGCTCTCACTACTGACTCATGCCCTGCTGGACGTGCTTACTGGCTTCTCTCCGATCCTGTGGCCGATGGTCAAAGACGAGATCTACGTCAGAGCTATGATCGGAGCGACATTTCAACACTCCGTAGAACTCAAGCCGGTCTTCTCTGTGCGCAGCAGACCTATGGACGCCGCGGAGTTCAAGTCCCTTGATGCGACCGCGCTCACTGCCGAGGGCGTTGTGATTTCCATCCTTCTCTTTGGGCTTTCACTGCTTATGTTCCTGACACAAGGCTGACGTTCATCTGCCTAGGCGCCGAGATCCATTGCACCAATGAGCCGGCAGGACCATGCTGATCGGAGACGAGACGGCAGGAGCTAAGAGACGTTGTTCTGACTTTCCACTTGTCAGCAAGGAGTTTGGGAAAGGGGCCAAGCATGATGAAGCCACCCGTCGGACTGGTACCCCGAGAAACGCTCGATCTGAGACTCAAGGCCACCCACGGAGCCTCCTACGTCACCACCTTCAGAAGGCTGAGCTAGCGGCACTGGAGTCGCCGTGGGCTCAGGCCTTCCTCACGGGGTAGCGGATTATTGTCTTCTGCACCTTGGCGCCAGGCCTAGTCAAGTACTCTTCCTCATGAATGCCGGATATCTTGTACCCCCTCTCACGAATGAACCTGTGCAGCCGCTCCACCGTCCTCTTCTCCGTCTGGTATGGGCCCAAGTGGACCACTTGAGCGACCGTGCCGTATTCCCACACGTCCAGTTCAACAGGAAGCTCCGGTATCTTCTGAGGGATGTTCGTCGTGTCACTCGGGACGGGTAACGCCCAGACGCCTATCCACTCGTTCCTCCGTGCGACGTGGGCATTGGGCCATCTTGCCCTGAGCCCTCCCATCTTGAAGTCCTTGCCATGCTTCTTTCTCT
>Ga0172366_10002885_pt1 | contig 13516 bp, 16 predicted proteins | sample LakKivSesite69cm_FD_114533 | JGI IMG/M metagenome (GOLD analysis project Ga0172366, IMG submission 114533) | Sediment microbial communities from Lake Kivu, Rwanda - Sediment site 69cm | ecosystem: Environmental > Aquatic > Freshwater > Lake > Sediment | place: Rwanda: Western Province, Lake... | reverse complement strand
CCCCGCTCAACATCCTGCAGGCCTGGAGCATCCCCGATATCCAGAAGCGGCTGAAGTTCCTCATCTTCGCGCTGCTCATCTTCGTGCTGGGGGCGCACATCCCGACTCCGGGAATCTCAGCCACGCTCATCGCCCAGTTCTTCGGAGAATCGGGCGCCGGCGGTGGGGGGCTGTTCGGCCTGCTGAACCTGTTCACGGGCGGCGCCATGAGCAAGTTCTCCATCCTTGCCCTCGGGGTGATGCCCTACATCAACGCCTCCATTCTGATGCAGATTCTCGTCGCCGTCGAGCCGAAGCTGAAGGAGCTGCAGCAGGAAGGCGAGGAAGGGCGCAAGCGCATCAGCAAGATAACCCGCTATCTGGCGATCGTATTCGCGTTCATGCAGGGATTCGGACTCATCTTCGCCATCCACGGCGGGAGCTTCGTTTCCCCCGATTACCCCTTCCCGATGAGCGTGATGGCTCCTCTAACGGCTTTGTTGGTCGTGGTGGCGGGCACCTGCTTCTTGATGTGGCTGGGCGACGAAATCACCGAGAAGGGAATCGGCAACGGCATCTCCCTCATCATCTTCATCGGCATCGTGGCTCGGGTCCCGCAGATGCTGGCGCAGGAACTCCAGCAGGCGCGTTTCGAGAGCTCTCGCTTGGTCGCCATTCTGCTGTTCGGGGTTTTCTTGGTGTTGATTGTGACGGGCATCGTCTTCATTCAGCTGGCCGTGCGCAAGATTCCGATACAGTACGCGCGGCGCCAGGTGGGTCGGAAGATCTACGGGGGGCAGAGCACCTACCTCCCCATCAAGGTCGCCTTGGCCGGAGTCATCCCCATCATCTTCGCTGTTTCCGTGCTCATCATTCCTCAGACGGTGCTCAAGTTCTTTCCCCAGGCTTACGGGGCGCAGGTGCTCTGGGCTGGCTTCGAGAACGGCTTCTGGTATCCGCTCACCAACTGGATGCTCACCTTCGTCTTTACCTTCATCTATACCGCCATCACCTTCAACACCAAGGACATCACGGACAATCTGCGCAAGCATGGCGGGTTCATCCCCGGCATCCGTCCGGGCAAGCCGACCTTCGACTTCCTCGACAAGGTGCTGCACCGGGTGACTTTCTTCGGCGCGGTCTTCTTGGCGACGGTGGCCATTCTGCCTATCATTGTGAACCAGGTGGTCTTCGAGATATCGCAGGTGAATGTAACCGTTTTCTATATTGGGGGAACGAGCCTGCTCATCGTCGTGGGGGTGGCTCTGGATACGGTGCAGCAGTTGCAGGCTCACATGGTTATGAGACACTACTCGGGATTCACCAGGTAGGATGGCGCGCACCTTCATCTTTCTTGGGCCTCCCGGATGCGGCAAGGGAACGCAGGCGGCACGCCTCGCCGAGAACCGGCGGGTAGTTCACTTCGATATGGGCTCGGCCCTGCGGGCGGAGGTTGCCGCCGGCGGGGAACTCGCGGCGCAGATAACCCCCCATGCCAGCAAGGGCAGCCTGGTGCCGTTGCCGATCGTGCATCGCCTGCTGGAAAGGTTTTTCCACAGCCACGCCAAGGACGACATCGTCCTGGATGGATTCCCGCGTTCGGCGGATCAGGTCGAGCTTATCGAGGCGATGCTTCCGGGCCTGCGCAGGAGCGTGGACGCGGTCATCCTCTTCGAGCTTGACGAGGAGGAGATACTCCGGCGCATCGTTCACCGGCGGTACTGCCCGCAGTGCGGCAGGGTGTATAACCTCAGGACGGACCCGCCTCGCGACAACGAGCGCTGCGACAAGTGCCGCCACCCGCTCGCTCAACGCGAGGATGATTCGGAAGCGGTGCTGGCTGAGCGCTTGCGCGTCTACCGCGAGTAGACTGGGCCGGTGGTGGAGCACTTCCGCGGGCGCGGCTTGCTGCGAAGCATCGACACGTCCGACTACGCGGACGCGGTGGCGCGCCGGCTGGAAAGGATGCTGGGCATCAATGACTAGCAATCTGCGGCTGAAAAACCTGGATGATATCAGGGGCATCTGGCGCTCCGGGCAGGTCACGGCCGCGCTGCTGGAAGAGCTGGTCCTGCGCGTGCGGCCGGGGGTCAGCACTGCCGAGTTGAATCGCTATGCGGAGGAGTTCATCGCCGCCCACGGCGGCACCCCCGCGTTCAAGGGGTACAACGGCTTTCCGGCTGCCATCTGCACTTCAGTCAATCAGGAGGTAGTGCACGGCATACCGAGCGAGGAGCGGGTGCTGGAACCGGGCGAGGTGGTCAAACTGGACACCGGCGTGGTGCTGGGAGGTTATGTCAGCGATGCCGCGCGCACGGTGGTGGCGGGAGACGGCGAGGCGCCCGCGGGGGTCGTCCGGCTCATGGAGGCTACGCGCCAGGCTCTCGACGACGGGATTGCCAGGATGCGTGGCGGGTATCTGCTCAACGAGGTGTCGGCGGCTATCGCCGAGCGCATTCGCTCGGCCGGATTCAAGGTCATCCGCGAGCTGACCGGGCACGGGGTGGGCTTTGCCTTGCATGAGCCGCCGGTGGTGCACAACTACCCGGTTCCCGAAGGCAACCGATTCCGCCTGGTGAACGGGCTGGTGCTCGCGCTGGAGCCGATGGCAAGCCTGTCCTGCGAGGAGATTCTGCTGGGAGAGGATGGGTGGACCTACGCCACCGTCGACGGGTCGACGGTGGCGCATTTCGAGGATACGGTGGCGATTGTGCGTGACCGGCCGGTGGTGCTGACGCGGCTGGACGGTCCTCGCCTGGAGGAGTTGCTGGGTTGATAAAGGAGGGAATGGAGGCGCTTGCCGAAAGAGGAAGTCATTGAGGTCGAGGGCACGGTGGTGGAGGCGCTGCCGAACGGGATGTTCCGCGTGGAGATAAAGGAGGGACATTGCATTCTCGCGCACATAAGTGGTAAGATTAGGATTCATTTTATAAGGATCCTGCCGGGAGACAGGGTGAAAGTCGAGATTTCCCCCTATGACCTGACTCGTGGCAGGATAACTTATCGGTTCCGTTACGAATCAGGGAAGCCGTGAAATGAAGGTGCGTTCGTCGGTCAAGAGGATATGCCCGAAGTGCCGTATTCTGCGGCGGCGCGGGGTCGTCTACGTCATTTGCGTGAACCGTCGGCACAAACAACGGCAGGGGTAGCGCCGCTGCCACCACGCCGGCGCTTTCGTCTACCAGAAAGAACATGCGTATCATTGGTGTGAATATACCGGATGAGAAGCGGGTCGAAGTCGCGCTGACCTACATCTACGGCATCGGGCACAGCACCGCGCAGCGGGTTTTGCGAACGGCGGAGGTCGACCCGGCGAAGAAGGCTGGCGAGTTGACCAGCGACGAAGTGGTGGCGGTGCGAGACGCCATTACGACGCTCGGCATCCCCACCGAAGGCGAGCTGCGGCGGCAGGTGACGATGAATATCAAACGGCTGATGGAGGTCAAGTGCTGGCGCGGGATCAGGCACCGTAAGGGCTTGCCGGTGCGGGGTCAGCGGACGCACACCAACGCTCGCACGCGAAAGGGCCCGCGGAAGCAGGCGATTGCCGGTAAGAAGCGGCCCGGCAAGACGTAATCCGGAGGAACTCGATTGGCTAAAGGCACACAGCACGGGCGCGGTCGGAAGAAGGCGAAACGCAGCATTTCCGAGGGGCGCATCTACATCAAGTCCACCTTCAACAACACCATCGTGACGATTACCGATCTGGAGGGCAACGTGGTTGCCTGGGCGTCGTGCGGCACTCGCGGTTTCAAGGGCACGAAGAAGGGCACCGCCTACGCCGCCCAGGTCACGGCGGAGGAGGCGTGCCGCCAGGCGAAGGAAGTCGGAATGCGCGAGGCGCGGGTCTATACGCGGGGCCCGGGCTCGGGAAAGGAGGCCGCGGTTAGAACCATCAACAGCCACGGTCTGCGCATACGTCTGATCAAGGATGTGACGGCGGTGCCGCACAACGGCTGCCGGCCGCGAAGGCGGAGACGCGTCTAGCCGCGAGTTGAGGCGGCGGGAACCATGGGACAATACACCGGACCGAAATGCAGGAAGTGCCGGGCGGCGAAGGTGAAGCTCTACCTGAAGGGCAAGCGATGCTTGACCGGACGGTGCGCGATGGAGCTGCGCAAGTTCCCCCCGGGACCGCGCCGGCGGCGCCCCAAGCCTACCGACTACGGACTCCACCTACAGGAAAAGCAGATGGTGCGCGCTATGTTCGGCGTCGGCGAGCGGCAGTTCCGACGCTACTTTATCAACGCGAAGCGGACTCCGGGAGTCACCGGCGAGGAGCTGGTCCGGCTGCTGGAGAGGCGGCTGGACAACGTCGTCTTCCGGGCGGGGCTGGCCGATTCACGGCGGCAGGCGCGCCAGCTGGTCGCGCATCGGCACTTCTGGCTCAACGGACGCGTGGTGGATCGGCCGTCGCGTCTGGTGAGCAGCGGCGACGTCGTTGAGGTCAAGCCGGAACGCCGCGCCCGACCGTACTACCGGCTGCTGAAGGAAGAGGGCATCGACGAGCTGCCGTCGGATTTCTGGCTCGGTCTGGACGTGGAGGGCCTGAAAATACAGGTGAAGCGCATGCCCTCGGCTGAAGAAATGGAGGAGAACATCAACCAGCTGTTCGTGGTTGAGTACTACTCGAATCGGGTCTAAACCGGGAGCAAGGGACTAAGCCTTATGGTCGAGCTAAAAGTGATCAAAGAAGCGAATCCCTATTTCGACCTCCTGAGCATGCAGCGGGAGGAGATGGTGACGACGCGGAAAGCTCGTCTCGTCATCGAGCCGCTGCCGCGCGGCTACGGCTCCACTCTGGGCAACAGCATGCGGAGAGTGCTGCTCTCTTCGATTCCCGGATGCGCCATCACCCACGTGTCGATTGCCGGGGTCCCGCACGAGTTCGCGGCCATGCCGGGCATCCTCGAAGACACCACCGAACTGATATTCAACTTGCGGCGGGTGCAGGTGAAGCTGCTTGGTCCGGTGCGGGAAGCGGTGCTCAACCTGAAGGTCAGCGGGGCGCGGGAAGTGACCGCCGCCGATTTCGCAGAGAACCCCGAGGTGGAGATCATCCAGCGGGAAGGAAGCTACATCTGCACCATCACCGACCCCAAGCGCACGCTGGAGCTGTCGTGCACCGTCGGCCGCGGGGCCGGTTTCCAGCTCGCCTCGGACCTGAAGCATCGGGAGGCCCCCATCGGGGAGATAGCGCTGGATGCGAACTTCAGCCCGGTGAGGCGTGTGGGCTTCGCGGTCGAGAACACCCGGGTGGGCAAGGAGACCGACTTCGAGCGCCTCATCCTGACAGTGGAGACCAATGGCACGATTACGCCGGACGAAGCGATGGCGCAAGCCGCGAGCCAGCTCGATTCCTACTACTCGTGGGTGCGGGAGGAGCAGAACCGGTTTCTCGGCATCATCGAGGAGCCGGAGGTGGACGAGGAGCTGCAGCAGAAGCTGGCGATGCGAATCGAGGATCTGGGCCTGTCCGCACGGGCCGAGAACTGCCTGCGGGCGGCCAGAATCAAGAGCGTGGGCGAGCTCACGAAGTGCACCGCCGAACGGCTGATGAAGATACAGAACTTCGGAGAGAAGAGCCTGGTGGACATTGTGGACAAGCTGGCGGAACTGGGTCTTTTCCTTGCGGAGAGGGAGGAGTAGCCGATGCGGCATCTCCGCAGCCGGGGCAAACTGGGACGTCCCACCGACCAGCGGATGGCGCTGCTGCGCGGTCTGGTGAGCTCGCTCTTCATCGAGGGCCATGTGGAAACCACGCTGGCGCGCGCGAAAGCCGCCCAGTCGGTGGCGGAGAAGCTGCTGGCACGGGCGCGTCACGGCGAGCTGGAGGACCTGAAGCTGGTTGCCCAGGCGCTGTCGGGCAAGCGAGCTTTCACGGCGCTCCGGCAGAAGGTGGTTCCGGCGCTTCCTGACCGTGGGTCCGGTTACACCAAAATGGTCCGCGTGAAGCGGCGTCGCGGCGACGGTTCCGTGGTCGCACGTCTCTATATACCTGGTCATCCCGCCCTGCGGGAGCTGGAATCTGCGCGGGAGTGACCGCGGCAACTTGAGTGCGCCGGTGCGAAATGTGATGCTGGTGGTGCAGTACGACGGGACCGATTTCTGCGGTTCCCAGGTGCAGCCATCAGCCCGCACCGTGCAGGGTACCTTGACAGAAGCGATCGGGCAAATCCTGAGTCGCCGGCCGCGTCTGCTCTTCGCGTCGCGTACCGACCGGGGAGTCCATGCGACACACAACGTCTGCACCTTCAAGGCCAGGGACATTCCGATGCCGCTGCCGCGGTTTCTGGAAGCGCTCAACGACCTGCTGCCGGACGACCTCGCAGTGGTGAGCGCGCGGGAGGTGCCGGCCAGGTTCCATCCCCGCTATCTGGCGGTGCGCCGGGATTACGAGTACCGCATATGGAGGGGAAGGAGAGCGGACATCCGCTACCGCAGATTCTGTGCGCCCTGGCCGGAGCCGCTGGACCTCCCCAGTATGCACTTGGGCGCGATGATGTTGCGGGGAGAGCACGACTTCGGGGTGTTTGCGGTGGCGCCCTCGCAGATCGAGGACCCCCGCTGCTCTCTCGATGAGCCCCGGTTTCGCGAATGCGGGAAGCTGCTGCGCATCAAGCTCAGCGCCGACCGCTTCCTGCGGCGAATGGCTTGTTTCCTCGTGGGTGCGCTGGTGGACGTGGGCAGCGGGCGCAGGCGCCTGGACGAGATAGACGGCGCGCTGTCCGGGAAGCCGGGCCTGCGGAGGTTCACCAATATGCCCAGCCGGGGTCTCACCCTGACGGGAGTGCGCTACCCGAAGGATTGCTTCAGCGACGGATTCGCCGATCGCTTGGGCCGCGAGCGGGCGCGGCATGAAAGTGAGACTGTCGCCGACAGCTCTAACGGGAGTGCGTCGGAACAGAATCATATGTGATGAACGTGGTGCAGAAAACAAGTTACTTCACCCGGCTCCGGGTGGAGCGGGAGTGGTACGAGATTGACGCCGAGGGTGAAATCCTGGGCCGGCTCTGCTCGCACATCGCGCGGCTGCTTATAGGGAAACACAAGTCGACGTTCACGCCGGGCCAGGATACGGGGGCTTTCGTCGTCGTGGTCAACGCCTCCGGGGTGCGCCTGACCGCCGGCAAGGAGAGCAAGAAGCTCTACTACCGGCACAGCGGGTACCCGGGGGGGCTGCGCGTGGAGACGTTTGCCCGGAAGCTGGCTCGGAAGCCGGTGCAGACGATCAAGGACAGCGTCCGCGGGATGCTGCCCCGCAACAAGCTGGGCGACCGGCTGATCACCAAGCTCAAGGTTTATGCGGGGCCGCGGCATCCCCATCAGGCGCAGCAGCCGACCAGGCTGACACGCGAACAATTGCACCGGATTCTCGGTCGTATCTAGAGGATTATGGAAGAGGAACGACAATTCATCGCCATAGGGCGGAGAAAGGAAGCGGTGGCCAGGGTCATCCTGACCTCCGGCAGCGGCCACGTGCTCGTCAACGGACGCCCGCTTGATGGCTACTTCCGGACCTTGAACGAGCAGTTCCGGGTGGTGCGTCCGCTCAAGACCGTGCAGATGCTGGAGAAGTATGACGTGCGGGCGAGCGTCCGCGGGGGCGGGTTCAGCGGTCAGGCTGACGCCGTCTGCCTGGGGATAGCGCGCTATCTGGAGCATCTGCATCCGGAGCAGCGGCCGCTGCTGAAGAAGCAGGGGCTGCTGACGCGGGATCCGCGAGTGAAGGAGCGGAAGAAGTACGGTCGAAAGCGGGCCCGCAAGCGCTTCCAGTTCAGCAAGCGGTAATTCGCCTATGGGTTTGCTTTCAATCAGCGGGATGCGAACGCTGGCCGCGCTGGTGGCGACCAGCCTGCTGCTGCTGCCGGCGGCGGCTCTGGCCGAGACGGAGGGTCAGGCAGGTGAAGCGCACGGTGAAGCCAGGGTCGCGGGCAAGTGGGTGCGCGTGGTCAACGCTTCCGCCAAGCTCCTGCAGGCGCCTTCGTATCACAGCCGCGCTGTGCGCACCGCCGAGCTGGACGAGGAGTTCATGGTGGTGCAGCGGGTGAAGACTTTCTTCCTGGTGCGCGACGAGGAGACGGAGTCGTTCCTGTTTATCGACCAGTATGCGGTGGAGTTCATGGACGGCGAGCGGCTCGCGGAGACTCCGCGCTATCTGCGGGATGAAGTGATGCATCTGGGGCTCGGGCACACCCCGTATCCGGAGTGGGACCGGAGCCCCTCGCGCGGGTCGCCGCGTGAACGCGCCTACGATGGCTGGGCGCGGGGGAAGCGGTATCCGACCGCGTATTCTCCGAACTCCGGCTACTCGCCGCGTCTGGAGGCCGCCGGGTTCATTCGCAGCGCTCAGAAGTATCTGGGGACCCGTTACGTGCTGGGGGGAAACGGCAGTGGCGGCATCGACTGCTCGGGCCTGACCAGGGAAGCGGCGGCGTCTCAGGGGCTCACCCTCCCGCGACGGGCCAGTCTGCAGGCCGAGATCGGAGCGATGGTCGGACGCCACCAGCTCCGACCCGGCGACTTGGTGTTCTTCCAGGACCGCAGCGATCCCGGATTCCTTTCTCACGTCGGGATATACGTAGGCCAGGGGCGCTTCTTGCATGCGGCGGCTTCCCTGGGGCGCGTCGGCTACTCCTCGCTGTCCGAGCACTACTACTCCTCTCATTTCGCCTTCGGACGTCGCCTGTGACGGCAGGCGGCGCCAGCCGCGGGGTCTCCCCGGCTGAGCGGCGGCTTCCGCCTGCTATGCTAAGATAATGCGGGCTGAGATGTGGGCGACGACGATAAACCTCATCGAATCGTACTGGCCGCAGGTGCTGGAAGTGCTGGTTCTGGCCGGCATCATCTACTACCTGCTTATCAGCGTGCGCGGGACCAAGACTCAGGTGTTGATTCAGGGCATCTTCGTTCTGCTGCTGCTGTACGCGCTCTCGCGGCTTCTGCACTTGATGGCTCTGGTGCGAATCTTCGAAGTCGTCCTCTACGTGGGCCCTCTTGCCATTATTGTCATCTTTGTGCCGGAAATCCGGCGTTTCCTCGAGCGGGCGGGACGCACCCACCGGCTGCTGTCGGTCTTCGTGCCCACGCCCGGGGGGGAGCCGCCGGAGGGCAGGGGCACTTCGACCTTCGAGGCGGTCGTCTCGGCGGTGGAGGCTCTGGCTTCACGCTTTCACGGAGCCCTCATCGCCATCGAGAAGGACGAAATCGCGCCGGATACGATGGTGCCGGGCACCTGGCTTAATGCGCAGGTGAGCGACGTCCTCCTCAAGGCGGTGTTCGAGCCGCACAATCCGCTGCACGACGGCGCGGTGATCGTGCGAAACGACCGGGTGCTGTACTCGTCCTGCTTCTTTCCCCTCTCGACCCGGGACGAGCTTGACCGCGACCTGGGCACCCGGCATCGGGCGGCGGTGGGAATGACGGAGAAGGTGGACTGCATCGTAATCGTCGTGAGCGAGGAGCGCGGGGAGGCTTCGATTGCCTACAACGGCCGTCTGGCGCGCGACCTGGACTCCCGGCAGTTTCGCGAGCAACTGCGCGCCTTGTACTATGAGAATCCGAATTTCGCGACCAATCTGTCCCGCGTGAGCGGATGATGTGATGCGGCTGCTCTTCAACAACTGGCACTACAAGCTGTTCTCGTTGCTGCTCGCGCTCGTATTCAGCCTCTACATCTACTACTTCGGCAACTACCAGGTGCAGGCGACGGTGAGCGTTCCGCTGGTGGTGCAGAACCTGTCTTCCCGACTGGCGCTGGCGGACCGGCTGGAGCCCGATGTGAGGCTGACTGTGTCGGGGACGCCCCAGGAAGTGAACTCCTTCAGGAGGAATCTCCCGCGCGCGACGCTGGACCTGACCGCACTGGGCAATCCCGGCACCTATGTGCTCAACCCGAAGCTGCCGGAGCTGCCCAACCTCAAGCTGACGGGTTTCGTGCCCCCGGTGACGGTGCGTCTGGAGGGGCGCGAGGAGCGGCGGCTGGAAGTGGAGATCTTGCATGAAGGCACCCTTCCGCCGGGCTATGTGCTTTCGCGGGAGAGTATCAAGCCGGAAGAGGTGACGGTCTCGGGGCCGGAGAGCGCGGTGCGCCGCGGCGAGCACGCAGTGGCGCTGGTGGCCCTGGAAGGGCAGGTGGACGACATTTCGCAGGCGGTCCCGCTGGTGGTGCGCGACCGGGACTTCGCGCCCTTGATGCTGCCGGGGCTCACGCTGATTCCCTCGACGGTTCATTACTCCGCGGAAGTGAGGCCGGTCGCGGACGCGAAGGTGGTGCGGGTGACTCCGGTGCTGAAAGGGGAGCCTGAAGTCGGCTATGCCGTCAGCGAGGTCACCATCCAGCCGTCGCAGGTGCTGTTCGACAAGAGCTTCGCCGCCCGCCATTCGGTGAGCGCGATTCCGACCAAGGAGATCGACCTCACCGGGCGCACGAGGACCTTCACCGTGACGGTGGTGCTGGACTATCCTTTTGTGCCGCCCCCGGAGGCAGCCAAGACCGTGCAGGTCGAGGTGGCATTGCAGAAGGTCGAGTCCGAGGCGGCCAACGTCCTCAACCTGACCGTCACCCTGAAGAACCGGCAGCCGGGTTACGACTATCTGCTGCGTCCCTCGCTGATCGCAGTCGAGTCGGAGGACCTCGTCGGACTGAGTCCCGAGGAGCGGGCGACCGCAAGTGCGTTCGTGGATGTGGGTGCTTTCGGCGCGGGAGTGTATCGAGTTGCGCCGATGGTGGTCCTTCCCGGCTCTGTAGCGCGGATGCGAATGCGACCGGACACGGTGGAGCTGACGGTTCAGCCCGGCTCCGGGGAAGAGGGCGCAGCCGGGTCAGCGGGCGCCGACACTGACGAAGGAAAAGAGGACTGATGGGGCGGTATTTCGGCACCGACGGGATTCGCGGAAAAGCAGGGGAAGACCTGACGTCGGAATTGGCCCAGCGCGTCGGGTACGCCGTCGGGCGTGTGCTGCGAAGGATATACCGGGGACGGAAGCTGCCCTACTTCCCCCGCTGTGAAAGGGCGGCTCCCGCCCCGGCGGTCCTGCTGGCGCGAGACCCCAGGCTTTCGTCGCCCATGCTGGCGAGCTCGGTTGCGACCGGCCTGCTGGTGGCGGGCGCGAATGTGGTCGACCTCGGGATGATGCCCACGCCGGTGCTGGCGCTCTCGCTGAACGCGGTTGAGTCCATCGGCGGAATCGTGATTACCGCATCGCACAACCCGGTCGAGGATAACGGCATCAAGGTCTTTCGCAGCAACGGCTTGAAGACTGACAGCGTCGTCGAGCTGGAAATCGAATCATTGCTCGACGAGCCGCTCCCGCCGCCGCAGAGCGTCGACCCGGGCAAGGTCGTTTGCATAGGCGCTGGCGGCATCTATCAGCCCTATCTGCGGCGCGTGCTGGGCACGAACAGAGGCGGCGCGAGAGTGGTGCTCGACCTCGCGCACGGCGCAGCCGCGGCGACGGCACCGGATGCCTTCGCGGAGTTCGGTTACGATGTGCGACTGCTCCATGCGAAAGCCGACGGGCGGAAGGTCAATGTTGGCTGCGGCTCGACACATGTGGAATCCCTGCAGCGGGCGGTGCTTCGCCTGGGTGCCGACTGGGGTCTCGCTTTTGATGGCGACGGCGACCGGGTGATGGCGGTGGACGGCAACGGAGAGGTCGTTGACGGTGACAAGATGATGGCGATTCTCACTCTGGGTGAGCCGCGTTACCGGCGCGACCGGAGGCTGGTGTTCACTGAGATGAGCAATCTGGGCGTGGAGCGCTATCTGAGCGAGCGCGGTGTAACCACCTTCCGCACTGGAGTCGGTGATACGCAGGTGCTGGCGGAAATGCGGCGCCGAGGAATCAACATCGGGGGCGAGCAGTCGGGACACATCATCTGCTGGGACCGGCAGTGCACCGGCGATGGAGTTCTCGTGGGCCTGGTGCTCAGCCGCCTGTTGAGCCGCGGCGGGCGCTCGCTGGCGGAGCTGGCGGGAGAGATCCCGACTTATCCCCAGGAGCTCGTCAGCATACCGGTGGCGGACCATCTGGGCTGGCAGAAGAACCGCGATTTCCTGAAGCGCCTGCACCGTCTCACCGGGAAGTACCGTCGTCGCGTGCGGATGTTCATCCGTCCGAGCGGAACCGAGAATGTGGTGCGGGTGCTGACGGAAGCGGAGGACGCCGTCCTGGCGAAGGCGGCCAGCGAAGAAATCGTGGGGCTGTTCGGGGCTCTGGAGCGAGCCTGAGCCGATACTGTAAAGACGGGCGATTCGCGGGAGGAGGCTTATGGCTGACAACTCGTTTGTCTGGTGCGGGCATTCCGCCGTCAAAGTGGTGACTGGTGAGGGCACCGTGCTCCATATCGACCCGTTTCTCTCGGAGAACCCTTCCTGCCCCCCGGAGTTCAAAAGCGTCGACGCCTGCGATGTGATCGCGGTCACCCACGGCCACGGCGACCATCTGGGCGACACGCTGAGAATCTACGAGCGATTCCGGCCCAGGATAGTGGGTATCTTCGAGCTGGTCTCGATGCTGCACGCGCAGGGCGTAAACGCGGAAGACCTCGTTGGCATGAACATCGGGGGAACGACCGAAGTGAAGGGCCTCAAGTTCTCCATGGTTCCCGCGACCCATTCCGGCGGAATGATGCAGGAAGGCAAGCTGGTCTACGGCGGCGACCCCAGCGGATTCGTGGTGGCTCTGGAAGACGGCCTGCGCTTCTATCACGCCGGCGATACCTGGATAAGCGCCGATATGGAGTTCATCGGTAAGCTGTTCGAGCCCGAGATCGGGTTCCTTCCCATCGGGGGCTTCTATACGATGGACCCGCGCGCGGCGGCGATGGCGGCCAAGCTTATCGGGCTGAAAAAGGTGGTTCCGATTCACTACGGGACGATGCCGGTGCTGACCGGCACGCCCGAGGAGCTGGAGAAGGAGCTGGCGGGCAGCGGCATCGTGGTGCAGGCTCCGCCCATCGGCCAGGTGTTTAGCCTGCCGTAGTCGGGGGACGGGAAGGGCGGAGGAAGATTGAAGTCCACAAGCATCCTTCATCTGGATTTTCTCGGGCGCGGGGATGAGCGCACATATGGCTTCACGCTTGGAGGTCGCGCGTTCGCGGTGCGGAATGTCCCGCTTGCGCAGGACCTCTTGCGCCTGAAGAAGCTCGCCGCCCATCACACCGAGGACTGTTTTGCGCTTTCCGGGCTCAGCCTCCAGTTCATCCTGCCGAAGCGCGTCTACCAGCACCGCGAACTGAGAGGGGCCCTCGGCGAGCTCGTCGACTCGCCCTGCTTCAGCGACGGCAACCTGGTGCGGTTCACCCTCGAACGCGTGCTGGCGGAGCAAGCGATTGCCGGCGTCGCCGTCAACTTCCGCGACCGGCGGACGCTCGTCTTCAGCGGTCTCATCCACTACGGGCTGACGGAGCTGCTGGCGACCTATACGCGGCGTCTCATCATCGGGGATATGCTGTGGGGCTTCCGGCTGGGAGTCCCGCTGACTTCGCTGCAGGCCTTTCGCAGCGGCGCGCCGGCCCTTGTGCGCACGGTGG
>Ga0172366_10002883_pt1 | contig 13520 bp, 14 predicted proteins | sample LakKivSesite69cm_FD_114533 | JGI IMG/M metagenome (GOLD analysis project Ga0172366, IMG submission 114533) | Sediment microbial communities from Lake Kivu, Rwanda - Sediment site 69cm | ecosystem: Environmental > Aquatic > Freshwater > Lake > Sediment | place: Rwanda: Western Province, Lake... | reverse complement strand
TCCTTTTCGCCGACGCGGAAGATGAGGAAGGAGAGTATCGTGGTGATGACTAGGATGATTGCCATGAACCCTATCAGGCGTCGGTCAACCACCCGCACCACCTCCCCTTGTGACCTTGACCTCCCTGTAGAGCCTTCTTTTGATCATCAGCGTCCATACCGCGAATCCGCATATCAGCCCGGTTGCGCTGACGACGAGCCACTCGGTCACGAAGATCCAGTACATGGCCACATCCCTTGCGTCGAGGGCCAGGTCATAGGCGTCCTGAAGCATCCCGAAGACTTCGTCTGCGATCTGCTTGCTCTCCACCAGTTCCAGATCGACGAAGCGCGCCCTGGCATCATCGAGCCGAACATCGGCCTCTGACAGTCTGCTGTCTACCTTGCGGGTGTCGGCACCGAATCTGCTGATGAAATCGATCGTTCCGGTAATGACTTGATTTTGATCATAGATGTCCTTGAACCTCTGGCGGGTTGCGTAGAGGAGGTTGATGTCTGAGGGCGGGGTTAGACCCGCTAGGAAATACACCATGTTGCACACGAAATCCTGGTAGTGCTTCCAGAGGATGAACGACATGCCCGCCGATCCTCCCCGGAAGCCCGGTGCCGATGCGAAGAACCGCCCGTTGCCAACGTCCCACCAGACCCATCCGGGGTCCTTGATGCCCGCCCCGGTGCTGCCCAGACGGGTTACCTGTGAGAGCTCGATGGCGCCCTGCTTCAGCTCCACGACGTTGTACCCATCGAACATGTTGTGCTGGTCATATTCATCCCAGGGTACGCTTCGTATGAAGACGTCATCCGGGTTCGTCACGGTGTTCATTCCATCCCAAGAAGGGTAGCCGCCTACACACTTGACGGGCATCACCTCATCAAGTACCGTCGTTTCCCAGGAAGGAAATCCGGTGCCGCCTCCGAAAGACTCAAATCCCCCGGCCATGAATAGCCCCAGCGCATTCTCCCTGCAGGTCTCGGTCATCCAGTGTATGGATTGAGGGGGAAAGGCATACCAGGTGGTGTCGTCCAGTCCAATGATGTCGCACTTGGAAACCATGTCTTCCTTGCTCCTGGGCATGTAGAGGCGCATGGCCCTCTGAACCATGGTGGCAGGCAGTCCGTACATGTTCCCCGCGATGGGCGTTGCCGAGATCAGGGGGTCATACTTGTAGACCTGATAGGGGCTTGCCCAGAACGGGGCGCCGATGTAGTAGACGCGGATGAGGCCCGTATCAGGGTCTCGCTTCAGATCCTTGGCGGTGGCCGTCGCAACAAGGAGAACGATGGCCATGCCGAGGATTATCGCCGATCGCATCGCTCCCGAAGCCGACCTTACTGATTTAAATATTCCGGCAAGGCATGTTGGGCTTGAAAACGGACTTGATTGGCCTGGCATTGTCGGCAAGACTGAGCTACCGTGCAGATGCACCGAACCTGCCGAGGGTTCAGGTCCCTGTGATTATTCACCTGAGGGCTATCCGCCCTGCTCGATCAGCTCCATGAACAGTGCCCTGACGAGTCCCTTTCCCGATTTTCCCGCGCGAAGGGCCCGGAGTATCGAATTCGTGAGATCATCCAGCAACACCTTGGTAACGAGCTTGTAGAAGAGGGGGTCGGTTTCAACCCTAGACACGCTGCTGACGGGCACCGACACGATTGTGTAGACATCTCCAATGTAGCTCGATGAGACATCCGGGCTCCTGTGCATGAACTCCTTCTTGGACTCCTTTGAAAGGATGGTCATGGTATCGCTGGGGATGAGCAGGTTGTGGCGAAGGGCGGCGACGAACTCCCGCGCCCGCAGCCCATCGTCGATGAGGATGTCCATCACATCGCCCATCCTCCTGTCCTTGCGGTCAAGGACCCATCCCGGGCTTCTGAACTCGAAGGCGTCCGCCGGTGGCGCTGCCGAGGCGCCCGGCACGACGAAGGAGTCCCCTTTCAGCCGGGCGGACCGGGCATCCAGGTATCTGGTCCTGGATCGCAAAAGCGACCTCTCCTTGGCCTTGAAACAGCATGCCCTGAGGGAAGATGCGGAGAAAACGACGTCCTGTATCCTGATCTTACCATGCCTGCGGCCGGACAGTAGGCTCCTGACCGAGATGAGATCGGGCTGTTGGCTGCTTGGCGTGGCGAGCCCCTCTGGAATTCGCCTTTGATGCGTGGCGGATAACGGTTTCGTCTATGCTGATCCGACGCTCCTTGAGCCGCAGAGCGAGGGGACCGACAGGTGGAAAATTATATCAGAGGGGTCCGAGATGAAGCGGGCAGGTCGAAATGGGCGAAGACCAGCAGAGCTGCCCAAAGTGCGGCATTCTAATGCTCGTCGCGGACCAGATCATGCTCGTCGAGCCCAAGCACATCAGGATCACGCTCCTGTACCGGTGCCCCGAGTGCGGGACGACCGTGGACTGGAAGGCCCGGGTGGACAAGGGCAAGATGCCGTGGGTCAGGAAAACCGTGTACCGCGGTGAGTCGCTGGGCTTCGTCTTCTCCGAGAAGGCTGCCAAGCCCGAGGTCTGAAGGGTCGGGCTGCCCGGAGGCCGCTAGGTCACATTCGCGAGAGCGGCGGCGCCTGGGGTCGCTCCGTCTTGGAGGGACGGCTGGGTCGGATGCCCCAACGGAGGAGCAGTCGTTCGCATTTTTCAACGCCTTCGTGCGTGGAGCTGCTCCATGCGGTCAATACTAAGACCGAGCGTTTCCCATCTGGAACCGGGATCACGGCAGGCCTTCACCATGGGCGGTACCGGCTTCACATGGCTCGTGAACGGCATCCCTGGGGGGAACCGCAGGGTCGGCACGGTCAGCCCTGGGGGGGAGTACTCCTCCCCGGCCAGACCCGAAAGAGGCGAGGTCCTGATCGAGGCACGATCCAGCGGGCAGGTTCCGGGAAGATTCTGGGCCACGGTGCTCTTCGACTCGTTCTCCCCCTTCTACCTTTGCCAGGTTTTCTGGGACAGGAAGGGTGAGGGGACGGGGTACATCTCCACAGCCCACAGCATCTGCACCGATGGTGACGATCGGCTCCTCATCGTGGACACGAACTCATCCAAGATCCTCCGCTTCACATGTGGCGGGGAGTTCCTGGGCGAGGTTGGATCCGGAAAGGGTTCGGAACCCGGGCAGCTGGATGGGCCGCGGGATGCGAAGGTGGGTCCCTCGGGCGAGATCTACGTGTCGGACGGGAACAATGGCCGGATTCAGGTCTTCGATCGTGACGGACATTACCTCCGTTCCTGGGCCAGGAAGGGGAAGGGGGAGGCCGAGTTACTGCGTCCTCATGCCTTGGATCTCGCCCCTGACGGCTCAGTCTTTGTGGTGGACGTCGACAACAGCAAGGTCGTTGCCTACGATGGCGAAGGCCGCCTGCTGCGCATCTGGGGGCGGCCGGGCACGGGCCCCGGTGAGTTCCTGGCACCCCATGGCCTGGCCGTTGATCCAAACGGTGATGTCTTCGTGTCGGAGTATTTTGGGCGTGTCCAGAAGTTCACGCCGGAGGGGCAGTGGCTCATCAGCTTCGCAAATCCCTGCCGCGAGGGCCAGCGTACCCACGGGGACTACAGATACCATGCCATGAACTCAGATCCGTGGGGGAACGTGTACCTGATGGCCCGCGACAGCCTGAATGACATGGCGAACAGCGTCGACAAGTACAACAACAATGGTGATCTGGTCACCAGGTTGAGGACGGGCCCCGGAGGACGGCAGCTGATGTGCGAGGCCGCTGCCGTGAACCAGGCAGGGACCCTCTTCGTCGCGGATTCGTCCAGGGAATATGCCGGGGCCACCGTTTTCGTCCCTTGCTAGGCTGCCTTTTGCCCTGTCCCTTAACGCGGGGTCGGAGCGCAGGGCCCATCCATCTTGGCATCAGTTTCGTTGCTCACTTCGTGGGATCGACAGGGACGAGTCTGCGGCAACCATGCGGCGCGCAGCCTGGGCCTCCCAGCCTGAGCCGTGCAACATATTTAGAAGGCCGCCTCCGAAGGTTTAAGAACTCTGGGGTGCACTGCAGGTACGGAGAGACGATCATGGATCTTAACACCCTCACGAATCTGGTTCTACTGGTCTGTCTGGGGATCTTCATCGTCGTCCTGGCCTACCGCGCGTTGTCGGGCCTTGCCGCTAGGCCGCGTTACCCGAAGGCCGAGCCGATAGGTGTCCGCTACATAGGGAAGCAGGAGAACGCGGAGCCCCAGGTCTTGGATGAATCGCCCGTGTACGCTCCGGAGCAACCGCCTGCTCCCGAGGAGGCGCCCGTTGCGCAGGAATGGGCGGCGGCGGAGGAGGCTCAGATCCCCGAGGAGATCGTGGCACCGGAACAACCTGAGGTGGCCGGACCGGCCCAGCCAATGGAGGAACGGGCCAGGGAACGGCCGGGACCAGCAGGGGACGTGGCAGGCATGGAGAGGCCGATGCCCCGGAAGCCAAAGGCCTTTCCCTCCATGCTCGCGACCGAGCTCCTGTCCCGCGCCGCGGACGAGGACGCGGAGGCGATACGGACGATCGCTGGGGAGTTGATTGACTACTCGGTGGCCCGTGGGGGCGTTTCGAACGTCAGGCCCGAGGTCCTCGAGAAACTTGCGCTGCAATTCGGAATGTTGGAGATGGCCTTGAGGAAGGCATCCGCCGGGCCGGAGGGCGCGCCGCGTGTAATCCCCGAGGATCTGCGGTCGGATCTGTTCCGCGAGGCGTTCCGCCTTCTGGCCTCGCAGGCCAGGCGTTGAGCCATTGGTCGAACCCGGACCCACCTGCCGGACTCTGCGGATGAGCCTCAGGTCGCAAGGGATGTGGGCTATGCCCTTGCGCTTGATCCACATTCATGCTGAACACAAGGCCCAGCTGATCTATTTCTCATGAAGTCGTTTCCTGCCGCTTGTCAAGCGGCAACGTCGGGAGATAGTCGTCGATGCTCTTGGGTTTCGTGGTCTTCCCTACATCAGACGCCTTCATCCGGCATTCCTCTGGATTAGTCTCCTGCTGGTTCATTCCTCTCATGCGCCATCCCTTCAATAGTCATCCTGTTTGAGGTGCACAGACCCGGCCAAGGTGAGGTGTGCCTGGCGACAGAGTCCCGCATTCCTCACCCCAAGTGCTGGGCCGCACGACGATGCACTTCGCAGGGAGGCCTGCAGAGGCCGGCCCACCTTGCAGGCTTAAGACGGTTCGGCCCTTCAATTTCCCGGTCGGGGGTCGGCGCCATTTATTAAATGGATGGATAATCCAGATACCATGCGCCCAACGTACGGGATGCTCACCCTCGCCACCGCCCTCGGCCTTCTCCTACCGGCCGGGTATGCTCAACGGTTTCCTCTTGCCGGCGATGACCCGATACTCTCCAAGGCCCTGGAATATGTGGCAGCCCACCAGAACTCCGATGGAGGGTTCGGGCAGTTCGGCGAGAGCGACCTTTCCACAACCAGCAGAGTCTTGGAGGCCCTAGCGGCCGCCGCAAAGGATCCCCTGTCGTACAGGGTGAACGGCATCGGCCCCCGGGAGTACCTGGCATCGGTGTCGGAAGCGGTGTACAGCGGGCAACTCGGCACCAATCCTCTGTCCGAGAAGATCAACTTCCTGCTGGCCCTCTCGGCCTGCGGCCTGAATCCGAGGGAGTTCGGCGGCCGGGATCACGTTGTGTCCTTGTTGGCCGACCAGAACAGCTCCAACGGAGCCTATGGCACAGGGCCCTCGGACACGGCCTATGCAGCCCTTGCTCTGATGGCCGCGGGCATTCCGGCCGATGACGCAAAGCTTCGGGCTGCGGGGCGATCCCTGGAGGCATCCCAGCTGCCGAGCGGGGGCTACGAGTACATGCCGGGTTTCGGCGAGGATTCGAACACCATATCGGTGGTCGTGATGGCGCTGGAACGCATTGGATCATCCGGGGTCGTGTTGAGCAAGGCCATGCAGGCCCTTCCGGCTTTCCAGAACAAGACCAACGGAGGCTTTTTCTACCAGTCTGTCTGGGGCACCGCCCCGGACGTCAGCTCAACCGCCCAGGCCGTGCAGGCCATCATTGCAGCCGGTGGCGATCCCACGGCCTCAACCTGGACGATGCCTAAGGGGAATCCCTTCAGCTACCTCCTGCAAACCCAGAACGCCACGACGGGCGAGTTCTACGACAAGTGGGGCAGCCTGAGGCCAACCGCCTTGGCCATCCCCGCAGTCGCGGGGGTCGCGACGCCCGGGGTGCACATCCCTGAGCCCGCGATCATCATCTCCATCCCAATCATGCTTGTTTGCGGAAGGCTGCGAAATGGCAGGTAGAACCCTCCTGCTGCTGGCTGGGCTGGGCATCTTCCTTGCCGTGGGCTTGGTCGTGCCATACCTGTCGGGCCCTTCCCGGCCGGCCAACATCTCCTCCAACATCACCTTGGTCATCAGCCGCAACTACGGCCAGATCGTGCTGGGGAACTGGACATTCGAGCCTGGGCTTGGGCTGACCGGAATGGAGATGCTCCGCAACGTGACAAGCGTTGAGACAAGGTACGGGGGCATGTACGTCTACTCCATGTTCGATCTGAAGTCCGACATATCGAAGAGGCTTGACTGGCTGTATTATGTGAACGGGGTTTACATGGACACGGGCCTTTCCAGCTACAGGCCTGAGCCGGGAGAAGTCGTCCAGGTCGACTACCACTACTGGGGAAGCTACGGGGGGTCGCCGGGCTTCCTCTCTGGCTACCCCAACAAGCTGGTCTACGGGGTGGGAGGCAAGAAGGGAAACGTCACGATCGTATCCCCGGCGAATCTTGAGAAGGTAGCCAAGCAGCTGGCCGGCGTGTTGGCGTCGATGGGGGCAGGAAGGAGTACCATCGTTGAACCCGTGCAGGCAGTGGAGCCCGCTCTCGATGCGAACCTGATCGTTCTCGTCACGTCCGATGACTGTTCGTTCTTCGAACATATTCAGGGTTGGAAGAGCAATGCCTACTGGCCCTCAACCTGCGAGGATGGAACCATCTGGCAGAACGGCCTTGCGAGAGGGGATAGGACCCCGCTCCAGGAAGGCTGCACGGTCCAGTGCATGGACTTCCCGGCCAGCGGCAAATGGGCCCTGATCGTGCTAGCCACCGACCCAGACTGGGCGGCGAAGGGAGTGAAGGAGCTCACCCAGGGACGCTCCTTTGGGTATGCGGCGGCCTTTGCCGTCACGCCCTCGGGCATCCTCAAATTGCCGGTGGAATAGTTGTTCGACCTAGTATACCGCGATCTGGGGTCCCGGGTGCACAGGCTGGGAGTCGGGGCCAAGATTGCCCTGTTCGGGTCGCTCGGCATCCTGTCCTTGGCCTTCTCCGACCTGGCGTTTCTACTCGCGATCGTGTGCCTCTGCCTCTCCCTGGCCCATCAGGGGCGTGTCTCCTCAAGGGCGTGGGCCTTCCTGAAGCCGTTCCTGGCGTTCTCCTTGGTCGTTTTTGCCATCAACCTGATCGCCAACCAGAATGGCGATAACGTGATCTACAGAACCACCTTGAGGTTCTACTGGACACGGATCAACTTCCAGCTGACCTTGGAGTCCCTGTCGTTGTCACTCCGGATGGTCCTGAGGCTGCTTTCCTTGGTCCTGGTCTTCGTGGTCTTCACCCTCACCACCAAGCCCGAGATCATCTTAACGGGGCTGTCGGCAATCAGGGGAATGGAGAGCTTCGGCCTCCTCCTTGCCCTGTCCTACCGGTTTTTGCCGACGCTTGCGTTGGATGGAACACGGATCAAGGATTCGCTCCAATCCCGTGGAATCGTCTTTGACGAGGGGAAACGGATCGATAGGGCCAGGGCGTACGCTAGCCTCGGCATCCCGCTGGTGGCCAACAGCCTTGACAGGAGCCTGCAGCTGGCCGAGGCGCTGGAGAGCAGGGGCTACGGGATGGCATCCAGGCGGCCCCGCAGGGGCATCTCGAGACTGCTCCACCCGTCCCTGGCGGCAATCTACTACCTCTCCGTGAGCTCGGCCTTCCTGGCCCTGTGGCTCCTTGCAGGCGTCGGGCGGGCCGTCCTGTTCACGGAGGCCAGCCATCTGCCATCTGTCCTGCCTTTCATTGTCCTGTACCTGTTGCCGACGATGTGGGGAGTGAGTGAATGATCGAGTTCCGAAAGGTCAGCTTCAGGTACGGGGGCACAGCCTCTCCTGCGATCAGTCAGATAGACCTCCACGTGAGCCGGGGCGATTACCTTCTGGTTGCCGGGCCCTCCGGAAGCGGAAAGTCGACCCTGCTAAGGTGCGTGAACGGCCTAGTGCCTCACTTCTACGGCGGCGAGATGTCAGGAACCGTTGTCGTCGATGGCATCGACACCCGGCCCTCGGACATCGGCAGACTGTCGCAGATCGTGGGCATGGTGTTTCAGGATCCCGAGAGCCAGTTCGTGACCACGTCCGTGAGAAGCGAGATGGACTTCGGACAGGAGAACCTTGGAAGGAGTCCCGAGGAGATCGATCGCACGACCACCTACTTTGCGGCCTCATTCGATCTTGCCTCAATCTTGGACAGGCCCCCTTCCGAGATCTCCGGCGGCGAGAAGCAGAAGGCCATCGTCGCCTCGGTGGCCGCGATGGGAACACAGGTCTTGGTGCTGGATGAGCCCACCTCCCAACTGGACCCGCATTCGGCCCTCCAGATGCTGGCCCTGCTGAGGGATTTGCACCGGCAGGGCTACACGATAGTGCTGGCGGAACACAGGCTCTCGCGCGTTCTGAAGGACGCAACGCGGGCAGTGGTCCTGGAGTCTGGGCGGATCGTCATGGACGGGGAACCTGGGGATCTGGTGAAAACGCATGCAGACCTCGTCCACCTTCCGCAATCGACCAAGAAGGAAGGCCCGCGTCCGGGCGCGCCGATTGTTGAAGTCCGAGGGCTTTGCTTCGCCTACCCTGGCCAAGGGGATGCCCTCAGCGGCATCGACCTGACGATCAGAGGCGCGGAGCTGCTGTCGATCATCGCTCGCAACGGAGGAGGCAAGAGCACCCTGGCCCGGATCATGGCCGGGCTGCTGGGGCCCTATCGAGGCAGTATCTACCTTGAGGGGAAGGAGCAAAGATCACTGAGCAGAGCTGAACTGTGCAGGGCAGTAGGGATAGTCTTTCAAGACCCGAACGTACATCTGTTCCACGACACCGTGGCCGAGGAGGTCGGGTTCGCAAGGGCCAACATGGGCCTGGGCAGCGTTGGGCTCGATGACATCTTTGACGCATTCGGTCTGACGCAACTCCGGGACAGAAACCCCAGGGACCTCAGTGGCGGGCAGAAGGAGAAGGTGGCCATAGCCAGCGTGATGAGCTACGGACCCCGCCTTCTGATCTTGGACGAGCCCACGAGGGGGCTGGATCTTCCGGAGAAGGCCGGGATCATGCGGATCGTGCGATCGCTCATCGAAGACAGAGGCACGACGGTGCTTCTGCTGACCCACGATCTGGAGATCGTTGGGGCGTTCTCGGATCGGGTGGCCGTGCTCTCCCAGGGGAGGATCTCGTACGAGGGTCAGCCCGGGGAGGCGATGAAGCGTTTCTCAAGGGAGCTGGAGCCATGAGTCGCCTTATAACCAGCCTTCTGGCCGGGACAACAATGGTGGTCTTTGGCGTCTTCATCCTTGCCCTCCTGTCCGCTTCAGACCTACTTGTCTCTGTGAGGGATTCCGTTGGCCCCTCAACCTTCGATCCCCTGTTCTCGCTGCTGCTCGTCTGCCTCATACTCGCCACCGCGTTCTCGGCCGAGGCTCCGCGGTTGGGCGGATCAAAGGAGATCGCCTTCATTTCCATGATAGTTGCGTTGGGCGCTGCTGGAAGGGTGCTCTTCGTGGCGGCTCCGAACGTCTCCCCGGTCGACTGGCTGACGCTGTGCGCGGGCCTTGTCTTCGGACCAGCGACGGGATTCACCGTCGGGTCCACGATCATGCTTGTCTCCAACTTCTGGCTCGGCCAGGGCCCCTGGACTTTGTACCAGATGGTCTCGATGGGATCCCTCGGCGTCCTCGGCGGTTGCCTCAGGCCCCTCAGGAAACGCCTGGGCGCGAAGGCCCTTGCCGCAATCGGCTTTGTCTGGGGTTTCGTGTACGGGGTGGCCATGAGCGTCTTCTGGATGTTGATGGTCAGTTCGGTGCTCAGCTGGACCAGCTTCGTTGCCTACTGGCTGGCCGGCCTGCCCTTCTACGTGCTTCAGGGCGTCGGGAATGCGGTTCTCTTGTTCATCCTAGGACCCAGGACTGTCACGATGCTTCATCGTTTCGACCGGCGGCTGCGAGTCTCCTTCGACCAAGGGGACCCCTCAGGGAGGCGGTTGGGTTGACCTACGAACGGCTTCTGAAGTTGATGGAGTCCAGGCCGCGGGGGCCGAGGCCGTTCTTCACCGCTGTTCACCTGGTGAGATTCCTCGAACTTGTGGAGAGTCGGCACTTCGGCCGAAAGGAGCTTGCCCAAAGGCTGAAGGTGGGCGAGGGAAGCGTCAGAACGATGACCGAAATGCTCAGGTCCATGGGACTGGCAGATGTGGCCAGAGGGGGGGTCAGGCTCTCCAGGGAGGGGGTGGTTCTCCTTTCATCAATCAGATCCCAGTTCTCGATTGGCGTTCGGGTTCCCGGTGGGAAGGCCTTCATCGATTCCTGCAACGTGGCGATTGCGGTGAAGAGGGCAGCATGCACGGTCACGACCGGCGTTGAGCAAAGAGATGCGGCGATAATCGCCGGATCGACCGGGGCATCCACCTTCATCTATGCATCCGGGAGGCTGGTTTTCCCCGGCATGGACTCCGATCTTGCCAGGCTGGACGCCGGGCTGTCGGACGCACTCCTGGCCAGCCTCAAGCTTGAGGAAGGCGATGTGATAGTGGTCGGGTCGGCCGCTGACTACGACACGGCCGCGCTGGGCGCCATAGCCTCCGCTGCAAGCCTCCTATAGGCGGCAGGATTGGCCATGTCCCGTCCGGTACGTCCAACCTGGAGGGTAATGTGCCAATGGGGTCGTCGGCACGGTCCCAACCTTTGTGGATTGGGCGGGAAGGCGAGCTTGCTGCTGTCGCAACCTGGCTTGAGTCACTATGCGCGGGATCCGCCCTTGGGTCGCCTCTCGGCCCACCAGAACGCCCTGTCGATCGCCAGGGAACAATCCGGGAGGCTGGTCCTGAGCACGGCCCTGGCTTTGGACGTGTCCAACGAAGAGTCCCGGGGCCGGGGCGCCCTGTCGGGTGGGGTTTCGGTCACCGGAACAACCAGCGAATGGTCGCAGCCAGTCTTGTCCGCGATCTTCAGCCCCATCTCGTAGCGGGAGAGCTTTTCGATGCCCGCTATGTGGAAGATCCCGGTCTCGCTCAGTTCCCCCAGTTCCATCATGGAGGACGATATCGTCCAGACATCAATGGGGCTGCGAATCTCGTTGGCGGGGAGAGGGAGGGTCCTTCCGTCCTCCAGCGTCCTGACGGCCGTGGAAAGAAAGGACCGTCCCCCTGTCTTGGGGAACCCGAGAACGAGCGATGTCCGGATGATGACTGTGTTGCGACAGGCAAGGGCTTCGGCCTCCGATGCTATCTTGGTCTTCGAGTAAACGCTTGTACCGGCCACGGGGTCTGACTCAAGGTAGTCGCCCTTCTCGCCGTCAAAGACGTTCGATGTCGACATGTGGATCAGTCGAGAACCGGCCGCCTCCGCAGCTCTGGCGACGTTGGCCGTTCCTGCAACATTGGACCTCCAAGCGGTCTCCGGGTCCTTCTCACAGGCATCGATGTCCGCGATCGCCGCAGTGTGTATGATGACATGTGGCTTCACGGCCTCAGTGAGGGCCTCCACCGAGCTTGCGTTGGTGATGTCGAGCTGACGCCAGTCAACCCCGAACAGCGACGGCTTGTTCCTGTGGTAGGTGCCATGGACCTGCCAGCTGCCTGCGGCAAGGGCGCAGACGCTGCCGCCGACCAGCCCGCTTCCCCCCGTCACAAGGAGCCTCTTCAGCCTGCAAGCCCCCCTGCTGCTGGGCCTCCCCCCTAGGTGCCCCCGCTCCTGAAGGCGCCCCACGTCAGGAGGATGGCGATCCCGGCGATTGCGCCCACAAGGGCTAGGCTGGTCCCCATCGTTCTGCCCTTCTTCACCTTGTACTGCTCCTCCAGGACCTGCCCTTCCTCTACGAGATCCATGCATCTGGCGAAGTTTTCGTTTGCCTTGGGCACGTCGAACTCCCTTAGCGAGTCCAGGCCGGCCTGATAGGTCGCTAGCGCCTCCTGGTATTTTGCGTCTGCTTGGGGCGAGACGAAGGGCTGGCGCTGGACCTCCGCTATGGCCGAGCGCGCCCTTGAGGCGGTCGAGGTGGCGTCCTCCTTCCTCTGGCCCGGCCAGATTCGGTGGAACACCACGCCCTTGCCGTCCCTGACCTCAGACCAGACTACCTGAAGATCCCTTGTGGTGGGGGAGACCTCGAGCGTCGGCGGGGTGCTGCTGTCACCCGACACATGGTCTTCGGTCAGCCTCTGGGGGTTGCTCCAGATGCCAAGGGGCCACAGCCTCCTGTAATAGAGCTCGGGAGTGCCGGAGCCCGGGTGATCGCGCTCATCCTCCCAGACCAGATGCCCGTTGAGGCCGTCGTCCACGGCGATCACGGGATTCCGGGCGGAGGCGGTGGATTCGCTCATCGGAATGGGTTCCTCCCATCCTCCCCTCCACGCTCGGTAGTAGATCATGTAGACATCTCCCACCTTCTGTGACCACACCAGGTGCAGATAGCCGTTCTTGTCGGCCGCGATGGACGGATGCGAAAGATCGGTCTGCGAGCCGTCAAGGATCCTCTGGAAAGGATCCCATTCCCTGCCCGCCCTGCGGGTGGCATAGTACATGTCGAAGGGCTTGGACAGATCGTAGGTCATCTTCCAGACGACGTGCAGTCCGTTGCGTTGATCCACGGCGACGGCGGGCTCCGTCGAGTAGGCGTTCGTGGGAGAGAAGGCAGACGCTTCCGACCATTCACCGTTAGAATCGGCGTACCTGTGCGAAAGGAATGCTGTGGCCGGTCCCGAGAGTCCCTGGATCCAGACAATGTGGACGTTCGGCGACTGGTCGCAGACAATGATCGGGTTCTGCGCGATTTCGGAAACCAGGAAAGGCTCCTGCCACTCCTGGCTTGTCGCATTCCACATCCGGTAGAAGATGCGCCAATCATCCTCCCAGACGCAGTGCAGGTTGCCCTTGTAGTCCCCCGATATGGCGGCGTTCTTTGCGTTGGCGCCTTCGGTCAGGGCCTCGCCTGCGGACCACTTGCGGGACGCGTTGTTGTACTTGTAGTAGCAGACCTCGGACCCGGTGGGCCTGCTCTCCACACACACGACATGAAGGTCCTCGTTCCTCTGCGCGAACACTGCCTTGGCCGTTGCGGAGGTGGTGACGGAACTCCACGAGGAGCCTATTGTCTCGCTGGCCTCGGCCGCCGATGCGATGGCAAGCAGGGACGATGCCAGAATGGTGAAAGCAAGGCACAAGACCAGTGGACGCAACAGAAACAACCTTTGACGACCCTTCCGGCCATCATGCTCCATTTTAACGTTTCCTCAGGCCTCCGGGGGGATC
>Ga0172366_10002881_pt1 | contig 13527 bp, 17 predicted proteins | sample LakKivSesite69cm_FD_114533 | JGI IMG/M metagenome (GOLD analysis project Ga0172366, IMG submission 114533) | Sediment microbial communities from Lake Kivu, Rwanda - Sediment site 69cm | ecosystem: Environmental > Aquatic > Freshwater > Lake > Sediment | place: Rwanda: Western Province, Lake... | reverse complement strand
TAATCAATATCGTAGATTTTCAAGGCGTCTTCTAAATTCTTTATCTCTCTGGAGACGCCGCGGCAGAGAATAGCGATATCGCGATAATGGTAACCCTGGCGCGTCAAACCATAGACCTTGCGGGCAATGAACAGAGCCTCTTCGCTTTCACTGCCACATTTCACTAAAGTTGTCTTTGGAAAGGAGGTGACTATTTCGGAAAGCGAAATTATGTCTGGTTCAAACTCAGTTAGGAATTTCTTCTTCACCTCCTGGGGCAGGGCTCCACGAAAACGAAAGACACCCTCTTCTTCATTGCCTGAAAAAAGTACCTCCTGTTTCTTTGAAGCTAAAAGAGAGAAGAGTTCGTACTGATTCAAATCGATGTTTTGAAAATCATCAAGAAGAATATAGCTAAATCTTTCCCTGTAATTTTTGAGAACATCCCGATGACTTTTAAAAAGTTGAATGGTTTTTAACACCAGGTCCCTGAAATCCAAGCGGTTCTCTTTATGCAGATAATCCTGGTACCGTCTATAAATTCTTTTCAAATCCCCGAATTTCCCGTAGTCAGCCAGGCTAACTTGGGGATTGAGTTTTAAAAGGTCAATGAAGTCGACCACCTCATCCAGGAAACCTGAAGTATGCTGGACCTTACCGTAATAGTTCAACTTCAAACTTTTGAGAATCTTACTCAACACCAGCCTTTCTTCTAATCCGTCGAGCACCTGAAAGTTGGGATAGATGCCAGGAACCCTGTTATAATTTTGCCGGAGAACCCTCTTGCAGAACGCAGTAAAGCTATTGACCCAGAACTCTCCATATCCCGGCTGAAGATGCGGCCTTAAAGCTCCCACCATCTCCTCCTGGTCAGTAAACACAAGTATCCTTTCCGGTGGAGCAATTCCCGAAGATATGAAATTTTCGATTCTTCTCTTTAAAACTTCGGTCTTGCCCGAGCCGGCTCGACCCAAAAGAAGAAGCGGGCTCCCTCTATGGGCCACCGCCTCCCCCTGTTCTCTATTCAAATCTTTCAGAGTATCCACCTTACACACCCGACTAGTAAAATAGGGTCAGGAAAATTGACTCTGACCCCTTTTCAACCCCTTTTCAAATTAAGTATTGTGTCCCCATAATTCTTTGCGAATGCCTTTACTCCTTCTCTTTGCAGAGTCTCACAGACCTCATCTAAATCCACCCCGGCTTTTTTCAGCCGGGAAAGAACTTCTTTAACTCCACCCCAGTTCCCTTCCAGGGATAATTTTGGCTTTCCGTGGTCTCTAAAGGCATCGAGCGTCGCCTGTGGAACGGTATTTATTGTATCCGGGCCAATCAATTCCGCCACGTATTTCACATCACTATAGGCAGGGTTTTTAGTGGAGGTGCTTGCCCAGAGCGGCCTTTGAACTCTGGCGCCTCTTTTTTCCAGGGCTTTGAACTTTTGTTGAGAGAAAATCTCCTTAAACTTTTGATAAACCTTCTTGGAATTGGCTACTGCTGCCTTTCCCAAAAGCCCCTGTAAATCTCTCTTCCTTTCAGAGTCTTCCTCCGCTTCTATCAGCGAAGAAATCTCTTCATCCGCCAGTGTGTCTATCCTGCTCACAAATAGACTCGCCACCGAAGCCACTCTCTTTAAATCTCCTCCCTCCCGGGAAAACCCTTCCAGCCCCTTGATATATGCCCGGGCAACGCTTTCATAATGGGACAAGGAGAAGATGAGAGTAGCATTTATATTGATGCCTTTCGATATCAGGCGCTGTATTGCCACAGCCCCTTCTTTTGTTGCCGGGACTTTTATCATAATGTTTTCCCTTCCTATTCTCATAAACAATTTTTGCGCCTCATCTATAGTCTTTTCAATATCATACGCATATTTAGGAGGAACTTCAATGCTCACATATCCGTCTTTTCTTTCTGTTTCCTTATATATTTTATAAAGAATATCTGCCGCCAGAGTCACATCCTTTATTGTCAGGCTCTCATAAACCTCTTCAGGAGTCTTATTTTTCCAAGTTAACTCTTCAATTTCAGAGTCGTACTCCTTACTCTGAGTAATTGCTTTTTCAAATATCGTGGGATTCGATGTAACTCCACAAATGCCATCCTCTTCTACCATCTTTTCCAGCTTCCCCGAGGTGAGAATTGACCTCTCAATGTTGTCATACCAGATACTCTGGCCAAAATTCTTAATCTGATAAACCGGATTCTTTCCCATTTCTATCTTCCTTTCTCAAGATTCACAAAAGGCTCATCTGTTCCGGCTCTACTCCCTTTTCCTCTTCAAATATCTTTACTTTTCCATAGACCCCATCATATCCTGGAGAAATCTTCACTTTCCTCTCCCTTACCCTGGCGATACCTTCAGCAACTTTAGGATGGATTTTATAGAGTTCATCAAAGGAGACTTCTAACATAATTTTGAATTCACTGCCGAATTTTTCAACCAGATAGTGGTATAACTTATCGACTTCTGTTGACTTGGAAGTCTTCCCAGTCGCATCGCCGATTACTTCCTTCAAAAGAACCAGGCTCTTAAAAGGAATCGCGCCCTGAGGTTTGAAGCCAATTTCCCTGTCGGCAAGTTCATACACGCGATGCATAACTCCTATAGTGAGAGGTTTGCCACAACCGGGACATATATTATTGTGACTCTTTGTCTCTTCGGGAGAAAGACATACGTTACAATTCCTGTGACCATCGTAATGGTACTTCCCTTCCTGGGGAAAGAACTCTATGGTGCCTAAGAATTTATCATTATCTTTATTCTTAATTGCAGAAATTATCTCTTTATAGTCAATTTTGCAATTAAACATATTGGCTTCCCTTCCCAGATTAGCAGGAGAATGGGCATCACTATTGGAAATTAAAGTAAACCTGTCCAGGTTCGACAGAGCCCAGTTCATTTCCGGGTCGCTGGACAATCCTGTCTCCAGAGCATAGATTTGTGAAGTCAATTCTCCAAAACATTCTTCTATATCGTCAAACCCGGAATTTGCTCCAAAGAGCGAAAACCAGGGAGTCCAGATATGTGCCGGCACAAGAAAACATTCACTGGAAGCTTCCAACACTATCTTCGCTAACTCTTTTGCCGAAAGTCCCAGAATAGGCCTTCCATCAGAATGCAAATTACCGATTCTTGACAGTTCCCTGTTCACCTTGTGGACTACATCAAAACTGGGAGCAAAAACGAGAATATGAATCTTTCTTACTCTTCCCCCCTGGGAATAGATACAACTTATCTCACTGGTGAGGAAAAAATGGACTCCCCCGTACTCATAAACACCATAGCTCACTGGCTTAAGATATTCTTCCAGTTCATCCAGCCAGTGAGGATGAGTAAAGTCCCCTGTTCCTAAAATATCAATCCCCTTAACCTTAGCATACTGGCTTATCTCTCGAACGTTCATCTCGCCCGAGGTAGCTCTTGAATATCGAGAATGAATATGAAAATCAGCGATTAACATTTTTCTTCCTAACTATCAAAAAACAGAGCATCAACCCTATTCCAAATGTATCTATTAGAATGTCGTAAATAGACCCGTGTCTGGTGGGAACAAACCTCTGATGGATTTCGTCGGATATTGCATAAAACAGAGAAAGCGCCCCGGACCACGCATAAACTTTTATCAGATTAATCTCAAGCGAGTGGAAAATCGCCCTCCACACGAGAAAGGCAAGTATTCCGTATTCAGTAATATGGGCAATTTTTCTGAGGACTATATCCCAGGTTCCCCAGGTCGTTGCCAGATTAGGAAGGCTGGAGAGGTAGAAAATGGCACCACACCACAACCCCACCGGTAGCCACAACTTCAAAAATAGAGAAATTTTCCTCATCTCTCTTTGCCTTTAACATCAATTATCACTCACTTATAACATTCAATAAATCTTTCCAGAGACCTGTCGTAAGTCCTCTCCACATTGGGCGGGAAAAAACACGCCGGCAGTTCTTTAGACCTCCAGTGGTACGCTATACACTCGCAACAGATCCCTTTTCTGGAGCAAGGCTCATAAGTACAATTACAATTCTTCCGATTCTTGTTTTCGTTACATTCCCTCATTTATGTCTCCTTCACCAATTTCAATATTTAATGTCGAAAGATGATTTGTGAAGGGCTTTGGGAATTTTTCGTGAAAAAACGAGGACGACCATTTCTTTCCCAAGCCCCGATAAATCGGGGTTCGACCCCCGCTGTGCGGGAGGAGTTCATTTTTGCGCCCTGCAGAGTCCGAAGTTTTTTGGCGTCAAAAAATTCCCCAGCAACGAACAAATCATCTTTCGATATCCCTCTTTAGAAGCCGATTTTTTTAGACGGCTCACCCGCTGCTTTTATCTCTCCAAATTTCTCTTCATACCTTTTAATATTCTCTTGTAGGGCAAGGAGGAGCCTCTTGGTATGGCCAGGACTTGAGATTACTCGCGCCCTCACTTTCGCTTTCGGCTCCTGGGGCTGAACGTAAATGAAATCGATTGTAAACTCAGTCTCACTATGCCTTATGAAAGCCAGATTGGCATATGCCCCCTGAGCCATAGCGTCGTCCAATTCGATTCGAATCTGTACCTGTTTTTCCTGTTCTTCAGGCATAACTTTAACCTCCTTGACTTGTCCTCCCCACTTAGTATAAACGTGGCGACCCTTCTGATATTTTTTCGGCTCAGTCATCTTGTAATGGTAAAGCTCCCGCTTCGCCCCTCCTTTCCAATTCTAATATTCTCTTTAAAAGATAGTTTATGAGGAGCTATTGGAATTTTAGCCAAAAAACAAGGACGACACATTCTCTTTCAAGCAAAAATTTGTTTGAGCCCCGATTTATCGGGGCGAGTTTATTTTTGCGCCATACAGAGTCCAGAGTTTTTTGGCGCTAAAAAATTCCTTTAGCGACGAACAAACTATCTTTTAATTTTAACTTGAATTAATATTTATAGCCTTTATCAAAAGCTTCCTTGAAATCGTACCCGTGCTTGAAATCTTCAATACTATCTTCTTCTGTCTTAGACAAAACTCCAGCATCCACCATATTGAAAACTATATTACCAAAATCTTCTGCCCTTCTCACTCCCCAATTCTCAAAAACCGTGCGCGCCATCAGCCCGAAACATTCCAGACCGTATTCCTTAATACCCTCAAGGAGTTTTTGACCACTAACCTGTCTCGGCTTATCTAATTTACTCTGCGTGTAATTTAAAGCTTCCATAACGAAATCGTAAGCCTCCACTTTATAGAGAGGGTCCTTAGCCACAATTTCTTCCACAACTTTCAAAAAATCTTCTTTATTTTTCATCTTTAATATTTCCTATTTAAACTCCATTCAGGCAAACTCGCTTGAAACTGCAGGTCTTACAGAGTTCCCTATTGAGTGTTCTGGCAAAATCATCCTGGGAAGCTATGTTCTGAACAGGGTCTACGAGTAATGCCTTCATTTCCCTGATACTCTTTCTCATATATCCCTTAATCTCTTCTATGTCTTCCGCATTCAACCTGTTTGTAATGCCTCTCTTATGGTGCAAATTGTACTCAATCGTTTTGACTTTTTCCGAATCCACATTCCAGTGATCAATCGCAAATAGAGTATAACAGCCAAGTTGGACGTCGCTTCCCGCGCGTTCAGACTTACCTGTTTTCCAGTCTACTATGATAATACTACCATTCCTGTCTCTGTAAGCAAAATCTAACTTGACATTGATTTTGGTATCTTCAAAGAGGAAAGCCTGAAACTCCTCTATGGGCAACCAGAGTGAGAAGTCAATATTCTTAACCCCGTCAAAAATATCTGAACTATAGAAATTCTGAATACATGTCTCTACGTGGTTCCACAGGTCTTTCCATTGCTCATCTTTCACTTCTACATCATACTCATGTTCAAACAAGGCACAGCTTTTGGGGTCTTGCCAGTACGTTTTGTTCTTCGAGGATTCGAAATCGTGTCGCATCTGTTCCCTGGTTAAATGGATGAGGCGATTCATCAGTGGCACTCTGCCAGACTTCGTCTCCTCCAGGACATTCTTGATAGCCTCATGAGTTACTCCTCCTGCCCACATAAATCTGTTCTTCAGTTTCCCCAGAATGTATATCTGCCTGACCTCATCAGGAGCATCAAACTCCCAACCACCCCAGTGCCCGTAATAACTATAATAGTATCTCCTGTGGCATTCCTTGAAAATATCATTTCTCGAATTTGACCAGGAAAATTCGTTCTTTAATTTTCCCATTTCTCTTTAGCCTCTTCTTCCTGTTTTCGGTAGTCGCAACCTTTAGGTTGCGTTAATTCTCGCAGGCTGAAGCCTGCGACTACCATTCTATCATTCGGTAGTCGCAACCTTTAGGTTGCGTTCCTGCTAAAATTCAACCGGTGGGGTTTCAGCTTCCTCCTCTTCAACCTCAAAATATGTTCTGGGCTCATCCAGGCCCCTTCTTCTGGCAAAGAAGCGTCCAAAGACTTCTCTGATGTGGGCATTAAAGGTCTTGACCGCCCGATTATACCTCACCCTGGCCACAGCAATTCTGTTTGCAGTTCCCGCCAGTTCGTCCATTAGCCTGATGAATGTCTGATTGGCTTTCAAATCAGGATACCGCTCAACGACTACAAGAAGGCGACCTAAAGCGCCATCCAGTTCCTTGGCTGCATTAACTTTTTCGGCAATTGTCTTTGCTCCGGCAAGAGCTGCGCGCGCATCGGCTATGTGAGCAAATACTGCCCTCTCATGTTTCATATATCCTTTAGCCGTAGCCACCAGGTCAGGGATTAATTCGCTTCTCCTCTTGAGCTGCGTATCAATCTGAGCCCAAGACTCATTCACCTCCTCATCCATTCTCACTACACGATTAAGACCAGAAATATACCAGGAAATCCCCACAAAAATTAAGAAAACAAGAATTACCAGAAAAATCCATGCCTTTTTCATCATCTCCTCCATTTTAAAGAAAAGTTGATTTTGAAGAGCATTTCGAAAAATCAACTTTTCTTATTTGTTACCATCTACCGGTGGCACCTCCGCCGCCTGAGAGTCCTCCGCCAAATCCTCCAAATCCTCCAAATCCTCCTCCAAACCCTCCTCCAAACCCTCCTCCCCCTCCACCCCAAAAGCCCCGTCCTCCCATAAAGAATAACCAGGGCAAGAGGAAGAACCTGCCTCCCAAAAAGAAAAGAATTAAGAATAAGTAGAGAAGATTCGTCAGAGCTCTCCTGCGCTGAGACTCACCTTTAGCAGCCACCTCGTAATCATCTTGAGGGAGAGAACTTAGTGCAGATAATTCCACTCCCTTTTCCCGGGCAATTAAATTGGCAAGAGTAGCCGTACCAGTAAAAAGTCCTGTGCCGAACTCTCCTCTCCCGAAACTGGGAGCAATCTTCTGACGAATAATCTCTCCCGCCATACCGTCAGTAATGATACCCTCTAAACCATAACCCACTTCTATTCTAACTAATCGCTCACCAACACTGACGAGGATTAACAGACCGTTATCCTCACCCTTCTTCCCAATTCCCCACGCTTCAAAGAGGTCTACTGCATAACTTTCTATATCTCCTTCCGGTATACTCTCCAGGGTCACTATGGCAATTTCAGAAGTAGTCTTTCTTTCCAGTTCAGTAACAAGATTTGTCAACCGGCCTACATCGCTGGAAGAAAGAAGGTGAGCAAAGTCATTGACGTATCCCACCGGCTTGGGAAAGGAAGCCTCCTTCCCTAAAGAAGAAACCTGAAAAAGAAATAGTGTGATTAAGATTATTGGCAGTATCTTAATTTTTCTCATTACATTTCCATCCGGTCACAGATTATGCACAACTTCTCTACTTCTTCCATATAGTCACCGAAAAGTTTCTCTAAGTTATCCTCTACTTTTCTCCCCTCTTTCATCTCGAGAACTTTTAAGAAAATGGCACCATTAACAGCAAACTCTCTCTCCAAACCACCTATTACATCTCTTTTCTTAATGGGCAGGGCTTTACCTTTTAGCCGTAACAGGCTACGGAAAATGGGATTAAAAGAAGTGAGCGAATTTATCAAAAGGGAGCGAATCCTTTTCTCCTTCAGCCCTATCTCCAAGTAGACCTGATATAGTCTAATCAATCCCCCTTTCAGTTGCTGCTCACATTGGTGTCTGAGGTTTCGACTGTTTACTTCCAGTTCGCCCAATATGTCTTTTCCATAAACGAGAACATAATTATCCTTCATCTCCAGAAACTCTACAGGGAATGTATCTGTAGAGGACTTCATATGCTCAACAGTAAGAAGAAGAGGAACAATCCCTTTCTTCCTTCCCTGGTTAATAAGTTTCAAGCTCATTTTCAAATCAGGAGGGTCTATTTTCTTCATTACCAGAAGGAGATTTATATTCGATTTTTTGGGGATAAAATCTTCTCCCACTGCGCTACCATAGAGAGAGATAGATTTGAGGTTATCCCCGTGCAATGCAATCATTGCCTGGCTGAAAGGCACCAGGACTTTCCTCACGTGGCTATTCAACTTTTCCAGGTTGACAAGGATGTCCATAAAAGTCTCCTTTCCCTTAAATTGTTGATTGGATTTTAACATATTTCCCCTGCTTTTTCAACCATATAAGGAAGGGCTCGCAATTACTTTGTAGATTTCTCGGCAGGCAGATTTTGCGTAAACCGCTTAAACTTTTCCTGATTACTCACAAGTTCTTTGTCTTCTAAACCGACCTGGTCAATGTATAGCTGAACCCTCTCAATTCTATCACCTGTAGGTGGGTGGGAGCGAAAGAGAGTTTCAAAACTACTGGGAGGTTTCTTCTCCATAGCTTTAAGTTTCTCGAAAAACTGAACCATTCCCCGGGGGTCGTAGCCACCAGCAAGGGAATAGCGGACTCCAGAATTATCAGCCTCAAACTCATTCTGCCTGCTATATCCCAGAAGCATTAAGGAAAAAAGGAAATCAGTATATTGGCTCAACTGACTCAAATCCTGCTTAGTGAATACTTCTCCCAGAAGGATAATTGCCTGATAACCAAATGCTTTCTCCAGTCGTTTTGCCCCATGACGATACACAACATGTCCAATCTCATGTCCCATCACTCCTGCCAGTTGCGCTTCGTTATCCAGTTCCTTAAGAATTCCTCTGGTGACAAAAATGAAGCCTCCGGGAGCAGCAAAAGCATTCACCATGGGAGTATCCAGAACAGTAAAATAGTAAGTTATCTCTTTCCTTTCACAAACATTAACCAGTTTCTGACCCACCTCGTTTATATACTCGTGTAACTTAGGGTCATCGTAAACGCCAAACTCATTTACTACCTGCTGAGCAGTTGCTTTTCCCAAGGCAACCTCTTGCCCTGTAGAGACCAGTCTAATCTCTTTTTTCCCTGTAACCGGATTCGCCGCGCACCCTACCAAGAAAACAAAAAATATTACTAAAAAAGGGGACAGGCTACTTTTTCTCATACTATTCCTCCTTATCAAAAAGGCGACAGGTACTTTTTTCCGTCTCAAATCAAAAAGTAGCCTGTCCCCTTTTCTTAAACTGCAAGCCATCCTCCATCTACAAAGATTGTCTGTCCCGTTATGTAGTCCGAAGCGTCAGAAGCAAGAAAAACAGCTATTCCTGCCAGATCCTCAGGCTTGCCCCATCTACCCAAAGGAATTCTCGCATTTATTGCCGAAAATCTTTGGGGGTCCTTCCGCAAAGGCTCGGTCAAATCAGTCGTAAAATAGCCCGGTCCAATAGCATTGACTCTAATGTTGTATTTCGCCCAGTCGCCGGCAAGAGACTTGGTCAACTGAGAAACCCCTCCCTTGCTCGCCACATAGGCAGAAATATTCTTCCCGCCAATAAAGCTGGCTATGGAAGAGATGTTTATAATCTTGCCTCTTTTCTGTTTAATCATCACTCTCCCCACCGCCTGGCAAGATAGGAAAGTCCCTTTCAAATTGACCTTAATCTCCTCATCCCAGTCCTCTTCGGAAAAGTCTTCAGGAGGCACTCGGGTAATCCTCCCGGCATTATTGAACAGAAAATCTATCTTACCAAACTTTTCCAGAGCTTTTTCTACCATTCTATCAATATCTTCTTTTCTCGCCACATTAATTTGCAGAGGAAGCACCTTCCTTCCCAAACTTTTTATTTCCTCAGCTACTTTCTCAATTTTTTTCAAGTTTCTGCTGGTTATAGCAAGGTCTGCCCCAGCCTGAGCAAGACCAATAGCAATACCTTCTCCCAAGCCGCGACTTGCTCCAGTCACTATCCCCGCTTTTCCCTTAAGACTCATCTTTTCTAAAATCATAACTCCCTCCATAAAAAAGTGACAGGTACTTTTTTCGCTTACTTTTTCCCCATTATGCTTTTTATTTTCCCCGGTGGTTTAATTATGAAAACCACTATTGTAAATATGGCAAGAAAAACAGTTGATATCTGTATTACCAAAGGATTAACATCAGGATAAATCAACTTCTCCAAATAATGGACGATGAACGAACCAGAATATACTGAAGATGCCTCATACCTTAACCTGAGTCCATTCTCAAGGATAGTAAGGGGGCAATACTTACCCAGAATACTTAGAGAGGAAACATAGAAAATACCTAACAGGTGGAGTGACCTGAAAAGCCACCAATCAAAGAATTTCTGCCGGAAGACGAGAGCATATCCCGTAAGCAGAAATCCCAAGAGCATAAACAGTATAAACAGGAAATGTACCAAAATGATTGCATCAGCAAATATTTTATACGACATTTTCTATCAATCTTATCCAAAATCGGGAAATAAGAAGATTTTCTAAGCAAGTCCTTTCCAACTTATCAAAACCAGGATTATAATTGCCAAATTTACCAAAATTGCCAGTAGACTAATTCTCACGGGAAAAATTACGTGAACAATCAATGTAAGTCCCGGAACAACTAAAGCCACCACTCCCGCTATTCGTCGCTTTTTCCTTAATCCGTACCCACTAAAACAATATAAGCCAGCAGTCACTAACATTAAAATAGGGCCCACAAGGGTTGCGCCCATGGATATGGCGGGAATACCAAAGGCAATAGCGGTAAATAACATTAAAATTCCCCAAATCCAGGCCAAGGTGGAAGCAATAAATAAATATAATCTCTCCTTGGATTCTTCCATTCCCTCTCCCATATCCTAAATCTACCAACTGGATATTTGAGTTCCCTCAAGGCCGAGATGTGTGCAATCAATGCAAATTTTCCCTGTTGCAGAATCATAGCACCATCCGCCGCTATCAGTGATATTAGGCCCTGTGACTTGATTTGTTCGTGGATGGGAATTAAGATTCAAATACGGAATCTCATTTACATAATTAGCAACCAGGGAATTGGGAAGCGGGTTGGAAGGCCATACCCCTTCATTGGTTCCATAATAGGTCATAATTGCCATACGCAAGATACCCAGATTCCCTCTTGCCACATTCTCGTTTGCCCGGCGAATTGTATTCCCACCTATTATGATGACAGTAACCGCAAGCAGTCCAATAACTGCTACAGAAATCATCAGTTCCGTCAAAGTGAACCCTTTTGAATTGGATACCACACTTCCCCTCTTATTCAATTTCCCCCTCACCTTGACCCTTCACCCTTTCTTCTCCCCTCGGGGGAGAGGATGAAGGTGAGGGGGTGACCTCGGCGCTCTCGCCCGTCAATAGGACGGAGAATGCGGGTCGCATAAATGCGACCCCTACAAATTCTCCGCTCTTCCCCTACGGGGTCGGCGCTCGTTGGCTTCGAATCCTTCCGCAAGTAAGCTTGGCTGCCGGGGGAGGATTCGAACCTCCACAACAAGATCCAGAGTCTCGTGTCCTACCATTAGACCACCCGGCAATTTTTATCCTTTTTGCTCTTCTTCTTGCTTTTCCTTCTTCTCTTCCTTTCCCTTCTTTACCTCATCAACATAGTTTAGCTGGAGAGTCGCCAGAGTCTCACCGATGAACTTCTCTTCCTCTTTAACCAGATTCCCTTTTGACTTCTCTTTTAGCATTTCCATCATATCGATTGTTACTTTTGCCTGCTCTAAATTTCTTTCAATCTCACCCGTCAGGGGATTAGTAACTTTACCCATATGCTGCATTGCTGCCTGAGAAAGGGAGAGAACAAGGCTCATAAAAAGCATGTTCAATTTTGGTTCTTCTTCCATCCCGCCTCCTTACAGAAAAACTACAGGTAGTTTCTGATTGTATAATCTATTCTCTTTAAGACCCTCTCTTTGCCGAGAAAAGATAAGAGAGCAAATAGACCCGGCCCTCTGGTGCGGCCGGAGACTGCCACTCTGATAGGGTGGAACACTTCACTTGTCTTCTTACCGCTCTCCTTGGTATAGTTGCGAATTTCTTTTTCAATCTTCTCTTCTGAGAAATCTTGCAACCTGGCGAGCCTATCCCTGCAATCGGAGAGTATCTCTCTAACCCCGCTAACCTTTAATACTTTCTCTTTCGTCTCCTCTTCGTAATCTTTATCTTCTAAATCTTCCTTAAGCATATAACCTATCAAATAGGGAATGTCCTTCAGTAATTTTATTTTTTCCTGTTCCAAGGAAATCGATTCTCTCAGCGCCATCTTGACCGCATCTTCAATCTCTTCATATTTCTTACCTTCCACTAATTTTTCTTTTTCACTTGCTATAAATGGGAAGGCTTTAAAAGTAAGCTCTTCTGGCTTCATTTTCCTTATATATTCACCATTCATCCAGAGAAGTTTCTGAGGGTCAAAAATACCAGCCGATTTTGCGCACCTTTCCAAAGAGAACTTTGCAATCAATTCCTCTTTCCCAAAAATCTGTTGACTATCTTCTGTAGCCCAACCCAGAAGTGCTAAATAATTTCTCATTGCCTCTGGAAGATACCCTTCGTTTTCATAGTATTCCAATGAAGTTGCCCCGTGCCTCTTACTGAGCCGGCTACCGTCCGGGCCGAGAATCATCGGCACGTGAGCAAATTGGGGCTTCTTCCAGCCGAGAGCTTCATAGAGGAGAATCTGCCTGGGAGTGTTGGAGATATGGTCGTCACCACGAATCACATGGGATATCTCCATTTCGTGGTCATCAACTACTACTGCAAAATTGTATGTGGAAGAGCCACTCGATTTAAGCATAACAAAATCGTCCAATAATTTATTCTCAAAACTTACTTTTCCTCTTACTTTATCGTCAAATTCTGTAACTCCCTCCCGGGGAGTCTTGAAGCGCACCACCGGCTTCCTGCCTTCCCTTAAGTACTTCTTCTCATCTTCTTTAGTGAGCTTACGACATCTACCATCATACTTTGGCGGTCTCTTTTCCTGAAGTGCTTTCTTTCTCATCTCCTCAAGTTCTTCAGGAAGGCAGTAGCAGCGATAAGCCTTACCGGATTGGACAAGTTCTTCAGCATACTTCTTATAAAACTCAAGTCTTTTCATCTGGAAGTATGGCCCATATTTTCCAACTTCTTCAATGACTATCTGGGAAGGTTCACGAATTTCTTCAACTAATCGTCCGCCCGGCTTGAGAGTAATCTTGGGACCCTCATTCCAATCCATACCCAACCATTCTAGTCCATGAATAATCTGTCGGACAGCTTCGTCAGTAGAGCGCACCTCATCAGTATCTTC
>Ga0172366_10002876_pt1 | contig 13543 bp, 10 predicted proteins | sample LakKivSesite69cm_FD_114533 | JGI IMG/M metagenome (GOLD analysis project Ga0172366, IMG submission 114533) | Sediment microbial communities from Lake Kivu, Rwanda - Sediment site 69cm | ecosystem: Environmental > Aquatic > Freshwater > Lake > Sediment | place: Rwanda: Western Province, Lake... | reverse complement strand
TGTGGAAGGAAGAGGGCTATTCCCTCCTTTAATCTCTTGCCCAAAATTCGAGAGAGACTTTCGGCCATAAAGGGAGCAGCCTTTCCAATCGAAACGAGGAAGATATTATTGAATAACGCCAGGTCGAAAGTTCTGCTTTGGACCTTCAGCTCATCATTTCTTATTGAAATGTTTTTTCTAATAAGATTTTCCGGCTCCACTTCGGCCAGAGCGGCTTTGTAGATTCTTTCCGCTTTTTGGAGAAGGTTTAATCCAGCCATTTTTTTATAAGCTATTATATAAAATTTGAAACAATTTGGGAGTGAGGATATTTCCTTTATCCAGAAATTCCTTTTACAAGGCAAATGGTTTGTGGTAAAAAGTAAAAAAGAATTTTTCTTTCCTTTTATCTTTAAAAGGAGAATAAGATGGCGGGTCAAGAAAAGATTGCCAGAGGAACATGGGGCTCAAAGATTGCATTCATCTTCGCCGCCGCAGGTTCGGCTATCGGCTTAGGCAATATCTGGCGATTCCCGATGATGGTCGGAAAAAACGGAGGAGCCATCTTTGTTCTTGTCTACATCCTGGGTGTGGCTTTCATCGGATTCTGCGTGATGCTGGCCGAGTTTACCGTCGGACGTCACACTCAAAAAAATCCGGTAGGTGCCATCGAACGTATCAAACCCCGCTCGCCCTGGAAGCTCATCGGCTATCTCGGCGTTATAACAGGCGTCTTTATCCTCTCCTATTATTCGGTCGTCATGGGCTGGGCTGCAGGCTACTTCGTTAAAACAGTTGCCGGCGTTTTTAAGAAAGATGTGACCTCTCAGCTGACGGATAAAATATTCGCCCAATTCACCTCAAGCCCCACCCAGACCATTTTCTGGCTCCTGGTGACCATATTCCTCACGGCTTTTATCATCTCCAGGGGAGTTAAAAAGGGTATAGAACAAGCGACAAAAATATTAATGCCGCTTCTTTTTATTATACTGATATTTCTTGCTATAAGAGCTTTAACGCTGCCAGGAGCCGAGAGGGGAGTTGCTTTCTATCTCAAACCGGATTTTTCCAAGCTGAAGGGAACGACTGTTCTCTTTGCTTTAGGGCAAGCTTTTTTCTCCTTAAGCCTGGGCATGGGAACAATGATCACCTACGGCAGCTATATTTTTAAATCTGACAACCTTGTCTCCTCGGCAGCCTGGGTTTCTTTCTCTGATACGCTTATCGCTTTTATAGCCGGGTTGGTCGTCTTCCCCACCCTCTTTGCCATTCCTGGCATCGAACCGACCGCCGGGCCTGGACTCGTCTTTAAGGTCTTGCCTCTCATTTTTTCCAAAATACCCGGCGGCTATATCTTCGGCGTTCTCTTCTTTTTCCTTTTGATTTTGGCGGCACTGACTTCAACCATCTCTCTGCTTGAAGTTCCGGTGGCCTATCTTGTTGATGAGCGGAATTGGTCGAGGAATAAGGCAACCTGGACTGTGGCCCTCACTTCTTTTGTCCTCGGAATTCCTTCTGCACTCTCCTCAGGCGGAATGAAACTCTTTACCAAACTGAATGTCTTGAGCGTCTTCGACTTTATCTTCGGCAATATCTCTTTGGCTTTTGGCTCGCTCCTCATCTGTTTGTTTGTCGGCTGGGTCTGGGGCATAAAGAATGCCATCCAGGAAGTCCATGCCGGCAATCCCCGGTTCACAATCAAGGCGCTCTGGGCCTTTTCCATCAAAATTCTCTCACCGCTGGCCATAATCTTTATCCTCATCTATATAAAAACCATTGTTGCCGGATGATGGAACGTTGGAGGAAAGCCTTTAAGAATTCTCTGCTTATCTCAATCCTTATCATTACCGCCTTTCTTTTTTCTCTAAAGGCCATTGGCCAAAAGGATGTTTCCGAGTACCAGAGGCGGCTGAAAGAGATATCAGATCAAATAAGGGAGCTTCAGGCCAAAATAGAAGGAGAGAAAACAAAAGAATCAACCATCCTCTCCAAGCTGGAGCTCATCGGCTTCAACAAGAAGCTGATCAAAAAAGAGCTCTCCCTTTACTCCATCCAATTGGAAAAAACGAACGACGAGCTTTCCTCGATAAAAAAGACCATCCCAGAACTCAGAACGAAACTGGCCGACGAAAAAGAGGCCATCGCCAAGATCTTGATCACCCTCTATAAATTCGGAAAGCTGAACTCACTGCAATTCATCCTGCAGGCAGGGGAAGTGGGAACACTCATCGCAGAAAGCAAACATCTGTCGCTGCTCGTTCAGTACCAGGAAAACATCGTCTCGAGTTATAACGATACTCTGACCAAGCTCAAGGCCGCCGAAAAGGAGCAGGAAACGAAAAAAAGAGACATCGCCTTGTTAATCAACAGCGCCCGCAATAAAAGGCAAGAATTAGAAGCCCAGGAGAAAGAAAACAATGCTCTGATCAGAGAAATAAAAGCAAACAGAAATATGTATCTTCAATCGCTGGAAGAAAAACAGGAAAGGAAGGAGCAGCTTGAAATTCTGGTCAATGAGCTGCTCAAGCAGGAAGTTTCATTTTCTATTCCCTGGGTTCCCCTTTATGAGAAAAAAGGGGCACTTCCCTGGCCAATCCCGGGAAGAGTCACAAGCTCCTTCGGCTTGCAAAAACATCCTCAATTCAAAACGACGACCAGAAATAATGGCATCGAAATCTCACCTAAAGAAAACTACATTATTGTCAGAGCCATCCATCCAGGTAAAATCGTCTTCGCTGATTACTTCCAGGGTTATGGGAACCTGATCATCATCGATCACGGCATGACATATTATTCACTCTACGGCCACTGCTCAGATTTCCTGATTAAGAAGGGCGATCTGGTCGAAACCGGGCAGCCTATTGCTCGCGTCGGAGATATCGGCTCCATGGAAGGAGTTTCGCTCTACTTTGAGATTCGCTACAAGACAAAACCCGTTGATCCCTTGCAATGGCTAAAAAGATGATGATAAAATTAAAATTTGTCTTGAGATAAAATGAGCCAAAATCGAATAAGAATTTTTCTTTTCGCTGTCCTTGTTGTCGCTTGCTTCATTTTTTTGTCGGAGATTAACTTTTTTCCCAGACTTTCCCCAAAGTCCTCCTCCCAGAAGAATCTTAACCTGGTGAGTGATGTCATCAATTTAATCAGACTCAACTATATCGAAGAGCCCGACCCGGCAAAGACAATGAATGGAGCCTTCAAGGGATTGGTCGATTCTCTGGACCCTCTCTCCTGTTACCTGGATAAGCAAGGTGTGCTTCAATACAGCAAGCGTCAAGAGCCAAAATTAAAGGAGGTCGGTGTTGTTCTCTTCAAGAGCTACGGCTTTTTCCCTCAGGTTGTGGGGCTCATCGAAGGCTCACCTGCTCAAAAAGCAGGAATCCAAATCGGTGATTACATCAGCGCCGTCAACAGCCGCTCGACTCTGACGGCAAGCATGCTCGAAGCCAACCTTGACCTGAAAAGCGAAAAGGCAGTGCCGATAAAGGTTAAAATTCTCAGAGGAACCAAAAGCCTGGAAATGAATGTCGAGACATCTTTGCTTTTTGAAGAGCCCTTCTCCTATGTGCCGGCAACGGGCACAAGTGGAATCCTGAAAATCAACCGCCTTTTTCCGCCCTGCGTGAAGAAGATCAAGGAAAAAATCGTCCCCAGATTAAAGGAGCAGAAAAAGGCCCTGATTCTGGATTTGAGGGACTGCTATCAAGGAGAGATGGAGGAAGCGCGAAAGCTGATCAACCTCTTCTTGAAGGAGCCAAAAATAGGCTACTTTGAAAAAAAAGGAGCAGCCCTGGAAATTCTCTCCTCCATGGACGAGGCGCCGCTCGAAAAGCTTCCTTTGATTATCTGGACAAACACGGCAACAATGGGAAATGCAGAAGCAGTGGCCGGTGTGCTTAAAGAATTCAATAGAGCCAAAATTATCGGGCTCGAAACCCTGGGCCTGGTCGCCAAACAGGATTTCTTCCCGCTTGAAGACGGCAGCGGAATGCTGCTCACCTCAAGCATTTTCCATGTTAATTCAGGAAAGACATTATGGGAAACAGGCGTTGAGCCTGATATAAAAATTGAGAGCGAAGACCAGGGCACTCCTTCTTACCTCAAGAAAAGCCTCTCATCTCCACTCTGAGATATAATTTCAATCCATGCCAAGAAAAAGGGCCTCAAGAAGAAAAAGCGCACCGTCTCTGCCGCCTTTCATCATTCTCGCCTTACTCTTCTTGGTCCTTTTTTCTGCGATCGGCCTGGACTACATTGCCTGGAGGAAGGGAGAAAAATCCCATCTCTTCTCTTTTATCTTGAAAAAAGAAAAAGCCCCTCTGCCTGAAGAGGCGCTGGAGCAGATAGTCCTCAGGAATTTAGCTTTCCTGAAGATATCGCTGGAATCAGTCCAAAAATTCAGGGATAAAAATGGAGACCTCCATCTTATGGTTGACCTCCCCTTGAATAAATACCGAGAGCTCGAATTCCTTCTCCAGAAAGAGTTTAAGAAAGCCAAGGCCGACATCCTGGAAAAAGAGGAGCAGGAAGCGGATAAGAAAACTTATTTCCTCTGGAAAGCAAAAGGAAAAAAAGAAGAAAGGGTGATTCTTCTTTTTTCCTGCCAAAAAGAAAAAATAAAAGAGGAGCTTCCCTCTGAAAGAATATTCAAGCCGAAGGTCGCTGTCATCATCGACGACATGGGTTACAGCCTAAAAGCCATCAACGAGGTCTGCTCCATCAAGAAGCCATTGACGATATCCATCCTCCCTTTCAGCCCCTTGGCCCAGGAAACGGCGCGGATCGCCCACCAGGATAATCTGGAAGTCATGCTCCATCTTCCCCTTGAATCCCTCAACAGCCAAGAAGGAAACGATATTGAAGGAATCATCCATTCCCGAATGAGCGAAGAGGAAACGAGGCAAGCCGTGGAGACGGATTTGGCGCAAGTCCCTTTTCTCAGCGGTGTCAATAACCATATGGGTTCAAAGATAACGGCAGAAGAGCCTCAGATGCGGATCATTCTCGAAAGTATCAAAAAGAGAAATCTTTTCTTTATTGACAGCCGCACCACAGGCCGCTCTCTTGCCTATAAATTGTCTCAAGAACTGGGAATCCCCTCAGCCTATCGCCATGTCTTCCTCGACACAGAAAACAAAGACAATTACATCAAAAAGAGACTCATCGAGCTTTTTCATATGGCTCAAAAGAATGGAGAGGCTGTCGGCATCGGTCACCCGACCGAAGAAACGTTGAGAGTCTTAAAGGAAAATTTCTATCTTGTGGATGCTTACAATATCGAAGCGGTCTTCGCCTCACAAATCGTTCATCGTCCCTTCGATTCTCAGGCCCCTTGAGCGGCAATCTTTCTCAAGCTCAATTGAAAAGGGATGGCATCAAAGAGGCTAAGGGATAAGCGTGTAGCGGTCGATGAGATAAAAGCCGAGTGCGTAGAAATAAAGAAGAAAGATGAAAGCCAGCCATTTTAAAATCATCTTTTCCTGCAATCTCTTGCGCAGCGAGAGAAGAAGCTCATAGAGAGCAAAAACTTCGAGGGCAAAGGGGAGAAAACCAGTGTAGCCAAAGACGGGCATCTGGAAAACTCGCCAAAAATTCAAATAAGGGAGCGAATACTCCCAGTGGGATTCGGCCCAGAAATTCCAGAACTCCCAAAGAAAGCCAGCCGCAAGCCCTGTCAAGACCCAGCTCCAGAATCTTGACCATTCTCTTTTTTCAACATCCTTCAGAAATGTCTCATTCTTCATCAAGATATTCACCGGCTCGAGCAGAAAGATAAAACACAACCAGGTCAAAGGGAAAAAGATTCGCGGCCAGATCAAAGCCAGAACGATTGAGGCTGTGCCGGTGAGAAAGAGAAATTTAAGAAGTGGATGAGTCACCCTTATTCTGAAAAGCGCAAATTTCTTCTTTAAGATGCTTCTAAAAAAAAGAGAGAGCTCTTTCATCGCCGGCAGGACAGAAGCGAAGGCCAGAAAGTAGCCAAACCATCTTTCAGGAAGAGACGAAGGCAGGTCATGGTAGCTCCAATTTTTCAGCCTCAAATTAAAGAGTTCAAAAATAAGCCAGATAAAAACAGAGACATAAGCGACGAAAAGAAAATCTTTTACCGATTCGGAAAGAAGGGAAGATTTCATTCTTTGAAAGTTGATGCCGTCGATGATAAGAATGAAGGACCACCAGGCAATGATAAAGAACCATCTTCTTACGAAAGAAACATGAAGGAAAAGGAGGGCGAATGATAAGAGGAGGATGATAAGCCCCAAGCCAACATTAAAGCGCAAAATCTTTTCTTTCATTCAACCAAAAATATCTTAAATCCAATTAAAACGCAAAATTTTTATGCTGTTCCATCCGCGCTTGGGCGAAGGCAGGGTGTTGAGAAAACCGTTTGAATGGCTCAAGCAGAGTGGTTCGAAAGCACGCTGCTTTTGACCCAGACAATCAATTATTAGGCGAAGGTCAGTGGGTGAAAAAACCGTTTGAAGGCTGAGCGGGCATGGTTCCTCGACCGAAGGGAGAGGAGAGCGAAGCCTCGAACCGAGCAGGCTTTGCTGATTTGTGGCAAGCCACAAATCAGTTGGGGGAGCCGATGGGATGTGTCCCCTCGGTCGCAGGGCGCAAGCCCGAGAAGGGGAGGCAGGGAGCCTCGATGGAATCGAGGCGACCGTCGGAAGGGGGAAAGCAAAGCTGTTCCCCCTCCGAGTAATCGCTGGGACAAAGCCTGCGTGTTTTTGAATCCACTGACCTGAGCTTTCACACGGCTTCCTCACCACTCTGCCTTCGCCTGTTAATAAAAGAAAGCCTGCGTGTTTTCGATACACCCTGCCTGAGCCCTTCTCAAATTAGTGATTGAATAATTTGCGGCCATCGTTTATATTTTATAGTAACGAGGAGAAAATTGATGAAAAAAGTCAAATGGACGACAATCGCCATCCTTGCCGTTCTTGTCTTTGGCTCTATTCAAACAGGATGCAAAAAATCTCCTTCCGCCGAAGAATTAAAGGCCTCGATGGAAATCCTGGATGTAAAGACGATGTGGACAAAAAAGCTTTATAGCCCCTGGCCTCCAAAGCTAGTTCTTGTTCCAGCCATCTCTTTCCGCGTAAAAAATATCAGCGATCAGCCTCTTCGCTATGTGAATTTTAACGCCGTCTATAGGTACGAAGGCATGAATGAGAATTTGGGCGACCGCTTGCTGCTGGCCATCCGCAGAAATCCCCTCATGCCCGGAGAAATCAGCGATGTCTTCCGCCTGGAGAGCAACCTTGGAGTTGAAGGAAAAAACCTTAACGATATAAAATACAATCCCGAGTGGAAGACGGCCTATGTTAAGCTCTTTGCTCAAAAGCGCTCCACCTATGCTCCTCTCGGAGAATGGACGGTCTCAAGGGATATAGACTTCAAAGAGCCAGAGCCATATATCCCCACCAAAAAAGTGGAGAAACGCTCTCCTTAATGGCCGCTCTTAAGAGTGAAAGAGATTTCCAAAATCAAAAAAGAGAAAGTCATGGATAAAATTATTCCTACCAAACTCTTTTTGACCAAGGGAAGCGGGCAGCACAAAGAAAAATTGGCAAGCTTTGAACAGGCCTTAAGAAGTGCGGGCATAGCCCCTTTTAACCTGGTCAAAACTTCAAGTATCATTCCTCCCCATTGCCAACTCATCTCAAAGAAAGAGGGGCTGAAGCTGCTCAGCCCAGGACAGATTATTTTTCTGGTGATGAGCGAGTGTGCCACAGATGAGGCTCAACGCTTGATCTCGGCCTCAGTGGGGTCAGCCATTCCTAACGAGCGCCGCTATTATGGCTATCTCTCCGAACATCACGGCTACGGTCAGAATGAAAGGGAAGCTGGCCAGTATGCAGAGGATCTTGCGGCTTACATGCTGGGCACGACACTCGGCGTGAACTTCGATATCAGAAAAATATATGATGAAGAAAAAAAATTCTACAGGTTGCCTAACAAGATTATTGTCCGCACCAGAAACATCACCCAGATAGCCAAAGGAAAAAAGGGGGTGTGGACAACAGCCATCGCTGCCGCCATCTTCATTGCCTAAAAGCCGGAGATATCGGGCTTAAGAATTTTTATATAGCTTTTTTCTCTAAGTTTTTTTATGTATTCATCAGCCTTTTCTTGCCTTTTTTGGCTGAAAAGCTTTTCTTCGGTCTCTGCTTTGGCTTCCTCAAAGGATTTGAGCCGGCTCTCTTTTTTCTCCTCCAGCTTCAACAGATACCAGCCGCCTTTCACCTGAAGCCAAGGAGTGACTTCTCCAACCTTCAAAGCTTCGACTGCCTCTTCAAGGTTTTTTTCCAATTCACCTTTTTTGAATCGACCCAAGTCTCCCTGATTTTCTTTCTCCGGCCCCTCGGAATAGGCAGCAACCAAGGATATGAAATCTTCTCCGGATGCAATTTTCTGACTGACCTCACTTTTTTTAGCTTCGACTTCCGCCTCGCTTCTCCCTTCGCTTGAGATATGAATCGCCCTCAGCTTGTATTCGGCAGGCTCTGTGAATTCCTGCGGATGGAGCTTGTAGTAATTCAAGATCTCAGAATCCTCGACAATAACACTTGACTGAATCTCTGAATAGACCACCCCCTGCCTCAAGAGATAGTCCTCCATTTGTTTTTTCCATTCTTCAAAATCCATGCCTTGGCGGCTCATGGCCCGGATGAGCTCTTCATCCGAGTCAATCGAATTTTCCTTCTTCAGCGTCTCGATCATCGTTTTCAACTGCTCTTTGACGTTGAGGTCCTTCTTCTTGGCTTCCTGGAGAAGGATGATATCGGTAATCATTCTGTCCAGGAGATATTTTTTATTTGATGCGAACTGCCTGGCCAGCTCCTCTCCTTGAAACTGCCTGCTGAGCATTTGATAGAGAGTTTCTTCCTCCATCTTGTATTGAGAGAGGGTGATGATGTCGTCGTTGACGATGGCCACGATTTCTTCGACAACGACCTGGCCGTAAAGAGAAAGAACAGCGGACATGGTCAGCAAGACCATTGCCAATCCTCTATTTCTTATCATCAGCTTTCCTTTTGATAGGGAAAAGAGAGGTTCTGGGGATAGAATGTCCATTCCAATTCTTTCTTCAGCTCTTCGATGTGTTCCGAGAGCCGATCCTTGATTTTCTGGTTCAAGAGTTTTGTCCTGATCTGGGGTGCAGCCTCCTCTTCAGGAATCAGTTCTGCCCCATATTTTTTGTCCAGCCTGAAAATGTGGTAACCATAAGAAGACTCGACCACAGGGCTGATTTCACTTTCCTTCAAAGAGAAAACCACTTTTTCCAGATCGAAGGGGAGCTGTCCCATCTCAAAAACTCCCATCTCCCCTCCTCTCGACGCCTCTAAGCCAATTGATTCCTTTTGGGCAATCTCTCTGAATTTCTCCCCTGAAGAATTCTTGACCTTTTCATAAACTTCAATGGCCTTATCCTGGCTATCCAATAGAATCTGGCTAACCTTAACCCTCTCCGGATGCAAAAATTCCTTCTTATGAAGCCTGTAATAATCGTTGATCTCCTGGTCCTGGACTTCGACACCTTTCATCAGCTCGAAGGTATACTTTTGGATAAGCAATCTATCAAATAAAATCTTTGTATCCAATTCATCAACTGAAATTTTGCTGTTCTCAGACTTGAATTCCTTCGCCAGTTTCTCCAAGTACAGCTTTTTCTCGCCCACGGTTAAGGTCAAGTTCTGGTTTTGAGCTGACTGGAGAAGAATTTTTTCTTCAACAAAATTATCGAAGAGACGGCTGAGAGAAATTGCGCTCAGGGTTTGATAGCCGCCTCCCATCGTGGCCTGGACATACTTCTCAAAATCAGAGTTGAGGTATGAAGAATCGCCGACCTTAAGGACGATCTCGTTCTTTTTCTGCAGGTCGGCAAGGTCAAAAACTGGAGACTTTTCCTGCGTGTTCTTCTTTCCACAATTGATAAAGAGCAAAAGAATGCCCAGCAAAAGAAAAAAGGGGCGGCTTTTCAAATTCAATTTCTTCCTCTCTCTTAGTTTTCAATTATATTATATTGAAGATAACTCCTTCAAGATAGAAACGGTTTCATCCATAATCCTTGTGTCTTCCTGAGAAATAAGATTAAGGCTCATCACACCCTGAGGAGTGATTGACCCCGAATATTTCTTGATGAGCTTGATCATTTCGCCGACGCTGGCCGATGACGAGGGAAAGAACTTAAAGATGAGCTTCTTTCCTATTCTGTCGATAGAACTTATCTTCATCTCTTGAGCCAGATACTTGACGATTCCATAGCGAAGGAGATTCTCGATGCTTGGAGGAAGAGGACCGAAGCGGTCTTTGATTTCTTGCTTGATCCTCTCGATCTCGCCTAAATTTTCCGCAGAGGAGACTCTCTTATAGAGGTTAAGCCTCAGATTCATCTGGGGAAGGTAGCGCTCAGGGATGCGGATATCCACTTTCAAATTGACCTCGCTCTTGAATTCCTCGCCTGCCTCTCCCTTGAGCTCCTTTATTGCCTGCTCTAAGAGATGCATGAAATAATCGAAGCCGACCGCCTCCAAGTATCCATGCTGGGCAGTGCCCAAAAAATTCCCTGCTCCTCTTATCTCCAAATCCTTGGCTGCCAATCGAAAGCCTGAACCCAACTCAGTGAATTCCTGAAGGGCTTTCAGCCGTTCTTTGGCCAGAGGGCTGACCACATCAAGCGGAGGAACAAGAAAATAGGCAACAGCCTGGCGGGAGGAACGGCCGACCCTTCCCCGGAGCTGATAGAGCTGAGAGAGGCCAAAGTCGTCAGCGCCTTCAACAATGAGAGTATTGACCAGCGGAATATCAATCCCGTTCTCGATAATCGTTGTCGAAACCAGAACGTTATATTTCTGGCCTATAAAATCCATCATCCTTTTCTCCAGAGCTTTGCTCGGCATCTGGCCGTGGACGACGGCCGCCTTTGCTTGAGGAACAAATTTCTCAATCGCCCGGGCCCTGCGCTCGATGTCTCCAATTCTGTTGTAGATATAATAGACTTGTCCTTTCCGCGCCAATTCTGCTTTTATCGCCGAGGCAACAAGCTTCTGATTGAAGGCAGAGACCACGGTATGAATAGCCAGTCTGTCCTTGGGAGGCGTCTCGATAAGGCTGATATCTCTCAGGCCGCTGAGAGACAGATTCAGCGTTCTGGGGATGGGAGTGGCGCTCATGGTTAAGACATCGACATTGGCCTTCATTGTCTTTATTTTTTCTTTATGATTCACTCCGAACCTTTGCTCCTCATCGACGACGAGCAGGCCGAGGTCATGAAATTGGACATCCTTGGAGAGAAGACGATGCGTCCCGATGACGATATCGACCAAACCCTTCTTCAAATCCTCGACAATCTTCTTCTGCCGGCTTCTTGTCTGGAGCCGAGTCAGGGCTTCGACTCTGATCGGGAAGAGAATCATCCTGTTTCGGAAAGTTTCGAGATGCTGACTGGCAAGGACGGTTGTCGGACAGAGAACAGCCACCTGCTTCCCGTCCATCACGGCCTTGAATGAAGCCCTCATCGCCACTTCAGTCTTGCCGTAGCCGACATCTCCGCAGAGGAGCCGGTCCATGGGAGAATCGGATTCCATGTCTCTCATGACTTCTTTTATGGCTCGAAGCTGGTCCTCTGTCTCCTCATACTCAAAAGTCTTTTCAAACTCAGCTTGCCAGGCACCCGAGGGACTGAAACTAAAGCCCTTGATGGCTTTGCGCTGGGCATAGAGCTGGAGCAGCTCTCTGGCCATTTTCTCGATGGCCTGCTTTGTCCTTGCTTTTGTTCTCTCCCAAGAGAGACTTCCCAGCTTATCGAGAGGCGGCAGGCTTGAGCCGACTCCCGAGTATTTCTGAACAAGGTTGAGGTCTTCAACTGGAACAAAGAGCTTGTCGTCATCCCTGTAGAGAATTTTGATGAACTCTCGCTCTCTCTTGTCCACTTCGACCTTAACCAGGCCGCTGAAAATCCCTATTCCGCAGTCCGTATGGACAACATAATCCCCGGCTCGAAGGTCAAGGAACTGGGAGAGGAATGGCTTGACCTGAGGGCGGGAAACGATGACCTTCTCTTCGGTCAGGATGTCTTTCTCCGAAAAAAAAGTCGCCTTCTCTTTTGGATAGCTGAACCCGCTCTGAAGTTCTCCCAGAAGGAGCCCGACCGCTCCATCTTTGGCAAAAATGAAAGGCGATGAAGATGCGCGGCTCAAAATCTCTTTCTGGGTGAGAAGGCCGGCCATTTTTTTTCGCACGCCGTCGCTGGAGAAAAAGATGAAGCATCTTTCTCTTTCTTCCTGCAATCTTTTCAGGTATTGAAGGAAAAAGGGAATCCTGTTATTGAACTTGGGGACAGACTGGAAGCCAAAGGAAAATGTCCTTTTATCCTTTTTTGGAGCAAGCTCCTGGAAGCCAATGGCCTCAGCCTTGATCTTTTGCCAGAGTTGAGAAGGATAGATGGCATCAGGAGGGATGACAAATTTTCGTTTTTCTTTCAGCTCATCATACTGCTCCTCGAGGTCTTTGCCTGTTTCTTCCCACTCCCTTTCCACCTGATCAAAATCATCGATGACGAATAAATAATCCTGGAGATAATGGCTGAAAGGGACAAAATGTTTCTTGTGGAGAAGGGAAAGATAGAAAAAGGAAGGAAAAAAATCTCCCTCTTTGAGCCGGGCTGCCTTCTCCTCAATGTCCTTTAAGTAGCGAGAGCTTTCTTTGAGTGCCAATTCCTCCCATTCCTCGATGAACGGCCGCGAACTGGGAAATTCACGGAGAGAGAGAAGGAGAATGCGCTCGGCTTTTTTTATCGAGCGCTGCGTTAAAGGCTCAAACTCCCGAATGGAGGCAACCTCATCGCCGCTGAACTCAATTCGATAAGGGAATGGCTGCCAGGGAGAGTAGACATCGACCACGCCTCCGCGCCAGGCATATTCTCCAGATGAATTGACCAGGTCCTCCTTGGCGTAGCCGTATTCGCTGAGCCGCTCTAAGACCTGGTCGCGGCTCGTTTGACCGCCCTTCTCTAAATCAAGGAAGAAACGATGGAGGTCAGCCGGACAGGGAAAAGGCTTGAGCAGTCCGAAAAGATGGGTCAAGACGAGCGGAGGCTGATGATGGACCAAATTGGAGAAAAATCTCATCCTTGACGAAACGGAATCCAGGGAAGGCGGGATCTCTTGGTAAGGATCATCCGAGAGCGAGGGAAGAGAAGCGGGGCTCAAATCAGAGGAAAATTGAGATAAATAAAACCGACACTGCTCTTCAAACTGGGAGAGAGAAGAGGATGAGGGACGGATAAATACAATTCTTCTTTTCGATTCCAAGGCAAGGACAGTGAGAAAATAAGCCTTGGAAGGGGCGACAAGCCCGGTGACTTTCAAGCCCTTCTCCCCTTGCTTAACTGCCAGGAGGAGGCGCTTGAACTCTTCCCTCTCCTTCAGAAAATCAAGGCTCATGAAATTATTATAGCCAAGGCGCTGGAAAAAAGGAAAAAGGGGGGAATTGTCAGACACTTGACCTCGCGGGCAGATCGCCCTCCGCCGCCTCCTGTCCTTTGGCCTGAGCC
>Ga0172366_10002867_pt1 | contig 13559 bp, 10 predicted proteins | sample LakKivSesite69cm_FD_114533 | JGI IMG/M metagenome (GOLD analysis project Ga0172366, IMG submission 114533) | Sediment microbial communities from Lake Kivu, Rwanda - Sediment site 69cm | ecosystem: Environmental > Aquatic > Freshwater > Lake > Sediment | place: Rwanda: Western Province, Lake... | reverse complement strand
GGAGCGGAACGGCATGGTCAGTCACCTCCTTTGGGCGTTGGGAAAGATGTCAAGATGGACATCCAAACTATTGGACGCCCAAAACGGTCAACCGTTGCAGGACCTAGTTTTCAGACAAGCTGTTAGTCCCTCGTCTCCAGCCGCTGCCTGAGAATGCCAAGTCTCGCGGTTGAGCCATCGGATGGCACCTGCCTTCGGCAGAGCATCATGAACCCTCACACCGAGGCGCGAGGCCGAGCTTCACCAAGTCGTCGAGTAGTGCGGGCCCGAGGCCCGGTTCACCGTCGCCGACGTGACGCGCCGGACAGACGTCGAGCATCTGCGCGATGAGGCCATTCGCGCCTTCGGGCACGTGGACGTCTGGATTAACAACGCGGGCCGCGGCATCAGCCGGCCGGTGCTCGCGCTGACCGACGACGACTTCGATGAGATGATGGCGGTCAATGCGAGGTCGTCGCTTTACGGCATCCAGGCAATCATCCCACATTTCAAGCAAAGAAGAGCCGGCCATCTGATAAACATCGCCTCGGTGCTCGGCCGCATCCCGTTCGCGAGCAACCGCTCGGCCTACAACGCGGCCAAGGCCGCGCTCATCAGCCTGACCACCAACCTTCGCATGGACCTGCGGGCGGATTGGCCGGAAATCCACGTGTCGGTGGTCATGCCCTCAACCGTGCTCACCGACTTCCCGAAGCATGCCCTCCATGCGCCGCCCGATGCAGGTCACCGGCCCGGGATTCCTGCCCAGACACCGGAGCAGGCAGCGGCCGCCGTCGTCGAGCTTATCGACAAGCCCCGCGCCGAGTGCTACACGTTGCCGGCAGTGGCCGAGATGGTCGCGCGCTATTACTCCGGCGTCGAGAAGTTCGAGCAGGGCATGGGGAGATAGGCGGTTTCATGAGGAGTCTATCGGTGCTGGTTGTCGCTACCGTGCTGGCGCTCGCCTGCGGCAGCGCCGCTACTGAGGCATAGGCAGGGACCAAGGAGGATACGATGGCAGGTAATCCACCGGCCGGAAAGGTGGTCGTGCGGTTCCTCGGCCCGGATGGTAATCCGACCGCGCCCGAGACCGTTGATAAGGTGGTAAAGCCGGATTCGGAGTGGCAGAGGCTTTTGACTCCGGAGCAGTACCGCGTCACCCGGGGTAAGGGGACCGAGCCCGCCTTCTGCGGCGGCCTGCTGCGCGAGAAGGAGGCCGGCATCTACAAGTGCGTCAACTGGGGGCTGCCGCTGTTCTCGTCGGCGACGAAGTCGGTGCTCCGTTACCGCCGCTGGCGGCGGGGCAGTTTCTTTTCCGGCTTCGGTGGCTTCGTTTCCTTCTCCTTCTTCACCTCTTTGTCCGGCTTGAACTCCTGGTGGAGCTCGATGAGTTCGGAGAGCCGCTTCATCACCTTGCCGTTGACCGTGTCGGACGGGTAGTCGCCCTTGGCGTCGGGCGCGCCGGCCGGGACGCTGGTTAGAAGCTCGATTCCCTCGTCGATGGTCGAGACAGCGTAGACGTGGAACTTCTGCTCCCTGACCGCCTTGACGACCTCGGGACGCAGCATAAGGTTGGGCAGATTGGCCTTGGGTATGATGACGCCCTGTTTGCCGGTCAGGCCGCGCGCCTGGCAGGCTTCGAAGAAACCCTCGACCTTCCAGTTGACCCCGCCGATAGGCTGGACCTCGCCCTGCTGGTTGACCGAGCCGGTCACGGCGAGGTCCTGCCGGATGGGCAGGCCCGAGAGGTCCGACAGCAGGGCGTAGACCTCGGTCGAGGAGGCCGAGTCGCCGTCCACGCCGCCGTAGGACTGCTCGAAGCAGATGGAGGCGGAAAGGACCAGCGGCTGCTTGCGCGCGAACTTCTGGCGCAGGTAGCCGGACAGAATGTAAACGCCCTTGTCGTGGGTCGGGCCGGAGAGCTGGGCCTCGCGCTCGATGTTGATGATGCCGGCCGAGCCGACGCCGGTCTTGGCGGTGATGCGGGCAGGGATGCCGAATGCATACTCACCGGTATCGTACACTGCGAGTCCGTTCACCTGCCCGGCTTTCTTGCCGGTTACGTCGATGAAGACGGTTCCCTGGCGGATTGCCTCCTGGAGTTTCACCTCGGCCAGCCGCACCCGCTCCCGCCGGCGGTCTATCGCCTCCTGCACGTGCTGGTAACCGACCGTCTTGGCGCCGGCCTTGCCGGCCCAGTGGTCCGCCTCGGTCAGGATCTCGCTGACGATGTTGAACCGGGTCGACAGCTTGTCGGTGCGTCCGGCGAGCCGCGCCCCATGCTCGATGACCGCGCGCACGCCCGAGCGGTCGAACGGCCGGAGTCTCTCCTTTTGACACAAAGCCTTGATGACCTGCGTGTATTCTCCGACCGCGTCCTGGCTCAGGTCCATCACCCAGTCGAAGTCTGCCCGCACCTTGAAGACCTTCTTGAAGTCCTCGTCTGCGGACGCGAGCAGGGAATAGATTTGCGGGTCGCCGATCATTATCACCTTCAGGTCGATGGCCACCGGCTCGGGCTTCATGCCGGACGCTCCGAACAAGGCCGAGTAGGGGTCGCCGCTGGTGATTTCAAGCTGGCGGTTGCGCAGGGTGCGCTTCAGCGCCGGCCAGACGCCGACTTCGAGCAGGGCGTCGAGCGCGTTGATGACCAGGAAGCCGTGGTCGGCACGCAGCACCGAACCAGCCTTGATCTTCGAGAAGTCGGTCCGCCACATTCCGGTACGGTCCCAGACCCGTTCGATCGAGCCGAACAGGTTCTTGTACGTCGGGTTGGTCTCGAATATCACCGGCGCGGTCTTGGTCTGGGAATTGTCCACCAGCACGTTCACGCGGAACTCGAGAAATGGGTCAACCGGCACCGGCGTCTCGCCCTCGGCCGGTTTCTGGTGGAATGCGTCGGGCCGGGCGAGGATGGCGTCCTTGACCTCTACCAGGTAGTCGTGCAGCGCCGCCAGGTCGGGGCAGGGCGCTCCCTTTTCTCCCTTCGCCCCGTGATTCCCCTTCGGGCGACCGCAGCGCTCCTCGATGTCGGCGAGCCGCTCCTCAATCACCGGCCGGACAAAGCTCTGGTCGAGCTCGGCCAGGGCTTCGCGAGCCGCCTTCTCGAGGTCGCGGACTTCCTTGAAGACGGCCGAGAGCTCGGTCGTGAGCTCCTGGTGCCGCTTCCTGATTTCGTCGGCTCGTTCGGCGGTGAGCTTGCCGTCTTCGACGAGCGCCGGAAGCGCATCAATGCTGACCGGCTGCTTCTCGACAATCGGCGCCAGCTCGGGCCTTGCCAGCGGGCCGGTCTGAACCAGGGCAAAGCCCTCGGCGATGATGCGCTTCTCGAACTCGCGCACGCGCGCGCCGCCGCGTTCCTTGAAGCCGTCGACGAGCGCTGTCCGCCGCTGCTGGTAGGTATCGCTCTCGAAGAGCAGCGGGACGCTCTTGACCAGGAAGTCAATCAGCTCGTCCATGTCGCGGCGCAGTTGGTGTCCGTTGCCCACGTGCAGCCGGAGCAGCCGCGGCTGGTCCGGGTCGCGGAAGTTGTTCACGTAGCACTTGTCATCGAGTTCGCGGGGTTGTCCACGGGTCGTTTCCAGCAGGTTCTTGACGGTCGTGGTCCGGCCGGTGCCGACCGGGCCGGACACGAATACGTTGTATCCGACCGACTCAATCTCGAGCGCCATGTTCAGAGCGTCGACGGCGCGCGGCTGGCCGATGATACCGGCTGTACCCGGCAGGTCGTCGGTCGTCTTGAACTCAAGACAGTCGTCCGGACATTTCCAGCCGAGCCGGTCCGGCTTCACTTCCAGCGCTTCAGGATCAAGCGCGCTGAACGCCGCCGGGGCCGGTGCTTTCTTGCTCCGCTTCGCCGGCGCTGACTTCTTGTTCTTCATGCTCGTGGCCTCCTCAACTCAAACCGTGGCTAGTCACGGGTAGCTACCTTCAGACCCTCAATCATCAGGAAAGGCACGTGAAACGACCCGAGGTCGCGGACGGCATCGCCCACCGCCGCAACGTTCCGCAATATCTCATAGACGTTGCCCGCAATCATCGTATCTTTGACTCTGCCGGTGAGCTTGCCGTTCCCGATGTGGAAGCCGGACGAGACATTGACGGCGACATCCCCGGCCAGCACGTTGGACTGGCCGCCGCCGATGCAGTCGTGGACCAGCAGCCCTTCCTTGATGCCCGCCAGTACGTCCTCGAGCCGCGCGTCGCCGGGCGCGAGTTCGAGATTGCTCGTACCGGGCCGGGGCTGGGACGTGTAATCGCGCGCGGCCGAGCCGGTGGTCCGGGTGCGGCATGCGGCCGCTGTTGCCAGGTCGAACAGGAACCCGGTGAAAACCCCGTGGTCGAACAGGACGTTCCGTCGCCGGGGCACGCCCTCGCCATCTGACGGACCCGAGGCGATCCCGAAGTCGCGCAGCCCGTTGTCGGCAAGGACAATCCTCTCATCCAAGAGCTTCTGCCCGACCTTGCCGATAAGCGGCGATGAGCCCTTCTCCAGTTGCTTGCCGTTCACCCCGGTGGCTATCGGGTAGAGCAGGTCAGGCACCGCAGTCGGCATGAAGATGACCGGGTATCTTCCGGTTGCCAGCCGTGCGCGAGACCGGGAAAGAGCTGCTTTCTCCTCGATGCGGTCAGCCAGCAGGCCAATTGAAGGCGCCGCGCCCGACGACAGGTTCTCGTACTCCGAAATCCAGACCAGGCCGTCGCTGACCAAGAGCCCGGCAGCCGAAAGCTCAAGGGTCGCGCGCGAGAAACGGTGCCTGAGCCCGGCGCTGTTTACGACCGCTCTCTCGCCGTATGTGCGAGTCAGGCTCACGTCGACTTTGATGGCCGGAACCCGTGCGCGTACCGCGTCCACGAGCTCTCTGCCCCACTCGACCATCTTCAGTGCCGGCAGCGCGATAACCCGGTTCTCGAAGGTTCTCACCGTCGGTAGCGGTCCGGGCGCCGGGAACTCAAATCCGCGTTGCCTGCCGAACTCGGCCGTATCAAGCGCGGCCTGGACCAGTTCTGCGACCTTGTTCGGGTCACTGCTCGAACCGAAGCCCACCCGGCCGTTCTTGACGACCCGCAGGCCATACCCGCGCGTGAGCCGGCTCTCCTGCGAATGGAACTCATTGGCGCGGAACTCGACCACGGTCCGGTTCTCGTCGGACGAGAACACCTCGGCCTGCGCTCCGTGCGCCTCGGCCAGCGACAGAATCTCGGCTTCCACGTTCTAACAGGTGGCAGTCAGCAGGTAGCAGTCAGCAGATATGGCCCTCACTGGTTACTCCTAGCTGCTAACTCCTAACCATTCCGACTTCTGCCTTGGACCGAACGTCAATCCGTGTTCATCCGTGTTCATCCGTGGTTCATCGCCCGCCAATCACTACGTTGCGTATCAGCAGGTGCGGTGCGCCGAGCCCGACCGGCAGCGGCGCCTGGCCGCCCTTGCCGCAACCACCGAGTCCGCCGAACATCACCAGGTCGTCGCCTATCATCTCGATGCTCCTGAGCGTCTCGAACACGTTGCCGGAGAGGGTTACGTCGCGGAGCATCTTCGTCTGCCGGCCGTGCTCTATCAGCCGGGCGTACAGCGCCGAGAAGGTGAACGACTCAAGCTCGGTCATACCGCCACGCGACCCGCAGACGTGAAGTCCGCGACCTACGGAGTCAAGCATGTCCTCAATGTTGTATGCTCGCGGCTCGATGTAGGTGTTGCTCATCCGCACGATGGGCGCATAGCTGTAGGAGACCGCGCGGGCATTGCCGGTCGGCTTCTCGCGCATCCGCTGGGCGCTCTGGCGGTCGTGCAGGTGACCGGCGATGCGGCCTTCCTTGATGAGTTCGGTCCGCTCGGCCGCGGTGCCCTCGTCATCGTAGCGGAAGCTCCCGCGCTCACCCGGCATCGTGGCGTCGTCGACTATCGTCAGGTCGCCGACTCCGTAGCGTGTCCCGACCTTCATCAACTGCCGCAGCCGCTCGTTCGCGGCCAGGAAGTCCGCCTCACTCAGATGGCCGAAGGCCTCGTGGGCGAAGACGCCTGCGAGCTCCTGGTCGATGATTACGTCGTACTTCCCGGCCGTCACCGGCTCAGCCTTCAAGAGGTCGACCGCCACCTTGGCGATGCGCTCGACCATCGGCTCGCGGTTGGTAAGCGACGCAAAGCCCTGGGTCTTGCCGAACGTATCGTGGTAGTCCTGCACGTTGGCGCCGTCGCGGGCGACGGCACGGCAGACGAACCCGGTGTACACCGACTCCTGCGTGATGAAGCGGTCCTCGGAGGAAAGAAACGAAATCCCGCGGAACGTGTCCGAGTACGCCGACATGGTCGTTGTGATGCCGGCGGTCTTGAGCAGAATGTCATTGTAGTGCTTGATGAGCGCGTGCTTCTCGTCCAGCGGCACTTTGCGCGGGTCGTCCGCCTCGGGCACGGTTACGCTTTCACTGAGCGCCGGGAGCGTACCGAGCGTCTCCGGCTTGGCCGGCATCGCCTCGACCGACGCCGCGACCTCTCGGGCTAGGTCCTTCAGCTTCTCATCAATCTGATTGAAGCTAGCCGAGCCCCAGTTGCCGTTATGGAAGACGCGGATGCAGCCGCCCCGCTCGAATGAACGGCCGATTTGGTCAAGTTCCAGGCCGCGGAATGCGATGCCGGTGTGTTCCGACTCCTCAATCCGGATGTCGGCGTATTGAGCCGCTACGCCGCTCAGCACGTCCGCAAGAAATGGCTTCAGGTTGTCCATTTTCTGGTTACGGAAAGCGTAGGCACTAACTCCTTCTTGTCAAATCCGCGCGTCAGTCCAGGCCTGAACAGCTTCCGGAGCTCGTAACGTGCGCCGGGACCTTCGTCGTTCCTCTCCAGGAGGTCCCACGCGTCGGTCTCAAGGTTATTTGTTGAGTATTCCGGGAAGGAACTTGGACGGGAATGTGGGCTGCGACTCGGCAGGGACCTTGGGACGGGACCTAACTCATCATTCGGCAAGGAACCGGACAAGAAGCTCTCGTCGTTGCTCGCGAGGTAGCGTACGAAGTAGCGGTGAAGGTAGCCGACGAAGTAGCCCGCGTCGTTCCTCGGGATATTCTCGTGTCGTGACTTCGGAAGCAACGGTGATAGCCAGGAGTGGCCGGAAGGCGAATGGGGGCTAGAGGCTTGGAATTGGGGAGGTTAGCGTGCGGATCGGCGGGCCGGGAAGCGTGCGCCATAATACACAAACATGGGTGCGGCCATGAGCGACGAGGAAGATGTCTTCCGCGTGACTAGGGAACTCACGCTAGACCCGCTCGACCGTCAGCTCCGCCGCAAGTGAGGGCTGCCCGCCTCCTGAATCAGGAACAGCCACCACAACTGTTCTAATTCCGAAGGCTCTCGCCCGACGTGCGGCTCGGCAACGGCACAAGTGCCCGTTATGGCTTGGGTCGCGGCAGCCTGCCGGTGACGGTCCTAGTTACGTAGGTCGAAAGCCTGGCCTGCTAACGCTGGACGACGAGACGGGCGGCAGGGCCTGCGCCGGCGCGGACAAAGTAGACTCCACTCGGTGTGCTGCGCAGGTCGAGTTTCAGGGACCGCGCGCCGGCCCGTGCTGAAACTGTCTGTGTCACGCGACCGGCCACATCTACTAACGTCACCTGCGTTGGCCTTGAGAGCGGACGCGAGAACTCGACTGTCGCTCGGGTTCGGCACGGATTCGGCCGCACCCATACAGCAGCGATGGCACGAGAGCCTTCAAGCCCGCGCGAGTCACCAACGCCTATCGCCCAATCGCCGAAGCCAAGAACAAGCCCGTAGTCGCCAACGGCCCAAGCGTGTGCGCTGTCGAGCATGAACACGTCGTAGAGGTCGGAGGTGAACGCGCTTGAGTCCCTGACCCACGTCTGCCCCGCGTCCGACGTGCGGAGTATCAGGCCCTTCTTTCCGACTATCGCGCCGTGCATCGAGTCGCAGAAGGCAATCGCCCGCAGCCCAGAGTGAATCACACCACCATCCCAGGTCACTCCGCCATCGGTAGTCTCGAACAGCTCCGAGTCAGAGATAGCCCAGCCAGTATTCGGCGTCGTCATCTTCAGTCGGCCAATCTTAGGGCCGGTCGCGATGATGGTCCACGACTCGCCACCATCGGTAGTTGCACGTATGTTCCTACGCCAGTCGGAAGTCCAACCGTGCAACGTATCTGCGAAGCTGATGTCGGGGGGCTCGCCTTCGCCCGGCGTGCAGATCGTGTCCATGTCCAGCCATGTCGCTCCATCGTCCGGGCTAACCAGGGAATTGCCGTCTGGCATACGGGTGCCCGCATGCCATATGCGTCGGCCGACGTGCGAGAACCGGGAGGAGCCGATTGTCCCGCCGCCGTACGTGAAATGCACGTAGTGGATAGTGTCCCAGGACTCGCCCGCGTTCGTCGTGCGCCCGAGGCCGAATTCGCCCTCGTATCCAGAGTAGACATCGAAGTATGACCATGCTGCTGCCGTGACGCACGTCGATTCGTCGACCGCAACCACGTCACTGATTGGCAAGATGCCAAAGCTGGTTGATGCAGGGATCCACGACCTCCCCCCATCGGTTGTCCGAGCAGCCTGACCGTATGACACGCCCCAGCCGTGCAGACTATCACTGAAATCCGCGTTCTGGAACCGCTCGGTGGATTGTGGTTTGGCCGGCTTCCAGGTAACGCCTGAGTCCGACGACGACCAGACTGCGCCGCCGTCTCCACAGACCCAGGCGTGGTCTCCACGCGCGGCTGTGATGTCGCTGAAACTCTGGCTAGTGGAAACGCCGAATCGCGAGTAGACAAGCGGCCCCCAGACCACCATGCCCTGTGCCTCCACGCCGTACACCCGTCCACCAGGGACGACGTCACAGGAGACGCCGTACGTTGCAGCTTGTGTGAGGTAGTCCCAAGATTCTCCGCCATCCCCTGTCGCTGACCAACCGTGTGTGAGAATCTGCTGACGCCCGACAAACATCGAGCTTGTCCACGCGCATATGCCTGTCTCTTCCCTGTTGAAGCCGAAGCAGCCGATATCACCGGATGAATAGGGAACCGGCACTTGGCCGACTACGTCCCAATTCTGGCCCGCGTCCGTCGTGCGCAACACGGAAGTCTCATGGCTTGTCCAACCGTTCAGGCTGTCGAGGAAGAACCATCGGCCATAGCCGGCCAGTGGCCATGTAAGTCCTCCGTCTGTGCTGCGGAAGAAACGCCCTGTGGTGACCCAGATGCAGTCGCGGGTGATGAATCGGATGCGGCCGCCGATGTACTGGACATAGCTGGAATCCCACGTTCCGCCGTTGTCGGTTGTGCGGTAGAGCATATCTCCTTCGGCAGTGATGAGACCGAAGCTCTGGTCCCAGAACTCGACGTCAACCAGATTGCGGGTGGTGAACCGAGGAACTCGGCGCCAAGTCTCGCCGTTGTCCTCCGAGTAGAAGAACAAACCGTCCTGTCCGACTGCCCAGACATAGCTGCCGACGCTTGAAACGCCGGACAGCCTGCCGCCGGACAGGTAGTGCCACTCCGCGGCGGCCGCTGTCGCCGCGATGGCCGAGACCGCGAACAACATGACGCGCTTCATCAAGCCTCCGAACAGGTCGCATCAGTCTAGCGCTCAGCCGACCTCTGTCAAGCGCCCGGTTACCTGCGCCGGTTACCTGATGTAGCGATCCGACTCCGAGCCGGCCCGAGTCCATCTGCGTCCATCGGTTGCTCACATCGTCGGCGGCTTGACCTGCGGCCGAGTTCAGGTAGAGTGTGGGCCGTGGGCAACCTAATAATGACACTTCTGGAGGCGTGATGCTTGCTCAGGTACTTGGCCGGCTCGTCCTGTTTGGAGGACTCATTCTGCCCCTGGCTGTCGGGTGCGTTGGAAGTGCCCGCTACAACGCCGGAGCCGGAGAGCCCGCGGACCCCTGGAGCGGATTCTGGACCATCCTGCTTGCGATTCTCGTCCTCATCGTCGGGTTTCTCGTCGGCGCGACGGCAACTCGGAACGGCGGCATCAGGATATCCACCCATCGCCACCACCATCGTCGCACCCAGGCCGGCTGGAACCGAATCGCCCGGGACATCCAGGCTGGCACGAAGCAGGGCCTGGCTGACTGGCGCGGCGCCGGGCACGGTGAAGATGGCGACTGGGATGACCTCAATCGCAGCGTCGAGGAACGCATCCTCGAGGAGATGCGGAAGCACCGCGACTAGCGGAGCGTCCAGCGCTTCCATCGGGAAACGCACGGTTTGGACGCGGTCACCGGACGCTTGACCGCCGCGTTTGCCGCAGTAGAGTATGACGTTCCGGTAAGACTGGAAGTATCGCTATGACCAACTACTGGCCCAAGGTCCTGCTTGTCGGAATCCTCGTACTGCTGGTCCCGGGCTGCGCGCCCGGCGACGCCCGCTACAGCGCCGATACCGGTCGGCCGGCGAATTTCTGGGCCGGGCTCTGGCACGGCCTGATTATCATCATCACATTCATCGTGAGCCTGTTTACGAAAGACGTAGGGATCTACGAGCCCAACAACGTCGGCTGGGGCTACAACATCGGCTTCATCCTCGGCTGCATGATATCGCTCGGCGGCGGCGCGCGCGGCGTTGCCCGCCGCAGGCACCGGCACGAACCGGACCGGGACAGAATTGGCCGGTCCATCGGCGACAGCGTCAGAGCAGGTCTCGCCTCTTGGCGCGAGCAGGAACGTCAGGCCGAGTCCGACCGGGACTGGGACGAACTCGGGCGGAAGATAGAAGAGCGCATCCGAGCCGAGATGAAGAAGCACAGTGGCTGAGATGCGTTTCTTCATTCTTCTCTCTTCACTCTTCACCCTTTCCGCTGCCGCCCAGTTTGTCGGTGAGCAGAGCTACACGTTGCCGGCCGAGGAGACGCGCATCGGTGACCTCTACTTCGGCGGCACCATGCTTCGAGTCGAGGGCCGGCTCGACGGCTCGGCTTTGGCCGGAGCCCAATCCATCAACGTGTCGGGCCCGGTCACGCGCAATCTCTTCCTTGCCGCCCAAAACGTGGACGTGTCCGGTGCCGTGGCCGGTGACGTCGTCTCCCTCTGTGCGACGCTCAACGTCAGCGGCACCGTCGGCGGCGCGGTTCGTGCCGGCGCCGGCACGATATACATCAACGGCGGGGTCGGCCAGGACGTGCTGGCCGGCGGTGCGAACCTGGTCATCGGCAAGAACGCCGAGGTGCGCGGTGACATTGCCACCGCCTGCCGGTCGCTCGATATCGACGGCATAGTGCGCGGCGACATCAAGGCGGTCGCCAGACAGGTGAGGATATCCGGTTCGATTGACGGCGACGTAGACGTGACCGTAACCGACAAGCTGACGCTGACCCCCGACGCGCGCATCTACGGAAACCTCCGCTACCGTTCGAGCAAGAAACTGGACATCGCCAACCCCGACGGCGTATTCGGCAACATTGAGCACGTGCAGCTTCCATCGCCCAGCGAAATCAAAGAGATGAAACCCCGGCCCGGCACGTTCGTTACCTTCTTGCTGCCGTTCACCATTCTCTCGGTGATCGGGGCGCTAGTTGTCGGGTTCCTGCTCGTGGCGATCTGGAAGCACGTGCTTGCCGAGGGGCTTGCCCGCTCGTTTGCCCACTGGGGCAGGACTCTCGGGTTCGGCGCAGTCGGATTCCTCGTCGGCCCGATGAGCATCCTCGTCGCGTTCGCCCTTATCATTACGATACCCTCCGGGCTCATCGCTGCGGCCGCGTACCTTATCTGTCTCTACCTGGCCAAGGTACTCGCGGGCATGTTCGCCGGCCGGCTCCTGTTCCGGATATTCGGTTCGCCCGACGTGTCGCTCTGGTGGGCCGCGCCGGTCGGAATCGTCATCGTCTACGGCCTGTGCGCCATCCCCATCGCGGGCTGGGCAATCTGGCTCGCAAGCATGGCTGTTGGTTTCGGTGTCATCGCCGAGTTGCTCGGGATGTCCCGCATTACCTAGTCAGGAGGAGTTATGGACCACCCTATGCCGCCTTCGCCAAGCGAAGGCGTGAAAAAGTACATTGACCGCGCCAACCGGGCGCTTGAAGCTCGCAACCGCGACATCGCCCGCATCCGCAGGTTCCGGTTCGACACCATCGCAGTCCACGGCCTCTACACCGCGACCGAGGCGATCGAGAAGAACCAGGGCGCGATTATCGAGCCGGTGTACGCCAGCTCGGGCCAGGCCTATCGCGACTCCGACGAGATGGAGGCCGCGCAGGCTGGCCTGATTCCGACCTGGGCCTACATCCGCATCCACAACCCGACGCTCGGCTACCTCGAAGACACGCTCGCCCTGCTCGAGAGCTACGGTACGGACGTGGATGCCGGCTGCGTGGTCTACTCGTCGGGGATGGCCGCAATCGAGAACATGAGCGATACCCTCCTGGTAAGGCAGGGTAACGAACCCATCAACTTCGTCGCTCAGTGCCAGATCTACGGCGGGACCTTCCAGCAGTTCAACGTCCGCAAGATGCAGGAGCGCGGCATCGAGGTGCGCTGGATTCTCGACCCTAACAACATTGACGAGTGGCGCTCGAAGATAGACAAGCATACGCGCTTCCTCTATGGCGAGCTGCCCTCCAACCCCGGCCTTGCTTTCTTCGACCTGGCGAAACCCACCGCCCTTGCCCATGAGCACGGCCTGCCGTTCGTCGCCGACTCGACCATCGCCACTCCCGCTTTGCTGCGGCCGCTCGCGTACGGAGCCGACATCGTCATCCACTCGGTGACGAAGACGATGAGCTCATCCGGAACCGGCACTGCGGGCGCGGTTATCGCCCGCAAGCCGATCACATCCAACATACCGAATGACCGGATGAAGGCCGATTTCTGCACCTACCTGCGCGAGTATCCGCACCGCGACCAGGGCGGTTGCCTCCACCCGTTCCAGGCACTTTCGACCATGAACGACCTCAGGACGCTGCGCACTCGCATCGACGTCTGGTCCCAGAGCGCGCTGAAGGTCGCCCGCTTGCTGAATAAGCACTCTGCGGTCACAGACGTCAATTACCTTGGCCTCGAAGCCCACCCGCTATACGCGGTGGCGAGCAAATACCTCTGGCTCGTTGACGCCGAGCACGACGACCGGTACGGAAAAAAGGTCAACCGCTACGGCCACCTGCTCTCGTTCCGCGTCAAGGGTGGGCGAGAGGCCGCGCGCAAGGTCTTCGACCGGCTGCAACTTGTCATGCGCGTCACCGACCTCGGCCGCGTGAAGTCGATTGCCACGATTCCGTCCATCTCCACTCACCTGCAGCAGGGCGAAGAGAGCCGCAAGATGGCCCACATCCCGCCGGACCTCATCCGACTCTCGGTCGGCGCCGAGCACCCGGACGATATTATGGCGGACCTGGAGCAGGCGCTTGGCGCAGCCAAGGGATAAAGGGATAGAGGGAGGAAGGGATAGAGTGACGGAGACCGGACAGGTCAGGAGCTATCGCGACTTAGAACTTATCCGTGAATAGAGAAGCATCGGCGAAAAACCAGTAGGGCGCATGCGATTTCCAGCAGTGCTTCGTGGCTTGCGGCCAGTTTCTCGAAACGAGTGGCGAGCTTGCGGAATCGATTCAGCCACGAGTGGGTTCGTTCCACTACCCAGCGCCGC
>Ga0172366_10002866_pt1 | contig 13560 bp, 15 predicted proteins | sample LakKivSesite69cm_FD_114533 | JGI IMG/M metagenome (GOLD analysis project Ga0172366, IMG submission 114533) | Sediment microbial communities from Lake Kivu, Rwanda - Sediment site 69cm | ecosystem: Environmental > Aquatic > Freshwater > Lake > Sediment | place: Rwanda: Western Province, Lake... | reverse complement strand
GAAGTGTGGCAGCGAATTTTGCAACTTCTGCGCAGTCTACACTTCCTGCAATGTTCAAGCCGCAGTGGCAGACGTAGACTCCGATGCGAGTTTGATTGTCTTGTTCAGGCTTAGATTCTTTCTTTTCTGTCATGGCTTCATCCCACCAGTGATTTCAAGTAATTTTCAATTGATTGTGCCGCTTTCTTTCCATCGCAGATGGCCTCAATGACTGATGCTGGCCCTCTTGCAACGTCGCCTCCTGCGAAAACTCCTTTCATGCTGGTTTCCAATGTCACAGGATTAACCGAGACCGTGCCTTCTTCATTCGTTTCAATTTCTTTCGGCAGAAAGCTGAGGTCAGGAGTTTCGCCTATTGCAAGAATAACCATGTCAGTTTCTCGTTTGAGTTCTGAACCTTGTATTGGTGTGGCTTTTCGTCTTCCACTCTCGTCTGGCTCGCCTAACTGTGTTCGGACGCATTCGACAGCAGCGACTGTGGTTTCTCCCAAAATCTTTGAGGGGGCAACTAAGAACTCGATTTTCACTCCTTCGTTTTCTGCCTCTTTGACTTCCCAAGGATTCGCAGGCATCTCTTCCCTTGACCTGCGATAAAGAATAGCGACGCTTTTTGCTCCCATTTTCAGCGCAGTATTTGCAGCGTCAACAGCAACGTTCCCACCGCCGACCACAACCACGTTCTTCCCAACATCCAAGTTCTTTCCTGACCGCACATTCCACAAGAAGTCAAGAGCATTGACCACACCTTTCAACTGTCTTCCTTCAATTCTCAATTCTTGACTTTTGTGAGCACCAGTGCCGATGAAAACAGCTTGGTATCCTTCTTTCCACAAATCTTCAAAGCCCAAGTCTCTGCCCAAGGTTACACCAGTTCGCACGTCCACACCAGCATCTGTTATGCATTGTATTTCCCTGTTCAGGACCTCTGCTGGCAAACGATGTTCAGGAATACACTTCCGCAGCATTCCACCAAGTCCTGAGAGAGACTCGAAGATTGTGACGCTGACTCCTTTTCGGCTTAGTTCAGAAGCAACCGTTAAGCCCGCAGGTCCAGAGCCTATTACGCCAACCTTCGCTTTAGAGGAGTTCTGTGCCTTCTTTTTCTTCTTCGGCTTTGAACAGTCGCCACGGATTTTCTGGATTTTTTCAGTTATCTGTTCTTTATCCAATCCTGCTCTTTCTGGATGGAAACAGAGAAGTGTAGCTACTGTTGGCAAGGGAATGTTTTCGACGATTTTCTGAAGGGCGTCTTCCAATGGCTTAGTTCGCCCTTGTTTCAGACTTGCCGTTCTCATTAACAGGAATATTTCGGGCAGTTTCAGAGCTTGAGGACATCGCTTATAGCAACGGTAACACCATGCACAGAGCCAAGGCTTCTCAGAATCCAAGACTTCTACTGGATTAAGCACGATCTTTTCAAGAAGTATTCTTGGATTGTACTCGTTGTCTAGGAGTCCCACCATTGAACAACTGGCTGTGCATATGCCACATTCAAAACAGTTCTTTAGTTTTTCGTTGTCTAGGATTTTTCCTAGAATTTCCTTTGTGTCTGCGTTTTCAGCGATGCTCAAGCCGATAGTCCTCTCGAATATTGAGGTTTCTCGCAGATATAAGATTTTACAAACGTAAAGGTTTTGGGTTGAACCATGAAATAAGCAACTTTTTCAAGCAACTAGCTTTTATTGCGTCAAATACAACAATGAATCTGCACTGGAGAAAGATGGTAATGAGCAAAATAAAGGTCATTATGTACGGTGTCGGCGTCGTCGGTGGTTTGATTGCTAAATCACTGCTTAACAAGGAAGGGATTGAAATAGTTGGTGCTGTTGACGTGGCAGAAAACAAGGTTGGCAGAGATCTAGGTGAAGTCTTAGGCTTGGAAAGGAAGCTTGGGAAGAAAATCTCAGAAAGTCTGGACGCAGTTCTCTCAAAAACAAAGGCAGAAATCGCCATTCACGCAACATCATCATACCTCAAAAACACTTACCCGCAGATATCAGCAATCGTAGAACATGGCGTCAACGTGGTATCCACATGCGAGGAACTTTCGTACCCATACGCTTCTGAAACAAAACTTGCCAAGAAACTTGATTCACTCGCCAAGCAGCACGACGTGACCGTTCTAGGCACAGGAATAAACCCCGGCTTTCTCATGGACACTCTTGTAATAACACTCACAGCGCCCTGCCAGAAAATTGACAAAATCGAAGTCGTCAGAATCATGAACGCTGCGACAAGACGATTGCCTTTTCAGCGAAAGATAGGGGCAGGCTTAACAGTTGAAGAGTTCAAGGAGAAGATTGAGAAGAAGCAAATCACGGGGCACGTTGGACTTGAACAGTCCGTTGCAATGATTGCCAATGCGTTAGGATGGAAGCTGAAGAAAATCGTGGCTGAACCAGTCAAGATGGTCATTGCTGAAAAGCCTGTTGAAAGCAGCGACATAAAGGTCGACGAAGGAGAAGTAGCGGGTCTAAGACAAACAGCATATGGACTCATGGAAGACAGAGAGGTTATCGTTCTAGATTTCCGAGCCTACATAGGTGCCGAAGAAGAATATGACGCCATAAAAATCGAAGGCGTTCCAAACATACGACAGAAGATTCAACCCTGCGTGCATGGCGACATGGGAACAGTAGCAATGATTATCAACGCAATCCCCAAAGTGATAAACGCCCCTGCAGGTCTGCTTACAATGAAGGATTTGCCAGTGCCATCCGCCATGTTGGAAGACGCTTGCAAGTACATAAAACGGCAGATTTAGCGAAGACATTAATGTTTATACAATTCTCTGAAGATAGCAGTTTTGAGTGATGATCTATTTGACGAATCAGATTTGGGTTCACGAAAAAGGCACATTCTCACTTTTGGATTTATTGAAAAACGTGAAAAGCAAAACGGACTTCCACAAGGCAGGAGCAGTTGCCCTGTTCATCGGCGTGGTTCGTGGAGAAAACAAGAAGGGTAAAACTGTCCAGAAGCTTCAGTTAGAGGCTTATGAAGAGAAGGCAAACGAAGTCTTGAGTGGAATCTGTGATGACTTAAAGAAGAAGCAGGGAATAGTTGATGTTCAAATTCATCATTTGATCGGCGAATTTAACGTTGGTGAAGACCTGGTATATGTTTTAACTGCAGGTTCTCATCGCAAGCTCGTGTTTTCTGCGTTGGAGGAAGCAGTGGAAAGATATAAGAAAGAGGTGCCGATTTTCAAGAAGGAATACGTTTTGACTGCTGAAGGCAAAGCAGATTCCCACTGGGTGACAGAATAGGAAAAAGGTAATCTTGGGAAGAGTTATAAGTATATACAGAAAAAGGTAATGCAAACGGGGACAGAATTTGGAGAGAAAAAGTTACTCATGGTTTGAGAGACGACGCAAAACAAAGGCGTTAGATTTGGCTTATGAACAAATAGCAAAGGCACTTGACACTGTGACCCTGCTCCACCAAGCGATGAAAAGCACTTCAGAAACGAAGAAGAAAGAAATGAAGCAACACATTGAACACCTTTTCAAAGCAGAAGAAGAAGTGGACAGGCTGCGAAAAGAAGTCTTCAAAGAACTATCCAAAGGCGCAGCCCTGCTTGCTGACTACCGCGAAGACCTGCTTCATCTCGTGAAACGACTTGATACGCTGGCAGACCACGTGAAAGACGCTGCCAGATGTTTAGAGATGCTTTCAGACGCCAAAATCCCCAGAGAACTTTGCGAAAACATGGTGTACATGACAGCCAAACTTGTGGAATGTGCACAAGCTTTGCGTTTCAGCATCGAGAAGATGGCGATAAACCCAGTTCAAGCCTTACAGGGAGCTGAGAAGGTGGAGAATATTGAACATGAACTTGATGACACTTACCTCAAGACTAAAGCCTCGTTTGTTAAATACGGCGAAGAAGTCAACTGCGGCGTCATGGTGATATTTGACGACCTAATCGAATTCATTGAACAGGCAGCAGACATGTGTGCTGACACGGCAGATTACATTGTGATACTTTCAAGCAGAGAATAAAGAACGCTCGTGAACTGATGTTACTGGTTCAAATTTCAGACGTTCACTGCGGCGCAATGTTCCGCAAAGCCGCTTTTTCTGCGGCGGTAAAAGAAATCAACACAATGTGCCCTGACATTGTGCTTGTTACGGGCGACTTGACAGAGAACGGCTTGATTTCCGAGTTTGAGTTAGCCGCTAGAGAATTGAAGAAACTGAAAACTAAAAAAGTGATATTTGTAAGCGGAAACCATGATTATCGCTCAACAGGCTACTTGCTTTTCAAAGGATTCTTCCCATTCTCGCAGGTGACAGAAACTGAAGACGCGGCAATCATAGTGCTAAGCTCAGCCAGACCTGACCGAGATGATGGTGAAGTTGGAAATAGACAAAACCTGTGGCTTGAAAGAACACTTGAAAAACACAAGGACAAAACAAAAATCGTGGCAATACACCATCACATAGTCCCAGTTCCAGACACTGGCGCAGACCAGATAACAATCGTAGACGCTGGCGACGTGCTAAGAAGCCTGGTAAAGTCAAAAGCAAATCTAGTTCTCTGCGGGCATCGCCACCGACCGTGGATGTGGAAAATGGAAGACATGCTTGTAGTTCATGCAGGCAGCGTGTCATGCGAAAAACTGAGAGGTTTCTTCTGCAACTCCTACAACGTTGTGTCTGTGAAAGGAAAGAAAATCGAAGCCAAAGTGAAGATAGTCAACGGCGATTTCGTGGATTTTGGCGAGATCGTGAAGAGGAGAGAAATCCTCCAAGAATCAGACATCTCACGATACGGCGATTCTCTAGCACGTTAACAAGAAAGCTGACCTTTTTTCATCTCTTGTGAAGCTATGCTGTTCTTTTTCCGCCACAGTTCGGGCAAGCCGTCTGCGTCTGAGGCATCAACGTTCCACAATACTTGCACGGTATCATAACAACCTCGCGGATCACTTCTTTGACGACTGGCGCTGACGGCGCAGCAACAGGAGCAACAGTTGGCGCCATCACTTGAAGTTCGGCGACAGCGCTTGTGATGTCAGGTCTCCCATCAACTGCAATTACGCCCTTAAAAGACCATGTGACTTTTCCATCAACACTTTTGAAGGTGGGTCTTCCTCCTGCTGGAACGTTTATGCTGAACGGGAAATCTCCAGTGTAGCCGTTGTTTATCTTCATTGAACCGCTGACTGCAGGCTTGGCGGAGTAAAGTGTTGCAGACTCTCTAACTTCTCTATTAACATACGTGTGAAAATTCTCGTCGAAGACCCGTTTCATCCTTTTCGCTTCTTCAACACATTGGATTTCGCACCTTACTTCTGTAGCATCGAATTCTTCTTCTGAAGAAATGTTCAGAGAGCCTTCAGCATTTTCGCCCAAGACAAAGCTGTTCTTGTTCAGCTTCACAGTAATCTTCGCTTTAGGCGGTGTCAGCTTATTTTTGAATGATTTAAAGAAGGACACGCAAACACCTCACGACACTATTTGTCCACGAAGAGTCTTAAGACATGCATAGTTATTTTAGCCTTATGTATTCTCAATAAACTCCAGATATCGCCATTTTCTGCACTCTTTTTCAGGCGCGGTAGCCCTAAAACCCTCCAAAAAGCCTGTTCTTTGTTCTTGTGTGACGTTTATTTCACGTCTGAAAGGAGTCAGTGCAGAAATTAGCCCAGCAACAACTCAACTATGATTTCTTTTCTAACGCCCAGCTGAACTTTTTCATCAGAGCTTTGGAATACAATTTGTCTAAACTGAAATCCACCTTATCAGTCCATCTGACGAAAACCATTGGATCAATGTAAGACTTCAACGACGTGCCCAGATTGTACTCTTCAATTTCCTTCGCCAACCTAATATCCAGTCTAGTTTTCTCTATTCTCTTGAGAAAAGCGTCAGTCTTCTTCCCTTCCGCCGCCCTCTCCTTCAACTTAGCTTCAAGCTCCTTAAGAACAGCCTCTCGCTTCGCCAATCTTTCAGCGTAGTTCATAGGAACTTTCCGTTTATGATTAGCTATCTTCGCCCCTTCCAAGTTAGCCATCTTGGCATGAAACTTCTTCACGTAGTCAGGATCTTCCTTCTTAGCTCCAGAATTCACCAAGTAATCTCCAACGGTCTTAGTGCACCTCCACGTTCTAAACACCTTCGCGGTCAACCCTTTCATCTTCTCTGAAAGAAACCGAGACACTTTCTTAGAGTCTATTTCTTCGAAAAGATACTCCTTACACGTTTCAGAATAGTGCTTAACGTTCTGAATGACTGTTGGAGGAGCCTTCACCTGACTGACCCATCTCACAGAGTCCTTTCCTAAGAAGTCAAAATGCAAAACATCACCTTCTATTTTGATGTGTTCTGGCCTGAGCGTTATAGCACCTACAGTGTCTGCTTCTCCCGGGTCTTTCTCGTCTCCAACTCTAATGTTCATTGTGTGGATAAGCCAAGAGACAGTTGCCAGTTTTCTTCTTCCATCGTCATCAGAAACCAGATTTTCCAAGATGTGCTTTTCGATTCTAGGAATTTCCTTGTCTAACGCCTGAGCCTTCCTAAATTTCTCTTTTTCTCTGTCCTGCTTCAAAAAAGCCGAGTCTGAGAACCAAACATACTTGATCTTTCCAGAGAGTCTGTCAGCCCATTTTGCCAGATACATTTTTTCTGGCTCCCAGACAATCTGCTTCCAGTTACCAGACGGACGCGGGCTGTCTTCGGAGAGATTCAAGATTATGTCTTCCTCTTTTGGCCCTCCTTTCCATTTTCCACGTTTCGGATGGTTGCCTCTTCCTGCAAAAATGCAGGACGGTTCCGCAGTCCAGTTTGCTATTTCAATCTGTTTCCCATCCACGGTGGCGCAACCAAACTTTGCCTTTAACTCTTCTCTTTTCACTTTTCTTTCAGCGGCAAGCTTTTTCTTTTCCTCTTTGGTCATGTTCAGCTTTTTCTGTTGCTCGTCTGTGACATATTTCTTGACTTGGGCGAAGTCTATTTGGCTGTTTTGTGCGGTTGCGTTAGTTGACCACTGAAAGCCGTCAGCGTTCAATGCCTGCGCGTATTCCTTGTAAAATTGGCCTAGAAAGTGTGAAGACGGGTTTTCCAGCGTCAGTTGCTCCAAAAAGTCACGGATAAAGTTTCCGTAATAGACCTTATCAGGAGGGGAAGTCACGGATTGTTCTTTTCTGACCCAAGCAATTGCCATCTGCTCGGTCCTAGGGCTGAGTTTTACTGGTTGTCCTTGAATGCCCACTGAAAAACCTTTGTAATCGTATGATGGAACGTAGATTCCGTTGTGTTTAAGGCTTTTCATCGCATATTTCATTTAACCAATCCACTCTCGGAAATGCCTTCTTTTTCGAGTCTCAGCAGTTTTTGGAACATGTTTTTTGCTGGTTGATGGATTCTTACCGTGTACTTGAATGCAATAAAGTTTTCTCTTCCCAGAGAACGCTTTATAGGGGCTCTTTTTTGGCAACTCTCTTCTGCTGCAGTACTTTGTGCAGACGTTCCACAGTCGCGTTGTCGATGTATCCCTTGTGCGGACGGAAGCCTCCAGCGAAGCCGTGTGGAATGTGTAGCAGCTCGTGGATCACGGTTTTCTCCTTGTCAGTCTCTGACAGTTTGTCGTATCTTTCAGAAATGACCTCAATAACGTATGACGGGGGAAGAGTGAGTGCTTCCTGCCAAATCTTGCCCAGTCCATGAATGCGGGCTATGGTTCGTTTTGAAGTGGAGCCTCTGCTTCTGTAGCAGAAGACGAACTGCGGAACTACATGGTAGAAATCTAGGCATTCTGCAATTTCGCAGACTAGTCTCTTAACGTCAGGAGCCTCTGAATATTCTATGTTCATACACAACCACTTTGAACATAAACTATTCTGACCAGTAAACTTGCCCGTCTGAGGTCTTAAATCTCTTCAACTTGCCACTTTTCACTCTTCGAGCAAGAGAATCAACTATCTTGCTCTCCTTGCCTTGAGTTGCCAGACCTCGCACTTCCAATGCCTTAACCACATCTCTTACGGTTCTCTTGTATGGTTGCTTGAAAAATCCTTCACGAATCAAACCCTCAAATTCACGATGGGCGAGACCTCCCCAAGTCTGAGGAACCTTGCGTTGCGCAACACGCTTTTTCGGAGCCTTTGTGGCGGACATGAATTTGTCTTTCACGCTTTCAAAAGAAGACCCCACAACGTCAATGTTCTCCAAAACCCCTTCACCAAGTCCCCTCTTGACAAACTCTTGCAAAACAGGCATCTTTTGAGGATCAAAGCCAACGAGCGCTGCCCCAACCGTTTCCACAGCCACCGCGTCCCTCCCAACCACGAGCGTATTCATTGGCACAGGACTGTCTCCAGCGCCACGCCAGAAGAATGTTCCGTCAAGCACGGCAAGATCGACTCCGCCAACTGCTTCGTAGACGTCGGCGAGAAGTGTTGGAAGAATTTTGTGATATTTCGCTCTTCTGGAATCGAGAATGCATCCGAAGAGGTTTTTGAGAATACTTCCGCGGTCAAAGGAGCGAAGTATGTGCGTGTCAACCAACACGTTTGGCTTGAAAAGTATGTTTGGCAATCCCACTTCCTGGTCTGCAAGCTTCATTTTTCTAGGTTTTGGATCATCTGAAAGATTGATGGGAACCACTCGTTCTGTGAAGAGTTCCTTCCAGATTTGAAGCCTCTCCAAGCCCGTGGCTTGATAGTTATCAGATTCGGCTAGGAAAATCTTTGGAGCTTTGTCGAAGAGACTGATGATTGCATCAACCACGTTCACTGAGGCGTGATTCTCTGCCTTATGGCTGAAGACACCGACTTTGACGACAACTGGCTTCTCAGGCGTGTTCAGACTCACCGCTCCGCCGACTAGATCAAGAGCCTGTTTGAGTGATTTTCTCGTCGTGTCTGCGTCAAATTCGACTATGGCAACTTTTGAAGTCAATGCTAAACCTCACCTGCGTGAAGAATAGAGCATCTTAGTTGTTTGTCGACTGAGAAAAGGTTTTCTGCAAAAACAAATTCTGCGTCGGCAATCATGATTCTTCAGGTAATATTAAGCAAAAGACGAAGTCTATGTTCACAACATCTTTTCCCCTAGAAGCTGTTGGAAATGGCAATTGTGATGCTTCAGGCTCCCACTTTCTATCTGAACCTCAGTTCCAGTTCTGGCATGTCATGCTCCACAAATCCTGCTTTCCTGTAAATGGGAATCCCGTCTTTGGATGCATGCAGATGCAGATACTTGAGCTCAAGCGCTTTAGCTTCTTTAATCAGCTCATTCAGCAACCTGGTGCCGATCCCTCTTCTTCTTGCTTCTGGAAGCGTGTAAAAGTTCAGCAGATATCCTAATCTACCAGACTCAACGCCCCCGTACATTGCTGGTTTCTGCCACACCACCATTCCGCCTGTGGCAATTATCTTTCCATCATATTCTGCCACCCAAGCGACGAAACTTTTAGATGGCATTGCTTGGGAAAAGTACCCCTGAAGAGACTTCCTCAGAATCGCTGTTTCCTCGTTTTCTGGATGGTTAAAAAGCTCATTCAAAAACTTGATTCTACAGTCAACCAGAGCTTGAACGTCGTCGATTGTGGCGCGACGGTAAACAAGCTTATTCTTTTCAATTCTCACAATTGCTTCCTCACATAATTCATTTCTCTAGAGCGATATACAAAAGCTTTCGTGAAGACTTCACTGAATTCAGGAGGGCGTCTTTTTTCCGTAGCCCGAGTAGTCAACGCTTTTCACGGCACTCATGAAATTCTTGAAGGGCAAGTAGCGCAGTTTGGTTCTGTCGGTTGCGGTTCGATAGCGACAACGCACAGAATTTTCAGCTGACGGTGTGAAGACTCGCGTGTGTAGTAAGAACCAAAGTCGTGGGCTGAAGTATGCAAATACGAATTGGAGAAGACAGTTTAAGATCACAGATTAGGACAAGATTTTTAATTGTCACATATCTACACTGGTGTTGGTGGAGAAGAGATGGGTACATATTCATTGGAAATGACCGTGGGATCAAGAATTGATGAATTCTGCTTCTATTGTGGCGGTCTACGTCTTGACGGAAAATCTATGAAGTTTAGCTGCAACCCTGCATTTTTCAGCGTGGATTCTTTTGGGCGCGGTTCTCACGCTCCTGAGCGATTCAAGACCCCGTCAGTTTCAGAGGTTACGATTCGGCGTGAAGGCTCTGCTTCTGGAATAGCGGCGGCTTGTGCCCACTTCAGAAAGGCTCCTGACAACGAGTTGTCAGGCTGGAGAGTCCCATGGCTCGAACACGTCAAAAAGAACATAGAGAAACAGATTGAGGAACATGAAAAAGAAGCCGCACCCACCGAGCTTTACGTTCTGGAGTTCAAACAGTCAAGACCGATAAAGGGCGCTCTTTATCAAATCTTTGGAGTTCAAGCAAAAGCGTTGCCTCTCAAGCAAAGCTCTTTGTCAGAAAAGAAAAACGCGCTTGTAATGATAGACAAAGGCAAAAAGAAAGTGTGGGTAAGAACACCTAAAGTGCCGCTTGAAGGCTTCGGTGCTGCTCTAGGCAAGGTAAGTGGACAACTTGACTTTGCATACAGCACGACCTTTCTCAGAGACTTGCTGAAGAAAGACATTGCATCCTTCTCTTTAGAGACTTTTACGGCTGGGCAGGAACCAGCAGAATTCAATCAGCATCTGATGTAATGGCGCTGTGAAGCAGACGTTCTAAACTTCAATTTGCGTGCAAATTGGTTGAAAACTGCCCGTTGTCTTCTACTTGGTCCATTCATGATCGAGGATAGCGTACAGTAATGAGCCGCGCCATTTCCCTTTTGCCCATCTGTGTTCACGAATGTGACCCTCCTGTTGCATGCCGATTTTCTCCATAACATGGGCTGATGCGGTGTTTTCGGGGTCGCACGTGGCGAATATGCGATGCAGTTTCAACTGGTTAAATCCAAATTTGAGAAGTGCTTGCGCTGTTTCAGTTGCGTAGCCTTGTCTCCAGAACTTGCGGTTAAGCACGTAGCCTATGTATCCTTCTTGATTGTCTGGATTTGACACGTAGATTCCGCATCCGCCAATAAGCTTGTTCGTTGCTTTGAGGATTATTGCTAGGGTGAAGTTTTTGCGGGGTTGCTCGTTTTGGTTGGCAAGCGTTCTCTGAATGAAATTCTTGCTTTCTTCCTCTGTGTTGGGTCCCCACTCCATGTAGCGAACGACTTGGGGATCGGAGGCATAGTCGTGTGCTGATTTCCAATCTGTTTTTCTGAATTCACGTAGCGTGAGCCGCTCGGTTTGAATGGTTTTCATGGATTCACCTTGGTAAACCATCCTAGTTAATGTTCCTAGCTATAAGAAACTTCAATTTCAAGAAAAAGTCTATAAGAACCAGAATTTCAGCCATGATGTCGGAGGTGGGATTTGAACCCACGAACTTCTACAGGATATTACATGTGATTCATTTTTTCTCTTGATGGTTCAAGCGTGGATTTTCTCACTTCTTAAATATCACTTCAACTGTTTAAAAGACTGTTACTTGAGAATTGAGGAGTGTGTGACATGAAGAAATTTGGAGAAATTGTTCAAGAAGCTGATTGGAAGAAAGAGAAACATGTTCCAGTCATTGAATGCGCAGACACGGTGAAGGCAGACGAAATGTTCGAAGTGAAAGTTGGGGTTGGCAAGGAGATTGCTCATCCGAACACAACTGAACATCACATCAGTTGGATATCGCTTTACTTCCTTCCAGAAGGCGAGAAATTCCCGTACCAAATAGGTCACTACGAGTTCAGCGCTCACGGCGCTTCTGTTCAGGGACCCAACACGAGCTCAGTGTACACTAATCACCAAGTGGTCACGTGGTTCAAGACCAGCAAGCCAGGCACGGTTCTGGCTCTCTCACTATGCAACATTCACGGGCTCTGGCAATCTTCGAAAGAAATCAAATTGGAGTAAAACCTTCCGTTCTCGACGAGAATTATGATGTGCATCTATCACAAATTAGCGCGCGTAGTTGGCTTGCATTGCAAAAGATATCAAGAATCAATAGAACAAATACTGCTAGTAGACAGCCAACACATATTAGGAACAACATTTATCCTATAATAAGAAGGCGGACGTTAAATCAGTTGAAAATCTCAAAAATCGTTCTAGATGTAATGTCCCCAGCACAACAATCTATGGTTGACCTTGCTGAGCGGTTGAGTAAGATTGAAGGAATCTCTCAGGTCGATATAACCCTTCAAGAACTTGAAAAGAACGTTGAAGACTTCAAAGTAACGTTAGATGGTTATGGTCTTGATTATGAGAGGATAAGGGAGGCGCTCAAGGATTTTGGAGCCGTCATTAGAAATGTGGACAGCATAACATCTTCCGAACAGCGTTCCTCGTTGAAAGACGATGACAAACTCTCAGCCTCAATGCTTGTCCTCGCCAAACATGTTGATTCAAAAATCGGGAAAGTAGAACAAATATACAATGAGTTCGACGAAACCGTCAAACACATCCGATCCAAGAAATCATGAGTGAATGATTTAGTCAGGATTGACTGATACATTCCCGCAATCCGACCTATGTAGAGTTAGAAGATCGGTGCCAGATGCGAAATCGATATCATGTTGTTATCATATGGTGGAGAACGTGGTCAAGAGCCTAGTCAAAGACTTCATCAGGAAGCTCAGTCAAATGAGCCATCTCAGTCAAATCTTGCATGAAGTGACAAACGACGAATACGCGAGAAGAGCGTTCGCAAACAACGCCTTTGACGGCGCATTGACATTCTTAGGCATCCTTATGGGCAGTCTGATCTTGCCTGAGTTTGTGCCTTCAACGATCATCAAGATAGGATTGAGCACATGCTTGGCGATAGGCATGTCTGGAATGTTTGGAAGTTTTCTCTCTGAAAGAGCCGAAAGGAAAAGATCATTGAGACAGATGGAGAGAGACCTGTTAACCACTGATCTCAGCGACTCGAGTTTGGGGCGCGAAGCTAGAAAGAAGGCGCTCACAATATCTCTGATAGATGGCGTTTCACCGGCCTTGGCTGCTCTGGTTCCTCTGACTCCCTTTTTCTTTGCTCAAGCCTCATTTATCCCAGTCGGGGTGAGCATAGTGTGTTCTTTTATCCTGGTGTTTGCAGTCCTATTCGGGCTCGGCGTGTTCCTCGGGAAAACATCTCAAGAAAATATTCTCCTGTATGGGGGGATCGTGGTTGCAATTGGTTTCACGACGAGCCTGATAATTCTCGTGGCATCAGTCTATTTCCACTGACTTGTGGCGTTGCTCAGATCTTTCAAAAAACAATGACCGTTTGATGCCATATCTGAAAAGCTCTTCAGCCCGCTCACCAGCTATTGATTCAGCAATCTGTTGACTTCGAAGATGAAGAATACACTGTCAGAGTCGCTTATGCAACAGAAGAAAACAAGCAGCAGATATAGACTGGTTTCTAACACTTTAGCGAAAGAAAAGGCTTCAAGATCTACAGAAAACGAAAATAACCCTCAAAAACGAGTTTGCCAAAAAGTGCGGGGGGTGGGATTTGGACCCACGAACCCCTGCGGGATAGCCGCCTCAGGGCGGGATGCCGCTGATCGTTCATTGCACGACGGCGAGG
>Ga0172366_10002863_pt1 | contig 13569 bp, 9 predicted proteins | sample LakKivSesite69cm_FD_114533 | JGI IMG/M metagenome (GOLD analysis project Ga0172366, IMG submission 114533) | Sediment microbial communities from Lake Kivu, Rwanda - Sediment site 69cm | ecosystem: Environmental > Aquatic > Freshwater > Lake > Sediment | place: Rwanda: Western Province, Lake Kivu... | reverse complement strand
TAAGCCAAATCTTGTCGTCTTCGATAACTAAGACTTTTTTCATGGCTTTGGAAGAATCAGGCTGAAGATGCTGCCTTTAGACGGATGACTTTCGATTTGGATTTCTCCCCGATGCGCTTCTATAATGTGCTTGACAATCTTCAGCCCCAAACCAACTCCTTTTGGGTTATGACGGCTTGCTTCCTCATGTCTGAAAAATCCTTCAAAAATCTTTTTCTGTGCTTCTTCAGGAATTCCAATCCCTTTATCCTTGACCTGAATTTCAATCTGATTCTCTTTATCGGCAACCGTAACATTGATCTCCTTTCGAGTTGATGAATATTTTATGGCATTATCAATGAGGTTGGTCAAGGCCTGTTTTATGGCATCCTGGTCTATCTCTAATAATATAGGCTTTTTTGGAAAAGATGTCTTGAGCATAAATCCCTCTGATTCCAGTCGATATTGAAAGGGCTTTATGGCTTCTTCAACGACAGGTTGAAGCTGCACTTCCTGAAAATTATAGGTCTTGACATTCCGCTCAATCTTTCCAAAGTCAAGGATGTTATGCAGGAATCGAGAGAGGCGGCTGCTTTCTCCAGCAACAAGGCTTATGAGCTCGTTGTGTTTTGTCTTATCTTTTATCTTTCCTGTCAGCAAGACTTCAGCCAGCCCCTGGATGGAACTCATCGGAGTCCGAAGCTCATGGGAAACAGAGGAAATAAACTCAGTTTTAAGGCGGTTGAGCTCGTCCAACTTTTCTTTTTCTGCCCGCTCATAAATCACCTCTTCCTGAAGCCTGATTCTTTCCAAGTTTAATGCCAATTCTCCGGACATGGTGAGCAGGAGCTCAAGGTCATCACGGCTGAATCTTTCACCAGATTTTTTCTTGCCGATGGATAAATAGCCGGATAGCTCCTCTGACCTGAAAAAAAGAGGAATGATCAATTCTAAATTGTTTTTTTCAAGGGCTTGGTCTTGAGAAAAATCCATGTCTTCTTCGGTGCGAACCGCCCTCCTCCTTGCCAGAATCTTTCCCGGGACAATAAGGAGAGCAGCCAGATCTCTTAAGTTTTCCTCCCCATTCTTTGCAATTAAAAGCTTCTGCTTCCCAAATTCTGTCAAATAGACAAGAACCGCGCTATATTCCAAGGGCAGAGCTTTTCTTACCTTCAGCAAGAAGAACTCGACCAGATACTCGGAGTTTGACATCTTGCGGGCTATCTCGTTGAAGCTGAGAATGCTTTGGCGGTAGTCATAATTCATCCTGAAGAACGTTTTATCTACGAACTCCTGGATTTTTTTTCTCGCCGGATTAAATGCGATTGCTGCGGCGAGGGCCGCAATCAAAGAAATTGTACCTTGCCTGATGAAGATTTTAGAAAAAACATTTTGAAGAAAGCCGACAGAAAGGAGATAGACACCCACAGTAAAGATAGTCAAGATGGAATAGACGATGCTGCGGTTGATAACCAGCTCAATGTCCATCAATCTGAACTTAATAATGGAGAAGGCAAAAGCCAAGGGAATGAAGACAAAAAATACTGTTGAAAATTCCTCTGAAATCAGGGGATTCATGCCTAAGATTTGTGGCAAATTATAGATAAAAATAAAGGGACCGAGGCCGACAAAAAGGCCGTAAAAAATCCATTTTATCCGAGCGCGCTCTTCCTCAAGAGCTGCCTTTCTATAATTTTGAATTAAATGGAAAATTGTAAGAAGGAGAAAAAGCACCAAGTAAGCCCGGAAGGCCAGGAAGGCCGCCTGATAGGCCCGGAAGGTTGACATCGAAAATTTTAGGCTGGAATAGAGGAACAACACTTCAAAGATTACGGCGAAAATCAGGCCCGGAAGGTAGGTAAGATATATAAAGAATTTTTTTATCTTTGCTTTGCTTTTTGAAAAGAAGAAAGAAAAATGAAGCATCAGGGCAGGAGCCAAAGGGTAAAGGAAAAAGAATAAAATGCCCGGGAGAAAAGAAAACCAGTCTTTTTGCAAGCAGTAAAAACCTCCGCTGATGATGTTCGCCGAAGCAAAAGAAATAGAAGCCCAATAATAAATGCGAGCCCTTGCGTCTTCTGCTCGGAGAAGGAAAACGACGACACCAATAGCGAGACAGAAAAGGCCGATGAGAAGATAGATGAGAGGAAAAGGCACTTGGGAATAGTAAGCAACAAGTTCAAGCTCTTTCTTCTCGACCCTGTCATCGACCTTAAAAGATATGTTGACTCGTTCACCAATTGTCTTTTGCGAAAAGATGAATTCAAGGTCCTTGCGGTCTTTGATCTCTATGCCATCAACCTCTTTGAGGCTCTCCAGGGTTATTTCTCGAGGGAGACCAGGCCGTTGGCTGAGTAAGATAAAGCCATAGATGCTCACCAAGGCAATGACCAATCCTCCGCCCAAAGAAAGGAAGAAAGGAAGCTTTTTCATCTTGACTCTGATTTTCCCTTAAGACTGGCTCAAATATAGCACCTCTCTCAATCTGCTGTCAAACCAAACCTCATTCCATAACGTTTCCCTGGGATTTTGGAAAATAGCTTCTCTCCAAAAGAATTTTAACGCTATTTACAAAGGCCTCTACGGTTGCTTCCCAAAGCCTTACATAAAATTTTAAAATTAGAGTTTAGAAAATAAGAATTTGCCGAAAATTTATCGTTAGGAGAAAAGATAGAAGATTGAAGTGATAATTTCTTATTCTATTTTTGCTGTTCTTCTAGTTTCTTGAGCTCTTGTTCATAGGCCTTGATGGCCTTGCCCTTTTTGCCCGCATCAGCGATTAAAGCCCAAGTCACCGCCCAGCTGATAATGGCGCCAACCAGAGGAAATATCTTGCCGCCTGAGATTTTCGCCTTTTCTCTTTCCCTCTCTTGACTCTGACCACTTCCCCAGTAGCTGACAAAAAGAGCAAAAAGGCCTCCGCCCAGCACACCCAATCCGATTGCGCCAAAAATATCGCCTTTCTTTCTTTTCTTCAACTTCGTGATTTCTAACTTTATTTCATCAACGCGAGGATTTTGTCCAGTAACTTGTTGAAAGAGAGATTCGTCGGAAAAGGAGAAATCTATCCTTGACATCTCTCGCCCGTAATCTTTCTTGAGTGAGAATTCTTCAGCCAGCTTGCTGCCCGAAGAGCGACCTTCCTTAGAAAGCTCAAAACGGCTCAAGAGTTCTTGACTTGGATAAGCCTCAATTGAGATGAAGTAGACGAAAGATAACACCAGAAGACTAACAACAATCTTTTTCATTCTTCCCCTCCGATTATAGAAATTCTATCAATTATGGCAGCTTTATTGAACGACAAATGAATTTTCTTCGTAGCCATATTTTTTAAAAAATTAACACGGAATTACAATCGATGTCAATATGAAAATTTTTCAAGCCAACTATTTTCCAATTTCCCAACGAATAACAGCTCAGGCCGGGTGTGAAGAAAATCTATGGCCAATCTTCATTCAACCTCAAAGATTAAAATTGAATATCAAGAGCGGCATGTCCTTCTGACACCTTCATTTTTTTATTTTCAATTTCCCAAAGGCACGAATAACTCTCTCGTCTTCTCGACCAAGAAGCTGTTCCAATCTTTCTGCAGGAAGCTTCTTTCTTTGATAGGCTTCAAGGGCCAGGCTTTTAAACCGATTGGAAAGGATAAGGCCCCCTTTCTTTCTCATAAATCCTCTCATTTCCTTCGGCTTGCCTGAAAAGAGGTCATAATCCGCTTGCTCAAGACTCAGGTATTCCTGGACTTTTGACTGCGCAAGATATCCCAATTTTTCAAGCACCTGAAGCATGGCGGAAGTGCTTACGCCAAAATAATGTCTGAGATAAAAAACATCCGCTGGATTCAGTTTTTTTGACCGCAGGTCTTTATCGATTGTCTTCTCAATCCTTGAGGGAGGAATGAGAAGCCAGACCGCAAATGTCTGAGCAAATCTTTCGCGTGGATGGTAAAGGGAGACAAAATCCTGGATGAAGACATCCGGATTGTCGATGATCAGGCCGGCGTTTCTGTCCACAAGGAAATGGCAGTATTCATGGGCAGCGATCAGGGCCTGCTCTTCAAGAGGGTGGGCAGTGTTGATCAAAGCAAAAGCTGCTTTTTCGGCTTCAAGAAAGATAAAAATTCCAGAGATATTTGACTTCTCAGGGATGAGGAGCCTCAAGATGTGCATCCCGCTGAGCTCAAGCAAGGAGAAAATATCGCGGATGGGCTCATCTCCAATTCCCAGCCTTCTCCTTTCTTCTTCGGCCAATCTCTCGGCCGAGGTGGAGGTGTAAAAAGGAGCAAGCTCAAGCCTCCGCCCTGTTAACTCTTCAAGAAAAAGGCAATCTTCGCAATGTGTCTTGAACTTTCGCAGCTCTTTCCTTCCCTTTTTGTCAAGCCCTTTTTCCTGGAGAATCACCTTGAAGGTGTCCTCTTTTTCTTTTAAAAAGTCAGAAACGTCTTTCTTAAAAAAGGTGGCAAGAGAAGTCAGAGTCTCAATACTCGGCATGCTCTTTCCCAGCTCAAGGCTGGAGATGAAGGGACGAGACAGGTTGACGGCTTGGGAAAGCTCTTTTTGGCTGAGACCGAGGCTTTCCCTTTCTTTTCTGAGCTTTGTTCCAAAAATTCCAGACATTTTTCGCTCCTCACTTTTTTCTATTTTTATATCTCGACTTCGAGGCCGAGGCCTAATTTCTTGGCGCGGCGCAGGACAAGTTCTGCGACGGCCACATCTTGGACAGCCAGGCCAACAGATTTGAAGAAGGTGACCTCCCCCTCTGATTCACGGCCTCGAATCTTGCCTGCTGCCAGAGCTCCGATCTCTCCGTGAATGTGTTTGTCCGAAATAAGGCCTCCCTCGATGGATATGATCAAGTCGCCTGCTTCAGCCAGGCATGCCTGGCGAGAGTCAACAATGACCTTGGAACGAATAACAGTTCGCGGCGGCACCTCCCTCATTTCTGGGGTAAATGATCCGATGCCGTTGATGTGGACTCCAGGCTTGAGGTCAGCATCATGGAATACGGGCCTGTAGGAAGTGGTCGCCGTGCAGATGATGTCGGCTTCACGGACAGCCTCCCTGGGCGAGCCGGCGATGAGAATATTCTCCGGAATAGGGCTGCCCCGCATCTTCATTTCCTTGACAAAAGCTTTGGCAGCTCGGCGTAAAACATCGTAGACCCAGACTTTTTCAATTGGCCTGACTGTGCAGACTGCTTCAAGCTGGGTGCGCGCCTGAGTTCCTGCCCCAAAAATAGCGACAATCTTAGAATTCTTCCGGGCAAGGAGGTCTGAGGCCAAACCTGATGCAGCCCCTGTGCGCAGGGCTGTAAGATAGGTTCCATCCATAATCGCCAGCGGCCGGCCCGTAATCTCATTGATGACGATGAATACAGCATGAATAGTGGGGAGCCTTCTTTTTTTATTTTCTGGAAAGACTGAAACAATTTTAGCCCCCAGCTCGCCGCTTTCTGTCAAATAGGCAGGCATGATGAGACTCGTGCCTTTTACTTTTTTCACGGAAATATGAGTTCGCAAAGGGACATCAGCTTTCCCGGCAGAAAGCTGGATAAAGGCTTTCTTAACGGCTCTTATGGCTTTGGCCATGGTTACGGCTTGAGCCACGTCATTTCGAGAAAGTATTTTAATCTTCATCTTAAACCACCCTTCTTTCTCCTTCTTGCCCGATTCTTCCAAAACGTTCAAGGGCAAAAGGCTTTAGGTCAAATTCAGTCTGGCCATCGAGGATGAGCTGGCTGAGAAGAAGGCCGACAGCAGGGCCTTGCTGAAATCCGTGCCCTGAGAATCCGACGGCGCAGAAAAAGCCTTTAACTCCTGATATTTCCCCGATGATCGGGTTATCATCAGGAGTAACCTCATAAAGCCCGGCCCAGCCTCTGAGAATTTCCGCCTTCTCCAACAAGGGCGCCCTGTGAATGGCCGCGGCAATGACTTTTTCCATGAAATTGCGGTCGACACTGAGGTTAAAACTCGAAGGTTCATCCGGGTCGCTCATACCCATCAGCACTCCAGGGTCCTCTCCTCTGAAGTAAAAAGTCAGGTCCTGGTCGATGATCATCGGCACAGGCTTTGGAATACCGTCAAAGGCTTTTGTTATAAAAACCTGCCGCCTGTAGGGATTAACCGGCAAATCCAGCCCTGCCATCTTGCCAACTTCACCTGCCCACGGCCCGGCGACATTAACCACAACCGGCGAGAATACCGGACCTTTGGTTGTCTCAACTCCCTGGACTCTGCCGCCTTTAAGCTTGATGCCGATAACGCTTGTTTTCTCTTCAATCCGGACACCGAGCTTTCGTGCAGAATTAGCAAAGCCCATTGCGACCTGATAAGGGTCGGCATAGCCGTCCTTGGGGCCGAATGTCCCGCCCTTCACATCAGAGACATTGAGGTAGGGCCAGGCCTGCTTGACCTCTTCAGCGGAAAGAATTTCAACCAGAACGCCGAGACGCCTTTGCGTCTCGACGTTGGCCAAAAACTCATTCCAGGTCTCCTGCTTTTGGGCCAAAAAAAGATAGCCGACCTGGCGGAATCTGATATCGACCCCAAATTCCTGCTCAAAGCGCTCAAAGACCCTGACTGATTCCTGGGAGAGACGGATATTCGCCGGATGAGAAAACTGCTGCCGGATTCCTCCGACACTCAATCCTGTTGAAGCCTGGGCAAGAAGGTCTTTTTCCAGGATGACAACATCAGAGACGCCTCGCTGAGCCAGGTGATAGGCTGTGCTGAGACCCATTATGCCGCCGCCGATGATGGCCACCTCAGCTGTTCCTTTCCAATTTCTCATCGCTGATAAATAAAAAAATTGAGAATGGCACCTCAAACAAAGAAAATGCCTGAAATCGATTGATTAGTTTATCAGCTCCAGTTTAACAGTCAAGGCAATTGACGTCAATTTTTTCCAGGATTATAATATTAAGAGTCAGAAAAGGAAATTAAAATTGCAAAAGCTTCTTATTAGCCAAATGAAACTAAATCTCCAGCGGAGAAAAACCTTCATTGCTATTTTTTTGAGAACAACTCTCTTCCTGGTCTTGCTCTCTCTTTTGCCTGTCAGTTGCTCTAATCCCTTCAGTCCGTCTACAGAGGACTACGACTTTTTTCCTAAGGACAATAATAGGGAAAATGAGGAGGCTGAGCTTGTTGCCCTTTGCCTGTCAGGAGATATCTCTGCCCCTGACACGTTATATAATCGTGTGCTTGCAGATTTAGCAGACATTCGCTCAAGCTACGGGGATCAGTTAACGCAAGTTAATACTATCAGGTTCCGGGCGCCGTGGGTTCCGAGTTGCATAATTATAGGTTTTGAATCGGGCACTTCTCAACTTGTTGCTAACGGTCAGTATAATGCCTGGGATAAACTCAACGAACAGTATCAGGTGACTGAGATTGACTTAAGCTCGATTAAAAATGATTGGCTTGTACTCTATTTTAAAGGCCGGTTGCATCCTCGCCGACTGTCTGAATTGTACTCAAAGCTTCCTGGGGTAAGATACGCTGAGCCAAACGGTATAATAGGAGACAGCTCTAATATTTATCCAAAGCAAACAACAATTTCTGGCATGACATACTTATTCCGAAATGGGTGGGGTGATTGTTTTTCTGGTTGTATCTCTAATGAGTATTGGTATTTTGTCTCTTATGAATTGAGCGAAACCATCTTCATCGGCTATTGGAATCCGCAACAAGACTCTAAAGAGCCCGACTGGTGGTCTGAGGCTAAGCAGAATATCGAACAATATCGCAAATTTTAATTTATTTGACTTTAACCGGGAAAGAAGGACGCTTCGCTTCCTTCGGAGGATTCATCTTGAGTTCTTGCATGATGACCTCTATCGCCTTCTCCAGTTGAGGGTCTTTTCCGGCAATCACCTCAGCGGGCTGCTGTTCGACCTCGATATCCGGAGGAACTCCCTCATTCTCAACCACCCAGCCCTGCTCTGTCCAGATGGCAAGGTTCGGCGCTGTAACATAGCCGCCGTCCATCAGTATGGGAAATCCCAGAGTTCCCACCAGACCTCCCCATGTCCTCTTGCCGATAAGCTTGCCGATGCCGAGCTTGTGGAACATCCAGGGAAGCAGGTCGCCGCCTGAGCCGGCTGTCTCATCGATGAGCATCACCTTAGGGCCCTGAATCGATGCACCCGGCGTCTTGAGGTCGGCTCCGTAGCGCATATGCCAGTAGCAGATAAGAGGACGCCGCAAGAGGTCGATATAATAATCCGCAACTGAACCGCCGCCATTAAAGCGCTCATCGACGATGATCGCCTCTTTATTAACCTGCGGGAAGAAATAGCGTTTGAAATAGGTGTGCCCCAACGTCGAAGTATTGGGCACATAGACATAGGCTACCCTGCCCTGCGTGGCCTCATCCACCTTCTTTAAATTTCCCTCCACCCAGTCACGGTTGCGCAACGAACCTTCATTGCGAATGGGAACGACCTGGACGGTCCGTGAGCCTGTGCCATCCGCTTTTGGACCGACTGTTATTTCGATAATTTTTTCTGCAGTGTTCTCAAAAAGGCTGAAGATGTTTGTCGGCGGACGAAGCTCTTTTCCCTGAACAGCTAAAAGATATTCCCCTTCTTTAACATCGACTCCAGGCTCGGTCAAAGGAGAGCGAAGCTCTGGGTTCCAGTTCAGTCCGCCATAGACTTTTTTAAACCGGTAGCGGCCATTCTCGATGGAATAATCGGCTCCGAGCAGGCCTCCAGGAACTGTTTTTGGCTCACCGACCGTATCTCCGCCTCCGACCCGGTGATGACCAACAGCCAATTCGCTGCACATCCACTGAATCACCCGGTTCAAATCACTGCGGCAAGAAAGATGCGGAAGAAAAACTGAATACTTCTCGCGCATGGCCTTCCAGTCAACGCCGTGCATGTTCGGAGCATAGAAGTAGTCGCGGTTTATCCGCCAGGCCTCATTGAAAATCTGCTGCCACTCAGCCCTGGGATCGATCAAAACTTCGATGGCATCGGTATTTATCTTTCCCTGGCCCGGCTTGATCTGACCTTCCACAGGGACGATTCCCCAATTATTTCCGAACAGATAGAGCATTTTCTTCTTGTCGGCTGAGAGAAAGTAATTATTCACATCGGTCATCAGGACTTCATCTTTTCTTTTGTTGAGGCTGTATTTATGAAGCTTTGTCTCCCTTCCGTAAGGCCCTCTGCTTTCTGAAGGAGCTTCAATATAATAAACCTCTCCCTCTTTTCCAGCCTGAAGGTTGAAGTAGTTCCCTTCAGGAATAGGAAGGGCGAGAAGGCGATAATTGATCCCCTCGAAGTCAATGGATAAAGTCACAGGAGCTTTTTGCTCTTTCTTTTCAGGCGGTTCCTTTTTCTCCACGCCTTTTTCCTCATCGCTCTCTTTTGCTAAGGGAGAAGGAATTTCTTTGCGCAGAACAGCCAGATAGAGGGCGCGAGTCATTCGCATGTCTGCATTCGACATGTCAAACCATTGCTTGACCGGACCGGCATTGGTTGAAGCGAAAAAGTAGAGGTATTTTCCGCTTTCATCGAATTCAGTGTCGCTGACATCGCTCAACCCGTCGGTAATCGGATAGGACTTGTCTTCTTCGAGGGAATAAATATAAACCTTCTGAATATAAGCCGCAGTGTTCAGGGTGTAGGCAATCCATCTTGAATCTGGAGACCAGACAGAAGAAACGCTTCGACTACGGGCCGGGCCGTAGAGATATTCTGAACCAATCTTCTTCACCGCTCCTGTCTTTAAATCTATCCAGTAGAGACTCCAGGAGTTATCGGCAAAAGAAATCTTCTGGCTGTCAGGAGACCAGAGAGGCGCATCATAGAACCCGGCGCCCTGCAGCTTGAACTTTCTCACTTCTCCCTTTCCATCCTGGGCTGCAAGATGAAGCTCATACTCGCCGCTTGCATCCGAGAAATAGGCAATTGTCTTGCCGTCAGGCGACCAGACCGGAGAGCGTTCATGGACAGCGCCGGTATTAGTCAGATTGCGTGGATCTCCTTTCTCTGCCGGAACAGTCACTATCTCTCCGCGGAACTCGAAGACAGCCCGGGCACCTGAGGGAGAGATGGAAGCGTCTCGTATATATCGTGGGCCTTTCGCATACCGGGGACGGACCTCGATCAAGTCAGCAGCTACACCGATGGTTAATTTCTCACTTTTTGCCTTGAGCGGGTCAAAGATATGAAGATAGCCGGCCTGCTCATAGATGATTTTCCCTCCTCCCGTAGAGGCGTCGATGATTGGAAAATCCGTATAGGAAGTCAGCTGCTTGATATCCTTTGATTTTAAATCGTAGGAAAAAAGGTTGAACTCTCCATTCCGGTCTGAGAGAAAATAGATTTTCTCTCCCATCCACATCGGGTCGATATCATTCGAGCGGCCTTCAGGCTGAGGGACCTTTTCCACGGACTGGTCGCTGAAAGTATAAATCCAGATCGTAGAAGCTGTTCCTCCCCGGTAATGCTTCCACTGGCGGAAAGCCTCGTAAAGAGGATTGTAAGCCAGGCGCTTTCCGTCCGGCGAATAAGCGGCATTAAAGGCATGGGGAATTTTCAAGGCAGTTGGAAAGCCTCCTTCAAGAGGAACTGTAAAAAGCTGGGTGTAACGCCCTGAAAAAACATAGCGAGGTGAGGTAAAGAGCACTGAGGAGCCGTCCGGCGTGAAGCCGCGGACAATATCCGGCCCTGGGTGCCATGTCAGACGCTTGGGAACGCCTCCTTCGACAGGGACAAGAAAAACGTCAGTGTTTCCGTCATACTGAGCACTAAAGGCTAACAGCTTCCCGTCTGGAGAGAAAACAGGGCTGGACTCCATTCCCTGGGCAGTGGTCAAATGCCGCACTTCTCTGCCGTCGATGTCTGCCACCCAGAGGTCGCCGGCGTAGGCAAAGGCAATATGGGTTTTGCTCATCGCCGGCTGGCTTAAAAGTTTCGTGTCCTTGATGTCAACTTCAGCTTTCAGGAATAAAGAAAAAAAGATGGCCCCAACCAAGGCGAAGACAAAACAGATAAAATGTTTTTTCATAAAAAACCTCCTCCTTTATTTTTTTTAAAGAGAGATTGGCTCGCTTCTAAAGCCTGATAATTGCGCCTTTTGCAGCAAATAGCGCCCAAAAGATAAAAAGAAAATTTCCCCTGTCCCAGCCTCAATGAAGAAACCAATCTCCATCACAGAAAATTGCTTAAATCGAAAGATGATATCTTGAAAAAGTCATATATCACGAGCAGGACGCGAAGTCAAAGAAGGTTTGGAATATTTTTTTTCATTGGAAACTTGGGTCTTGGTATTATAGAATGAATCCTGCTCAGGCCCAATAACTCAAAGGAAAATAACATATAAGTTCTTACATAAACTCTTTTTAAAGGAGAGCTGGGATGAAAAGAAGAGAGGCTCTTCTCAGCTTAGGCAGTTTTGCCTTTTTAGGGACACGATTATTTTCCAAAGAAGGGAGGATTGAGAAAATGAAGAAAGAAATCAAAACAGAGAAAGCCCCAAAGGCTATCGGCCCTTATTCGCAGGCTATCGAAGCCAACGGCTTTATTTTCGCTTCTGGTCAAATCGCGCTCAACCCCTCGACAGGAGAGTTGAGCACAGGGACCATAGAGGAACAGACCCGACTTGTGCTGAACAACCTCAAGGCGGTTCTCGAGGCTGGGGGAAGCTCTCTGGATAAAGCTGTCAAGTGCACAGTTTTCCTCCAGGATATGAATGACTTCAGCAAGATGAATGAGGTTTACTCCGAATTTTTCAAGCCCCCCTACCCTGCCCGGGCCGCTGTCCAGGTGGCGCGCCTGCCCAAGGATGTCAAGGTCGAGATTGAAGCTGTGGCTGTAAAGTAAGTTGCCAGAAAACCGTTTTCAAAATATAAAGCCTGATCCTCCTCTTTTTTCATCAGAAAAAATGATGTAAAATAATTCAGTCATGCCGATATATGAGTTTATCTGTAAAAAGTGCGGAAAACACTTTGAAAGCCTTGTCTCCGTGGGAAAGGAAAAAACTGTTTCCTGCGCAGCCTGCGGGAGCAAAGACATACAAAAAATATTTTCTTCATTTGGAATAGGAGGGGGAAGCAGCCGGCTGAAATCTTCCTCGAGCAGCTGTGCCACATGCTCGGCAACTTCATGCAGCAGCTGTAAATAAAAAAGAGAGAGGAGAGCCCAGCCCGAAAGCAAGCAGGCTTGGCACGGCCTGAGCAAAGCTTTTGTGTCCCCGAAACACCCAGCTCGAGGCATATTGTGCTTTTCCACCATCAAAAAATGCAAACCTTTTTTTCTGTTCCTTGACTTCGCTCTAGGCTTAAAGATAAATTTACTGCTAATGAAAAGTGAAGTGCGGATTGGAGTCGATACTGGCGGAACGTTCACTGATTTCGTCATCTCTATTGACGGCAAAATCGAGATAAAAAAAATTCCTTCTACACCTCATAATCCTTCCTTGGCCATTCTCGAGGGAATAAGAGGGCTGTTAGGCCGCTTTCCTTTCATCATTCACGGGACGACTGTAGCCACCAATTCTCTGCTGGAAAGGAAAGGCGGAAAGATTGCCTTGATGACCAGCGAAGGCTTCGAGGATGTGCTTTTTATCGGGCGCCAGACACGGCGCAACCTTTACAGCTTGAAGGGGGAGCTCAGAGCTCCTCTTCTTCCCCGGCATCTCTGTTTTGGGATTGAGGAGAGAACCTCATCTTTAGGAAAAGTCGAAAAGAAAATTTCTCTTCCTGAACTTCAGGAAATCATCGAAAAAATCATAAAATCAAAAGCAGAAGCCGTGGCCGTCTCTCTCATCAATTCTTACGCAAATTCTTCGAACGAAAAAATCATTGCCGAAGAGCTGAGGAAGAAAAAACTCATGGCCTCTGTCTCGAGCGAAATCCTGCCCGAATACCGGGAATACGAAAGAACAGCCACGACTGCGGTCAATGCCTACCTCATGCCTGTTGTCAGCCGTTATTTAGAGAGCTTAGAGAAGAAAATGAAGAAGGCAGAGCTTCGAATCATGCAGTCCAACGAAGGCTATATCTCTACGGCCAAGGCGAAATCAGAGCCGATAAGAACCGCTTTCTCAGGGCCTGCAGGAGGAGTTGTCGGCGCCTTCCAGCTGGCAAAAGCAGCCGGCTTCAGGAATATCATCAGCTTTGACATGGGAGGGACATCGTCAGATGTCTCCTTGATAGATGGCCAGATAAGACGCACCAATGAAAGCCTGATAAGCGACTTCCCGCTTCGAATCCCGATCATCGACATCCATTCTGTTGGAGCTGGAGGCGGGTCGATTGCCTTTATCGATAAGGGCGGATCACTCAGAGTTGGACCTCAGAGCGCTGGAGCAGACCCTGGTCCGGCCTGCTACGGAAAAGGAGAGCTGCCGACTGTGACTGACGCTAATCTTGTCCTCGGCCGCCTTGACCCTGAATTCTTCCTGGGAGGACAGATGAGAATCTTTCCAGAAAGAAGCCGCGAAGCACTCGAAGGCTTAGCTCGAAAAATCAATAAATCCTTGTTGAACACAGCTTCAGGTATCATTGAAATCGCCAATGCCAACATGGAGAAAGCCATTCGCGTCATCTCCATTGAACGCGGCTTTGATCC
>Ga0172366_10002862_pt1 | contig 13573 bp, 13 predicted proteins | sample LakKivSesite69cm_FD_114533 | JGI IMG/M metagenome (GOLD analysis project Ga0172366, IMG submission 114533) | Sediment microbial communities from Lake Kivu, Rwanda - Sediment site 69cm | ecosystem: Environmental > Aquatic > Freshwater > Lake > Sediment | place: Rwanda: Western Province, Lake... | reverse complement strand
CGCCGAACGATTTCACGACCGCCCTCTATGTCCGCGGTTCCTCGCCCTCGGAGAACCTCATTCTCGTTGACGGCGCGCCTGTCCTGAACCCCTTCCACATGGGGGGCATCTTCTCCACCTTCTCCACGGAAGTGCTCTCGGGCCTGGAATTCTGGATGGGTGGGTTCCCCGCGAGATACGGGGGCAGGATGTCATCCGTGCTTGATGTCCAGACAAAAGAGGGCGATACCTCCGGTTTTCACGGCAACACGGACATATCCATGCTAGCTTCCTCGGCTTTCCTTGAGGGGCCATTGCCCCTCGGTTCCTCCTTTGCCATCTCAGCCCGGAGGACATATTTTGACAAGGTCCTGCCCCTGTTCATAAAGGATTTTGAGTTCCCTTACTATTTCTACGACCTGCACGGCCGCGTCAGGGTGCCGATAAACTTCCGGACATGGTTGGGCTACACATATTTCAGGTCAGGAGACATCCTGGATTTTAATTTTCCGGAGGAGTATTACAGGATAAAGATGCCCTGGGGAAATGCGGTCAACGCTATTAATCTGACCTACCTGCATTCCCCAGAGACTTTCAGCAGGCTCGGAGTTTACCAGAGCTATTTCAAGATGGACATGCAGGAGGGTTCTTCCCTGGCCTCCGCGCCTCCCTACGATTGGTTCAGGAACGCCGTGACCTGCAAGGGCGGTCAGTATTCCCTGAACTGGACCAGGAAGGACGAGGCCTTCTCGCAGGGATTTGAGTTCCAAGAGATTGACTATTTCTACCACTACTCCATGGGCAACTACAGCTTTTCCGTCAGAAAGATACCATGGCGTTTCGGGACATTCATCTCTTACAGGAAGAGATACGGCAGGCTCCTTTTCAACCCTGGAATCAGGCTTGATTATTACAAGGGGTTCTCGGATTTCCTCAGAGGCGACCCCCGTTTCTCGCTGAAGTATTTCCTGACGGATGACCTGGCCTGGCTAGCGTCCGGCGGAGTCTTCCACCAGTATGAGATCGTGATAAACCAGCAGGAAGACATCATGCCCTTTGCCTATTTCTGGCTCCCGGTTTTGCCCGGCCACTTTCCCCAGAGGTCATACCACCTGATAACCGGCCTGGAACAGTGGCTCGGAGAGGCCTTCACACTCAAGGGAGAGATATACTACAAGCGAATCCCCATTTCCTACGACGCGAAGTATTCCTACTATTCGCAGGAAGGGAACGAGATAGATGAGGGCGAGGACTTCGTCCTTTCGCCTGGCTACTCGCTGGGCGCGGACATCCTCCTCAAGAAGGACATTGGCTCCCTGGTCGGGTGGATCGGTTATTCCTACTGCTATTCCCAGCGTTACCAGGATTCTGTTGGCTGGTATTTTCCCTCATACGAGAAGCGCCACAACGCCAACATATTCCTCTCTTACAAGCTGGGCAGGTGGAGCTTTGGCACCCGCTACAACCTCTCGTCAGGGACGCCCTACACCGCGAGAATAGGCAGGTTCAGGCTGGTCTACTGGACTGACGACGGGGGGATGGAATACTGGTGGGTCTCGGTCTGGGGAAAGAAGAACAGCCAGCGCTACCCACTCTACCACAGGATGGACCTGTTCGCGGAGGTCTCGTTCCACCTCTGGCGCGTCCCCCTGACCATAACCGGCACCGCCATCAACATCTACAACCATGACAATGTCTTCTTCTACTACATGGATTACTCGGAGGAGCCCCCTGTCCGGAATGTGATGAACCAACTGCCCAGGTTTTTCTCCGTGGGGATAAGGAGCGAATTCTAGTCTCTGGAAAAATCCCGGTTCGTCTCCTGACGAGATGAGAGGCTTTTATCCATTGGAATGTCCTGGATGTGGGTTTTCCCAGAGAATCCCTGATAACTTAAAACTCAGGCCCGGGTCATTCGGTTGCCCTTGCCCCCTTACCGCCTATATACTTTGCCCATAGTGGAAATGGCTTTCCTTGCCCTTGCCCTGGTCTCAAAATCCCCTCCGGCCATAATCGGGGGCGAGGTCCAGGGAGTGAAGAATTTTGACCTCGTCAGCTTTATCGGCCAGATCTGCGTTTTTGACACCGACGGCGATGGCGCGGCCGAGTCATTTTTCATCGCCGAAGCCTGGGGAGAGGTGTGCAGCCCTGACGAGGATTATCCCGTTCTGTTCAAGATAATAAAGGAGACAGACGGCAAAGACACGATTTATGTGGACGGGTTCGCTGTTTCCGGGAAGAACATGTTCATGTCCGTGGGCTTCTTTGACGCCAGCGAGGACAGCGTGAAAGACATGGCCCTGGCCTTCTGGGATGATTCGGGGGCTTCCTGTCTCAGGCTATATGACATGAGCCTCAATGAGGGAGCAGCCAGATCTCGGTTAGCCAGCGAACTGCGTCCCGGCCTGAAGTGGGCGAGCTACGACATCGCTTGGCCAGCCGTCAGGGTCAACAGCCCATATGGCAAGCGCGAATACATCTGGAAGGACAGGGAATGGAAGCAGAATGATTAGCTTAGTTGATCCTCCCCGCTCGCCTGCGGGATAATTTCTTCCGTGAGGGTTTGCATCACCCGGCCCATTCCCGATCCCGGGCCTTCCCTCCTTGCGGAGAAGGGACTTGAGGTTTCGGTCAGGGACGCTGATGTTCCCCCCGGGGAGGACGAGCTCGCGAGGCTTGCCGGGGAATTTCCAGTCCTGGTCACCTTGCTCACTGATCCCGTGACCGAGCGAGTCCTGTCGTCTGGCGTCAGGATGATCGCCCAGATGTCCGCCGGCCACGACAACATAGACCTCCCCTCGGCAACCAAGCACCGTGTAATTGTCACTAATACCCCCGGCGTTCTTACCGAGGCTACAGCCGAGCTGACATGGGCCCTCATCCTCGCGGTTGCAAGGCACATTGTTCCATCTGATTCCTACACCAGGCAGGGGCATTTCAGGGCATGGGGGCCGAGCCTTTTCCTGGGAACAGAACTCGCGGGAAAGACCATGGGCATCCTGGGCGCGGGCAGGATAGGCACGAGGGTTGGCGAGATAGCACATGTCTTTGGCATGAAGGTGATCTATCTTGACCTGGTGCCATCGGAAAGGTTGGAGTCGCTCGGCGGAAGGCGCGCCGGCCTCCACGAGATTCTCCGGGAAGCGGATGTGGTCTCGGTGCACCTTCCCCTGACCGGTGAGACAAGGGGGCTCATCGGGGAAAAGGAGCTGAGGCTGATGAAACCCACTGCCTTGATCGTGAACACGGCCCGTGGCCCCATACTTGACGAGAACGCGCTCGCCAGGGCCCTGACGGAAGGCTGGATCGCTGGCGCGGGCCTTGATGTCTACGAGAACGAGCCACGGATTCACCCTGATCTTCCGGACCTAGACAATGTGGTTCTGTTGCCCCACATTGGCTCTGGCACCCGTGAGGCTAGGGGCGCGATGTCAAGGGCCGTGGCCGAGAATATAGTGGCCTTCGTTGATGGCCAGAAGCCCCCGAACATACTGAACCCGGAGGTCATGTGAGATACATGCGCGACGCTGTTGGCGAGGTCCTGTGCGAGCTGGGCGAGAGCGATGAGCGCGTGGTCGTCCTGGACGCTGACCTCGGCCACAGCACACGGGCCGCGGCTTTTGGCGAGCGTTTTCCCAGTCGCTATTTCCAGATGGGCATAGCAGAAGAGAACATGGTCGGGGTCGCGGCCGGCCTCGCGGCAGAGGGCAAGATCCCCTTTGTGTCCACCTTCGCGATATTCGGCGCGAGGGCCTGGGAGCAGATAAGGCTCTCTGTCGCATATTCTGGCCTGCCGGTCAGGTTCATCTTCACCCACGCCGGCCTCGCGACCGGGCCTGACGGCGCTTCCCACCAGATGACCGAGGACATCGCGCTGATGGCCTCGGTTCCTGGCATGACCGTTTTCTCGCCCTCGGATTACGCGTCCGCGAAGTGGGCCATCCGTGAGGCATATTCCTGGCCCGGCCCAGCCTACATCCGGATGACCAGGCCAAAAAGCCCCGTGGTATACCATGAGGATTACCCCTTCGGCCCGACCGTGGTTCACGGGAACTCGGGCGAGACAGCCATCATCTCAACCGGCCTCCTGACGCCGGTCGCGCTTGATGCGCAGAAACTCCTGGCGTCAAAGGGCTTGTCATCCGTGGTCTACGATGTCCTCAGGATCAAACCTGTTGAGCCCTCGTGGCTGGGAAAAGGGCACAGGGGTATTGTTGTTGCGGAGGATCATGTCAGGCACGGCGGCCTTTTCTCCGTGGTGGCGCAGACCCTGGCCGAGGCCGGGGAACCCATCCTCGTTTCTTCCCTGAACGCGGGCGACGCGTTCGGCGAGAGCGGCGAGACCTCCGATCTATACGAGAAACACGGCTTCACGCCGGAAAACCTGGCCAGGATTGCGACCGATGGCCTGGGGAGCAAAAAGGATGCCTCTCGGAGTTCTTGAGTTTCACGAGGTTTCAAAGAGCTACTTCGGCAAGGATGTCCTTTTATCCGCGGACATGGCTGTTTGCGAGGGGGACTTTGTTTTCCTGATAGGGCCAACCGGCGTTGGAAAGACCACGACCATAAAGCTCTCCTACCTGGATGAGAGGCCGGACCAGGGCAGGGTCGTTGTCCTGGGACACGAGGCAAAAGGCCTCAGGGCCAAGGACATCCAGATGATAAGGCGCAAGATAGGCGTCATATTCCAGGATTTCAAACTGCTGACTGACCGCTCCGTCCTGGACAACGTGGCGTTTGGCCTGGAGCTCACGGGCGTCCGATCCCAGGTTGCAAAACAGAGGGCAGAGGAAGCGCTTTCCGAGGTCGGCCTGGCAGAAAGGGCCCCCGATGAGATTCAAAGGCTCTCCGGTGGCGAGAAGCAACGCGTCGCGATAGCAAGGGCACTCGTCCGTGAACCCCACCTCCTTCTGGCCGATGAGCCCACGGGCAACCTTGATCCCGACGCGACAGGGCGCGTCGTGGAAACACTGCGCTACGCGAACGAGGTCAAGGGCACGACCGTCCTCTTCGCTACCCACAACCACAACCTGCTTGAGGCGGTTCCCAGGGCGAGAGTCCTTTTCATTGAAAAGGGGAAGATAGAGGAGGTGGAGAGGTGAGAGCCGTGCTTTCCGAAGCCTCCCGCGCCTACAGGGCAAACTCCCTGATGGCCTGGTTCTCCATCATATCAGCGTTCCTTCTTCTCTTGCTCTTTGGCATATCAACAGTCATAACCCTGGGCGTCCTGGGACTCCTGGGCCAGATGCGCCGGGACCTCTCCCTTGAGGTCTTCATGGCCGACAGCGCCACGGTCGCACAGATAGCCCACTTTGAATCAGTGGTTCCCCAGCTCGCGGGCGTCCAAGGCGTGAAGCACATCAGCAGGGAAAAGGCCCTTGAGGAGTTCACGGGCGAGTTCCCGGAGTTCGGCGAGATAAAGGGGCTCCTTGGAGAGATACCCCTCCCGGAGAGCTACAGGATAACCCCCTCTGATGACTGGCGCTCCGCGGAGCTGATGACCATGCTCGCCAGGAAACTCTCCTCTCTGCCAGGAGTGGAGGAGGTCTATTACGGCGGAGAATTCCTGGGGGGCGCGGAGAGGGTTTATCGCTCCGTCCTTTTTGTGACAGCCGCGCTCTTCATTGTGGTTTTCATGGCCACCGCGTTCATCATTTTCCAGACCCTGAGGCTCACGGTGACCTCTCGCCGCGATGTGATAGAGGTGGCGATGCTGGTCGGCGCGCCGATATGGAAGGTGAGGTTCCCGTTTGTTCTTGACGGTTGCCTCTACGGCGTCTTTGGCGGCGGACTCGCGGCGGCCGCGCTCTCGGGGTTCGCGTGGATCATGGCGAATATCCTGGGCGTGGGCATACCAGGCCTGGCCTGGGTCCTGGCCCTCCTGCCCGCATCAGGGCTCCTGCTGGGCCTGCTTGCCTCGCGCTCAGCCCTTTCGGAGGTGATGGGAAGGTGAGTTGCTCGTTGTTCGTTGAGTATTTGCTTGCGCTCAAAATCGCTCGTTGCTCGTTGACGGGTAGCGGGGGGCTTTTACGCTCCCCGAAAACCAGGGGCCAGGAACCATGATGTGGATATTCCCCGCGCTCCTTCTTGCCTCCTCCGAGGCCGACAAATACAAGAAAGAGCTTGCTGGTGTGGAATCCGAGATACAGGCTGTCCAGCGGGAAATAGAGAGGCTGGGCAAGAAGGAGGAGTCCCTGGTGCAGGAGGTTGGGCTCCTTGAGAGGCAGGAGGCTTTGCTCGCCCAGAGCATAGAGATACTGAGGGCCCAGGAAAGGGTTATACAATCGGACATCAGGTCAATAGACGCGGACATGAGCCTCGCGGAGGCCAGGGGCCAGGACGCGAAAGCCAAGCTCTCGCTTGCCACCAGACTGCTTTATGTTACTCCGAAACCCGATTTTCTCAAGGCGTTCCTGGATTTTGGTTCTGTCTACACGGCATACAGGAGGGTAAAATACCTGAAGCGCCTCGCGTTATACGAGAAGAACCTGATAAAAAGGCTCATCTCAATAACCCAGCGTCTGTCAAGGCTCCGCGAGCTCAAGACCAGGGCGCTCGCGGACCTGAGCCTGAACAGGGCCAAACTCAATGAAAAAGAGAACATGCTCGCAAAAACCAGGGAAGACAAGGAAAGGGCGGTGGAAAGGGTGAGAAAACAGCGCGACAGAAAGGAGAAATACCTGACGCAGCTTGAGAAATCCAGGGCAGAGCTGAAGGCAATAATAAAGCGCCTGCAGGAGAAGCAGGGCAAGGTCGCGACGATGAAGGGCGTCAAGCTGCTGACCCCGTGCGAGGGGGAACTCGTGGGGAAATTCGGCCTAATCTGGCACGACAAGTATGGCACCCAGATAAAGAACAATGGCCTGGACATAAAGGCGCCAAAGGGCAGTGAGATAAAGGCTGCGGCAGGCGGCAAGGTGGCCTATGTTGGCTGGCTTGAGGGCTACGGCAACTTGGTCATACTTGAACACGATGGGTTTTACACGGTGTATTCAAGGCTTGACAAGGTCTCCGTTTCTGAGGGGACGAAGGTTGTAAAGGGAACCGTGATAGGGAAATTGGGCGCTGAGCCGCTTCACTTTGAGCTCCGGGTAGGCGGGGAAGCAGTTGACCCGGAGGGATACCTTTTCTAGTTCATGCCGGGCGAAAGATACTCCATGAGAATGACCAGGGGCATGTCCCCCACGGGCGTGATAACCATGTTTATAATCGTGTTTCTGCCCATGCGTTGCGTCTGGTGATTTTCACCTGGAGACTTTTGGCTGATGCGCTCCAGCCGAAATTCGGTCTGGGTTCCGCAATCTGGATCTTCATTTTTCTTATTATCCTTGGCGCATACAGGCTTATCACAAGAAAAAGGAGGCAATCCACCCTCAGGCCTGAGGATGAGAGGCTCATCCTCATTCACAGGAAGCGGATATTCAGGGAATTTCTCAAGGCCCCGGATTCCTTCTCAGTGAACAACACGCTATTGCCGGCAATGGAAAAGGCGAGGACTGGGGGGATGAACCTGAGGAAATTAAAGAGGAGGGCAATTACCTGAAGCATGAGGCCCCTGTTGGGATGCTTTCCGGGCAAAGCTCTACGGCTTCCCGAAAACATGCTCGCTTCCCGAAAGGATTATCTCAAGCGAGCGGGGCCCCTCGTTCAGGAGCAGGTCAAGGACCGAAAGATACGGCACGAACTCCCCGAAGAGCTGGGTGTAGGTCGGGTGCCTGTAATCCTGGAAGATGACCGTTATGCCCCTTTTAGCGTAGAGCTCCGGGTCCATGTAGTTTGCGCCAGCCGCGCCGACATACAGGGCGTCCACTCCGATTTTCTCACACAGGACAAAGAGCCTCTCGTTCTTGTCCTCGGTCTTTATCTTGAGATCCTTTGAGGAAACCAGAAACTTCGTCCTTATCCCCAGCTTTTCCGAGAGCCAGTAAATGAGCTCGTGGTCAAGGTCTACCAGATACTTCCACTCCCTCTCGTAGAATCCCTTGAGCTCATCCGCGTGATCCCCGAAAAACCCAGCCCTGGAGTAGCCGTGTTCAATGGTGCCCCAGTGCTTCCTTTGCCAGGGCTCGGAGCTTTTTATGCGGGCCTCGCTTATGAGCATGTCAAGGTGGCCCCTCCTGAGCACCGGGACAGTGAGCCACCTGACCCCGTCCTTTGTTTTAACCCTATTACGGTTACGCCAGTCGTTGACCGTATACTGAACATCGTCAAGCAAGACGAAAACCTCGGACCTCGCGACCTGGTCAAAGAAGCCAAGCCAGGGCAGGTATCCTGGTTGGAGAACTCCACCTATCCGCATTTGCTCTCCCTGTATGCGAAAGCGGTGAACTCAAAGGGATAATAATCGTGCCTTATGACAAAAAGGCGCGTGAGTTTCCTGATACAATTGATGACCTCTCCAGGGCTTATGTAGAACAATTCGGGGTCTTTCCAGTCAACCGCATCCGTGAGCAGGTTGAAACCGATGCCCTCGTTGCACATGGCCCACATCCTGTCCACGACCGAGAAAACGATGTCCCGCCAGCCATCCCAGCCAGCGCTTGGTGGCAGGACATTGAACGAGCCCGACTGGAACACATAGTCGTATCTCCTCTCAGTCAGGGGATCGGTGATGAAGTTGAACCTGGTGAATTCCGCGCCGGGGTGACGCTTTTTCGCCTCGTCCAGGTAGGCGCCGGATGCATCAGAGCCGGAATACGTGTATGGAAGCCTATTTTCTTTTATCAGGTCAAGCATGTGGCCCACGCCGCAACCTATCTCGTGGACCGTTACTGGCTTTTGTTTATGCTCTGGCCGTATCCCCTCCAGAAGAACCTTGTGTCTAAGCCTCTGGGCCTCCTCGTTTTTCCACGCGACACCCCTCGCGGTTGGCCCGAACTCGGAGAACCTCCTGGCGTAGAATTCCTCTATTTCCGCCAGTATCCTGTCAATCCTCTCCAATCTGCGCCTCCTCAACTATGTAGGGGGGCCTCGCCTTCAGGTCAGCGAATATCCTCGTGATGTATTCGCCAATTATTCCCAGGAGAAGCATCTGCAATCCCCCGATGAACAGGTTCAGTATGACTATCGTGGTAAAACCAGGAACATCTATGTATAGTAACCTGGCAACGATGTAGTAAATGGCCAGGACGATAGCGGGGATGATGAACCCCATGCTCATTATGCTTGCCACCCGGAGGGGAAGGTAGGAATGCGACAGGACCGCGTTGAGGATGACCCTTGCCATGGAAAACGGGCTGTAGCTGCTTTTTCCCGCCTTCCTGGGCATGTAGGTTATCTCTACCCTGGTCTCACGGAAGCCCACCCACGCGAAAGCACCCGCAAAGAACCTTGAGGTATCAACGAGTCCCTTCATGGCGTTCGCGGCCCGCCTAGAGGCCAGGCGCATGAGGGACTGGTAGGACGGCATCCTTATGCCCATGGCGGCACGCATCAGCACCCAGAAAACCCAGGTGTAGAGCCTCCTGGCGAGGGAGTCGTGCCTCCTACCCCTTATGCCATAGACCATATCAAAGCCCTTCCTGAACTCCGCGTAGAACTTCGGTATCTCCTCAGGGGGTTCCTGAAGGTCGGAATCCATGAAGATGACACACTCTCCAGAGGCCACATCCAGGCCAGCGGCCAGGGCAGGATACTGGCCGAAGTTCCTTGAGAGCTTGAGAACCCTGAACCTCCCGTCGCGAGCCCTGATGGACTTCATCAGCTCCCAGGTCTCGTCCGTGGAGCCATCGTCCACCATTACGACCTCCCAATCCCCAGAAACCAGCCCGTCAAGGGTCTTCGTTAGCCTCTGCGAGAGCTCAGGCAGGTTCGGGGCTTCGTTGTGGACTGGCAGGACGACCGAGATCTTTGGCACGGGTATATTATAAAGGTTCATGGCGTCTCGGCTCACCTGGCACCGGGCCCGGCCTTATAATTTGTCCGCGGTTATTGCGGGCGAGGTGAAACAACGATGCGAAACCTTTCCAATGCAATTGTCGTGGCCCTGGCGCTGTTCGGCGCCGGCCAGGCATTTCCCCGGGAGACCACCGGGGTGCTCTGCGAGACCGGGGACGCGGATGTCGCCGCCCTGGGCGTTTCAGTGGATCCAGCCCACTGGTATGCGGTTCTCGTCACCGGGGACAGCATGTATTTCCTCGTTCACGATGGCCTCAGGGTCCCCGGCGAGGAAGACGCCAGGCCCGGATACGACCTGATGGGATGGCCGGTCTTCTCGCCCGATGGTTCACGCCTCGCGTTCGCGGCCACGGTGGGCACGAAACAGCGCGTCGTCCTTGATGGCCAGGAAGGCCCGGAATACGACGAGGTAAACTGGCTCACCTTTTCCCCGGACGGCCAGCGCCTCGCATACGTGGCCAGGGAAAAAGGCCAGGAGTTCATCGTGGTGGACGGCCAGGAGGGAACCAGGTATGACGGCTACGTGGGGCCACTGGCCTTTTCCCCGGACGGAAAGCACCTGGTCTACCGGGTATCCAGGGGAAGGGACTACGTGGAGGAATTCGCCGTCCTGGACGGGGTGGAGGGGCCCGTGTATGACCACGCTGACGATTTCATTTTCTCCCCTGCCGGCCTCCACGTCTGCTATGTGGCCGGGAGGGACAACAAGCATTTTGTTGTGCTTGATGGCAAGGAGGGGCCAGAATACGACGGTGTCTGGGCGCCTACCTTTTCCCCCGATGGTTCCAGGCTGGCTTACGTTGCCAGGAAGAAGGGGGCTTACCTCGTGGTCTCCGGCGGCCGGGAGGGGCCGGAATACGATGGCATCTGGGAGCCGGTTTTCTCCCGGGATGGCTCGCTGGCATACGCGGCCCAGAAGGGAAAGCATGTCTTCACGATCATGGATGGCCAGGCCAAGGAGGCCCCGGCCTGCGATGGCCTGATGCACTTCGCCTTCTCGCCAAAGGGCAATCACCTGGTCTACGTTGCCGCGGAGTACAGCAAGTATTTCGTGGTGCTGGATGGCAAACCTGGCAGGAAATACGATTGGATTGATCCGCCTGCGTTCACGCCGGATTGCGATCACCTGGCATACAGGGCCACGCTGGGCAAGAAGGAGTTCATCGTCCTGGACGGCCAGGAGGGGCAGAAATACGCCAAGGTCTCGCCGCCCGTGTTCTCCCCTGATGGCGCCAGGATGTATTACCTTGCCCTGGACGGGAAGGAGATCTGCAGGATCGTGGAGAGGATCGAATAGCCCGCATGGCGTCCCCGGAACCTTATCGCACCACCGCCTTGGCCATGGCGCTCCTGCCTCCAAACCTGAGCGCCGCGAAATAGACGCGCGGGGAGGCAAGGTGTGAAGTTGAACCCGATACTTTCGTTGCTGCATATTTGTCGCACTGGTAATTTATCCCAGATCCTGTGTGAATCTGAAATGCCCTTCCGGCGGGGATTGTAGGGGTGCCCCATAAGCTTGCGGTAGGCTCGGCGCCAGCGCCTTTTTATGCAAGCGCCTTTTATGTAGGTGCCCAGGGCAGACCCGCGGGTCTGCCACTACATCTCTGCTCCGCAGACCTCCGGTTCAAATCATTACCAGAGGCGGCTGGAAAGCCGCCTCGTTTATCTTTCATATATGAAGATCCTCTCTCCCACAGCCCAGCCATAATCAGGGCCATTGAAGTCTAAACCTTCAAGAAACCCTAGGCTTTCCCCTTCTGGACTTATTCGCTCCCAGAAACCACCTCTGTATCTCCATATGTTTTCCCCCCAGAATCCCTCCAGGAGCCATCCCTCTTGGTTCGTGAATTCTAATTCTCGGCCACCTATGTTATACCACTCCCAACTCGTGCCATTCCACCTGGCGAGAGCACAATAGTAATAGTCTTCACCAGCATAATATCCGACCCACACCCCCCCGAATGAATCAACTTCAATATTTCTCGGGATATCCCATGGCCCCGTAGAATCCCATATACTCCAAGAAGTCCCGTCGTAATGGAGCACAATCCCATATTCCCCAACTGCCCATCCATCATTGTCATTCCGAAACTCTAAATCAGCAATCCTAAAACTGAAGCTGTCAACCAAGGCCCAAGAACTATCAGTGCAACAGAAGATATAGCTATATAATCCTCCTCCTGTTATGATTATCCAACCACATCCGTTCGGGGTAAACCTGATGGATGTGACATACCCTGAAGGAATATCGGGGCTTTTTTCCAGGTTGCCATTAGCATAGTGCCACAGTCCTAGGCTTCCAACCCAACCTTCATTGGAGGAAAGGAAGTAAATAGCTGTGACCTCGTAAGGTAGTTCGTTAATAAAAACATCCCACGCGGAACCGTTGCAGTGGGCGATGACGCCTTGTGTATATGATTCTACATGGTAGCGACCTCCAACCCATACATCGTTTTTGGAGAGGATCTGGACCTCCGAGAAGTGGGTAAAATCCAGCCCTGACACATCCAGCTCACGCCAGTTGTCAAATTCCAGAAGATCACTACGGCCGCTGCACCCAGCGACCCCCGAGATTAATCCAACCCAAACCCACCACATTACCCCTTTGGCCCAGACGGCCATCCTCTTAGCTCCTCGTCTTTTCATGGCCTAGACCTCCTCTTCCCCGCCCTCTCTCCTGCGCTCCGCTTGGAGACCTTCGGTTGGCAGGGCTATTTCAATCCTCATCAGCGCGAGCCATCTCGGCATCTAACCTCCAGCTTGTTCAACCTGAACAGCTTAGGGCATTCCCCCGCGCCGTGTCAAGCCCGTGCGACGCCAGTTGAGCCAGGGTTCCCCGGCATGGTATAATACTTGCCATGCGCCTGAAAACCTCTATGGGAGAGGGCAAGGTAGCAAAGGTGATAAAGCTGGTCGCGTGCGTCCTGGTCTGCCTGGGCGTCAGCTACCTGGGTTCCCTCATGACCACGCCATCAATATCCACCTGGTATGCGTCCCTCCAGAAGCCTCCGTTCAACCCCCCGAACTGGATTTTCGCGCCCGTGTGGCTCAGTCTGTTCGTGCTGATGGGCCTCTCGGCGTTTCTTGTCTGGGACAGGGGCCTTGCAAGGAAGGATGTGAGAGTGGGGCTTGGGCTTTTCGTGGCCCAGCTCGCGCTTAACCTGGCCTGGTCGGGGCTTTTCTTTGCCCTGCACTCGCCCCCCTGGGCGTTCGTGGACATAATCGCCTTGTGGGTTCTCATCCTGCTTACCATAATCTGGTTCTTCAAAACATCAAAGATCGCCGGAATCCTGATGATCCCTTACATCCTCTGGGTCAGCTTCGCGTCCGTCCTTAACCTGGCTGTAGTGATCCTGAACAGCTAGTCTGCCTTGAGTATCCCTTCCCTGCCAAAGGCCTTAGCCGCGAGGAATGTCGCTCCTGCCGCATAGACGGAATTCGCGGCCAGGCTCAGGATAAAGGGCCACGGTTGCAAACTCCCCATCAGCGCGCCCTTTATTGCCATCGCGGTATTGTAAACGGGCACCAGCGCGCCCAGGAGGGTCAGCTGGGCCCCAGGCATCATGCTCGCCATCGCGGGGAATATCACTATAAGCGACAGTGGCGTCAGATATGTCTGCGCCTCCCGGTAGCTCTTCGCGTATGACGCGAGGGCGACCTCAAGGGATGCAGCGAAAAGCGCGAGGGGAACAACGCT
>Ga0172366_10002859_pt1 | contig 13579 bp, 17 predicted proteins | sample LakKivSesite69cm_FD_114533 | JGI IMG/M metagenome (GOLD analysis project Ga0172366, IMG submission 114533) | Sediment microbial communities from Lake Kivu, Rwanda - Sediment site 69cm | ecosystem: Environmental > Aquatic > Freshwater > Lake > Sediment | place: Rwanda: Western Province, Lake... | reverse complement strand
GCTATGTCATTAAAAGATAATTACACAAAGCATTTTAAAAACAAACATATTTATAGAAGAACTTACAGAATATATATTGGGGGTAGAGATAGGAATTAAATTCTTATCAATATGAGATTTATTCCGCACCTGTCTCCTCACAGGATCTCTTTTTCTACCCCCTCTTCTGATGAAAAATATAATATGATTTTAGTTTAAAAAGTATTCTTCTACGTTTTTTTTAAATTTGTTTATATCTCCTGCGTGAGAATTTATAAAGCATCAATAGATATTAAATTGTAGGTTGTGTGAGGTAAGATGGCAATAGTTTGCCCGAATTGTAAAATGGAATTAATTGGCAACCCTAAATTTTGTCCAGAATGTGGAGCACAAATAAACAAAAATGTGGAACCGGTTGATGAGGTTTTTAAGAGGCGGCATTCACGAAGAGGATTGCGACTTGCGGTTACATTTGGAATTATTATTTTTGTAGTTGCTGGAGTTGCATATATTTTCATCTCTGTTCTTGATCTTGATAGTTTCATCGGTCCAACGGGTATTTCAGGAACTTGGGAAGGTTCTGGTACATTTACAAATGGCGGTATTAATTGTGGTAATCCTGCCTGCAGATACGTTGGTACTATGAATCCGCCATCGGTGATTCTACAACTTCAACAGAATGGAAATTACGTCTTTGGTACAGTTACGATTAATATCCCTGATTCACAAGTTCAAGAACTTGTTTCAGGGGCTGGTTGTACCGGATTTGATAATTCAGTAAGCGATATTAATAATGGTATTTTAAGCAGCACCCGTCTCACATTTATGGATGACGGGGGAAACATATGGACTCTAAATTTCCTTAGCGATAACTGCCAAGGTACTGTTGGTAGCAATGCAATTGGATGCACTGGTTTGCAAGGCGATATCTCTTTAAGTAGAAAATAGTTTACAAATCTCAACTAGGTTTCTAACATTCAACATTAATATTTTAAACTACTTCTAAGTCTTTTCTTCTTATTTATTTCATCAAACGGTATTATTTCCCTAATCGATTTAATGGAAAAAGCAGATCGTCCAAGTTCTGTTTGAAAAATTACACTATCCTCTAAAATCTCGATGATAGTTCCATCTAAAATCTCTCTATTATCTTTAATAACTTTTATGTATTGCCCCTTAAACGGCTCTACTAAGTTTTTTTCCATTAATGTCACCTTTACAATCTCACGTCATTAATAAAATAATCATCAGCTCTTATATTTTTCCTTCCAAAAGATGTTTACATTGTTATCTAAGATTTTATATACTATTATTTGATATAAAATTGCAAAATAATGGAGGAAAGGAAATATGAAAGTAAAATTTTTATCTGTTCTGGTAGTGGCCTTTATGGTTGCTGGTGTTTTTGTCAGTGCCGGTTCCGTAACAAAAAATGCATCAACAATAAATTTACAATTCGAACAGACAAATCAGATTTGTGGAAATATTAATGGCGAAATGGAGCCAACAGATCCTGTAAATGCAGACGGTTTTATTGAGTGGGAGAAATTTTACGATTCGGGTTATGATGACAAAGCTCACTGCATTCAAAAAACAACAGATGGTGGATACATTGCGGTGGGGGAAGGATACGGCCTTCAGGTACTGTTAATAAAGATGGATGAAAATGGAAACATTGAATGGGAAAATCATTTTAGCAACAGTCAACCTGAATATAATCCTGATTATGGCTGGCATGTCTTGCAGACAGATGATGGCGGCTATCTAATATTGGCCGAGACTGCAAATGGTGGCCAGCATATATGGCTTATAAAAACTGACGAATGTGGAACAAAGGAATGGGAGAGAATAATTGGTTGTAAAGCACAGACTGCATGCAGATGTATTCAACCTACTAGAGACGGCGGGTATATTCTTGCTGGTTTTACTGCCCCTTCAGCCTGGTTATGGAGTTATGATACGTATCTTCTAAAAGTTGACTCAGAAGGATATGAAGAATGGCATAGGGTATTTGAACGTCCATATTACAACTGGGGATTTTATGTCTCACAGACTTCAGATGATGGTTTCATAATAACCGGACTAAAGTGCCCAGATGAAGTAAACTACTCAGATGCATGGTTAATAAAAACAGATGTCAACGGGCATATAGAATGGGACAAAACATATGGTGATTCTAAACCCGCAGAGCAAGGCAAATGCGTCCAACAAACAACCGATGGAGGATATATTGTTACAGGTGAAATATACGAACCGGATGGGAATTTTTTAATGAAAACCGATAACGAAGGAAATCTCCTCTGGGCTAAACCTTATGGAGGCAAATGCGTGCGACAAACATCCGATGGCGGTTATATATGTACTGGGAGTAAAAAATATCTATTTCGGGAGTTTTTGATGAGCCAAGATCTTCAATTGATTAAAACCAACTCAAATGGTAAAAAGGAATGGGGTCGAATTTACGGTGGACCATATAATGATGTTGGGAATTGCGTGTTGCAGTTAGAAGAAGGTGGATACATTGTAGCCGGATGTAAACAAATTCCCGTTTCTTACCCAGTTGCCATAGGTAATGTATGGATTATAAAAACACTTGATGAGCCAAGATCTAATACTGTCGAAGCAATATCTGTAGCAACATCTTCAAATGAACAAATAATAAATCAAAATGGCCAAGCCATTCAATCAATCAGATCAAAAATAACAAACAAATAGGACATTATTAAGTAAAACATATCTTCCATTGAATACATTTAAATAACTATATACAATTGTTAATTCGATATTTGGGGAGGTAAAAAATGAAGAAAATGTTGTCATTAATGATAGTTTGTATTTTTGTTTTTGGTGGATTTACAGTTTCCGCTAGAAATAGCAGGCCAAACCTACCTTATACGACAGCCTATTTTGACGACGATGCCCCAGAGTGGCAAGTTGGCGACACTTGGACCTATAAGATAGATAGCATAATAGTTGATTATGACCAAAGCGGTCAGAAGATTCTCATTGATGGTAGTATTGATGATTTTACCTGGAAAGTGACTGACACCAGCGGTGACTACTACACTGTATCAATAAGTGGAAAATTAACTGCGACTTATGACATTTATCTAGCCTCACAAACTTTGACACTTCATCTTGTAGGATCTTTTAAACCGACATTAACTCGTCTTGTAGGAGTCATTCAGTTCACAAAATCCAGTCTCCAAGTTCATGACATTTCTCTTCAACTAAAAGGAATATCATCGGCGAAAATCAATTCAATTCCATTTTCAATTCCATTATTCTTCAAACTTGTTACAGAGGGCGACTTAAGCGATGATTTCCCTCTTTTAGTCTTCCCTATGTCCACTCCAAAATTATGGAACATGCCAGATTTGCAGCTAGCAATGAGCTCAACATTTGGAGGGCTTTTTGGGCTTATTCAAATTCCGTTTACAGTAGGGGTGCACTATTCATTCATACCTTTTGCTTTCATATGTCTTAATAAAGAAGACGTGACTGTTGGAGCAGGGACATTCAATGCCTACAAAATAACATCACTAATAGGCGATTATTTTGAGTATTACTATGCACCCACTGTAGGCAATATAGTTAAATTCGATGTAATTCTTACAAATGGCGAGGCCCACGGAGAACTTAAATCAACAAACTATCAGTAATCTTTTTTCTTTTATCTATATTAACATCTGTTATCTGAGATTTTATATAGGGGTAGTTGTTTTTAAATTGTAGTTGAGGGAGGAAAAACCATGGTTAAAATCACGCTAGATTTAACCGAGCTTGAGATAGAAATGTTCCTTAATTGTATTGAAGGAGCAATTGATACAGAGCATGTTACTGGAAAAGATTTAGAAACTGTAAAAAAGATTAGAGGTCAATTGAATAAATATCTATAAATTTTTAAGTTTCTCATTTCGGTAACAGATTTGGTATCCCATCTTCTATTGAATAAATTACATTACATTTCTTACAAGTAAAAATTCCAGCAATAATGTCTCCTTTTTCCTCTTTTTTAATGTCTAACTTTAAATCCCCCTTGCAGGTCGGGCAGCATAAAATATTTAGCAAATCCTTCTTCATATTTTCACTCCTTAATTTCCGCGATCCCCAAGATACACAATTCGTTTTTTACCAAGATCGGAATCCCAAACAAATGCCCAATCCTCATCTGTACTTCTCTTGATTTCTTCTATATTTTGCATGTAGTTTTTTACCTGAGAATCCATAAGATCTGCCTGATGCAAAACGCAAGCCTCTATGGTTTTTGGTAAGCGTGGAGAACCCCATTCATATTTTCCGTGATGACTTAGTATCATATGACACAGATGATTTTCAAGACTCTGATCAAATTCCTTTCCATTCTTTTTCAATTCAGCAATCTTTTCTCGTATCCATCTATCTCCAATCACAATATGGCCGATAAAATTTCCCTCTTCTGTTTTATCTACTGCTGCTGTGAACTTGTACTCCTTTATTTTTCCGACGTCGTGAAGTATTGCACCGGTTACAACTAAATCTTTGTTTATCCCTGGATACATCTCACAAATGTTTTTGCAAAGCCTAATTACACCAACCGTATGCTCCAAGTTACCACCAACATAATTATGGTGATGCGTCATTGCGGAAGGCGAATGAGCATATTCTTTCACAAATTTATGGTCATCAAAAAAAGATGCAAGTAAGTTTTTCAGTTGCTCATTTTCGATGCCCTTTATATCCTTTTTAATCAGCTCAAGATACTCCTTTATCTTTGATTCTTCAAGAGAGGGTACAAAATCACTGATATCATATTCGTTTGGACTGCATCTGCGCAAACCACCTGAAGTTTCATTTATGGATACTTGAAGTTTATCCTCATAAACCTCTACATATCCTGCCCTAATCTGCACTACATCTCCAATCTTGAAGCTCTCGAAAAGTCTCTTTACCCTGTCTTTGTTGTCCCCTCCCCAGAACTTAACGCCTATCTCTCCAGTTTTATCTACAGCTATAAAGTCAAACCATGTGCCCTTCTTGTAAGCTCTTGGGGGATTCTTTGATTTAACGGCAAAGAAATCGCTCACCGCATCTCCTTCACGCAGATTTTCAATAAACTGCTCCTTTTTACGTCTACCAACGTCTGCTTCTATCATGGTTTGTTCATCCTGCTTTTTATCGTAATTATAGATATCCGGCATTTTTAATTCTCTCCAGGAGTAAATCGTTCAATAACCTATAAGCTTACAGTTTATACACTTTTCCTTCCTTTACCATCCTTGTTCTAATGCCAAGTTTTCTGAAAATGCCCGGGTGCTCTGTGTGAATCGGATAGATTTCTTTCGGATTTATGCTCTTTATAAGCTCTTTGAGGTCAGTTCCACTAATATGCCCAGAACAGTGAGACTGCACAAAATGCAAATCAAAAAAATTCAGCCAATTATGCATACGCTCATAAGATATTTCCATCTCTTCGTTGAATGGTTCGGACAATGAATGAATATAAACACCGCCTTGCGGTTTCAAGTCAATCAACATATTGAAGTAATAGAAGTTTAAAACCACAATGTATGAAGTAGGCCTTTTAGCGATTTCTTCAGCGGTTATAATATTTGGATAATTTAACCTAGATTTTATGTATTGATCAGTGTAATCCTCGTCAATATATGTACCTGTTAATCTTTTGGGTTTAAGAATAAGGATGTTTTCATCTTTGCTATCTGGCACCTTTAATTTTTTATCTCTATGATATCCTTCCAGAAAACACGAATGTTTGAAACTTATCACAAGTTTTTTATTCAAATCTTTTGCAACCTTATAGAATGTTGTAAACCTGTCTACATCTTTGAAGTTGAAATCAACAATTGAAAGGCGTTTGCATTGGCCAATTTCTGCCTTTGATTTCTGGTAAACTTTTTGTTCAGATTCATCTGTTTTTGTAAGTTTTATTCTAGTTCCTTCGGTAATCATTGCAATAGGTTTTGTCTCTTTTGCAGCATCAATAAAATCCGTAGTCATATCTGCATGAAGGCCATGCATTCTTAAATCACCGGTATAAATCACTGCCCCTTGAGATGTATGTATTATAAAACCGTAGGCACCTGGCACAGAATGATCAACATGAACTGGCTCTATTTCTAAGGAGTCTATATTTATTTTATCACCAGTTCTAAAAGTTTTAAACATTCTTTTTATTGGAGGATTTTTGTAATTGCATCTGTAAAGAGGCCTATGTCTAAAATCAATTACCTCACTTTCTATATCTCTTTGACTTTGTTCTGCAACAGCATCAAGAATGCTTTTGCACGTTTCGCCACAATAAACGGGTATATCTTTGTGTAAAAACGAAACATAATTGGCATGGTCGGCATGGGCATGGGATAAAATAACTCCTGAAATGTCCGGTCTTTCAGCCTTTCTTCCATGATGTTCCAGTAGATCTTCTCTGTATAAGCCGGGAATATCCGGGATAAGTTTCATCGCAAGAAAATCCCCTATTCCGTTTGCAGTTCTAGGTGTCAGGAATTCTTCGAAGTATTTGCCTCTTCTATTAAAACTCATTCCGAAATCAAGGAATATCTTTGTGCCACGATCTTCAAGGAGTATCTTGTTTCCACCAATCTCTTTTACTCCCCCGTAGAAAGTTAGATTTACCACTTATAATTCACCGCTGTTTATCTTTGGAACAAACAGCGTCTAAATAAAGTTTATTAAGAAAAAATAAAAAGAGGGGACGAAGAGATGGGTGAATCTTATTTATCCTTTTGCTGGGCAAGAAATCGTGCACGCTGTCCAACTACAAACAATTTCGCTATAAATGTTATTTCGTTTGCTTCTTCCTTACTTGATACTTGCCCTACGATTAACATAGTTATCAATTTACTATGTGTCTGTTTAGCTTATAAAGGATTGTTGTACAAGCATTACCTAATTGGGTTGGCAGCTGCGGCATAGGTGCAATTTTTGCTCTCAAATGATAAGAAATGCCAATCGAAAATAATAAAACATAGTTTTCCATATGATGACTGCAAGGTGTCGGATATGCCTAAGGTAAAAATAGGTGACATACTTGCGAAATACGACAAAGATGACCTTACTATAGCGACTGTCTGTTCCCACTCCAGTTTGCAGATTTTTAACGGTGCTAGAAAAGAGGGTTTTAGGACATTAGGTATTTGTGTTGGTGAAAAAAAGAAGTTGTATGATGCTTTTCCACTTGGTAAACCAGATGAGTTTTTCGTTGTTAAAAATTACAAAGACATACTGAAGAATACAGAGAAGCTTCGTAAGAAAAATGTAATCATCATTCCACACGGCTCATTCGTCGAATATTTGGGTCCTGACAATTTTATGAATCTTACCCTTCCAACCTTTGGTAATAGAAAGGTTTTGGACTGGGAATCAGATCGAAAAAAAGAAAGAAAATGGTTAGAAGGTGCTGGTCTGACCATGCCTATAGAAATAAAAAAACCAAAGTATATTGACAATCCCGTCATTGTAAAATATCATGGTGCTAAAGGAGGTAGAGGCTTCTTTGTCGCAAAAACATATGAAGAGTTTAAAAAGAGAATCGAACACAATAAGCCTTTTACAATTCAGGAGTTCGTGATGGGAACCCGTTACTACATCCATTATTTCTACTCTCCAATTCAAAATAATGCTTACAAACTTAGCAAAGGCAGCCTTCAATTATTATCTATGGATAGAAGAGATGAAACAACCATTGATGAAGTTCAGAGGTTGGGTTCTATTGCCGAACTGGAGGAATTAGGAATTCATCCAACGTTTGTTGTTACCGGCAACATACCAATTGTTATGAGAGAATCTCTTTTACCAAAGGTTTTTGAAATGGGTGAAGCAGTTGTTGAGGAATCCCTGAAACTTTTTGGTGGAATAATCGGATCATTTTGTTTAGAAACTGTCGTAACAGAGGATTTGGAATTCAAAGTGTTTGAAATATCTGCAAGAATTGTTGCAGGTACAAATCCATATACTTTTGGTTCGCCTTATTCTGAATTGATACAGCCTGATTTGTCCACAGGAAGACGTATCGCTCAAGAAATAAAGTATGCTTGCGAGCACAATCTTTTGAAAGAGATTTTGACTTAAAATGGTGGCTTATAACTTATGCTGACTATTATTTTGGCCGAATCAGAATTAGAAATTATGCCAAGAGAAATTGCAAATCACCAAATGGTAGCGTCTTTTGCTCATCAGCGACGAAAACAACCAGGTTGCGTACTCTTAGATTCCAACTATCATCATGCAGCAATGAATGATCTTGAAGATGGTAGAAGACGCGGACGCCCAGACATCACTCATCTGTTTCTTTTAACGGCTCTGGAGTCAGTTGCCAATAAACAAGGCAAACTTAAGATTATTATTCACACACGTCACGATGATGTTATTTATGTAAATCCGGAAACAAGAATAATGAGAAACTATGATCGTTTTGTCGGCCTTATTGAACAACTCTTTGAAAAAAAGATAATTGTGGCCGAAGAAAAAAAATTATTGGAACTGCATAACAATAAAACTTTAGAAAATGTAATTGAAGAAGAAAAACACGATTTTATTATATCCTTATCCCCAGATGGTAAAAAAGTAGATTTACCAAATTACTTGAATGCTTTAAAGAAAAAGAAACATAAAGACATATTGTGTGTCATTGGCGGTTTTCCTCATGGAGACTTTCATTCTGATATTTCAAATTACTCTGATGAAATTATTTCTATTTACGAGGAAACCCTTACAGCATGGACAGTAGCAAGCGAGATAATAATTAATTACAACAATATTTTCTAGCCAATCTGAGCTAATACTTATATACTTCAAAACAATTAATGCTCCTTAATTATTATTTTGGGGGATAAAAATGAAGGAGAAAAAATATTTTTTAAGGCTTTTGATTACAACTTTAGTCTGTATAGTTTTAACATTTCCTATAGCCATAAGTGTGTCAAATCAAACACATACTTTAAAAATTGAAAATTCAGGGCCATCTGAGGATCCACCAACACAATTTGATTTGAGAGATGTAAGCGGTGAAAATTATGTAACAGGTGTCAGGGACCAAGGGTCTTATGGAACCTGTTGGTGTCATGGCGTAATGGCTGCAATGGAAGGAAATCTTATGATGACTGGAAATTGGGTTGCAGCAGGTGAGACTGGAGAACCAGACCTATCGGAAGCTCATCTTGATTGGTGGAACGGCTTTAACACATATAATAATGATGATAATCCAGGTGGAGGAGGAATAGATCCTCATTGGGGAGGAGATTATATGGTTTCTTCATCCTATATAACTAGAGGCGAGGGCGCCGTTCGTGAAACTGATGCACCTTACTATCAGTTAACAACTCCTTGCGCAAGAAATAATCCTAGTTACCATCATTACTACGCAAAAGATATCGAATGGTATGTAGCTGGTGTGGGTCTTACAAACATAGATACAATAAAGTATAGTCTTATGTCCAACGGCGTTATCGGAACTGCGATGTGCTGGGGCTTTTATGATTATGGCACCAACTCTCATTATCAACCTCCGGCAACATCAGATCTTCCAAATCATGCAATAGCTATTTGTGGCTGGGACGATACAAAGGTAACACAAGCACCAAGTGCTGGTGCATGGCTTTGTAAAAACAGCTGGGGTGAAGGTTTCGGAGACGATGGGTTCTTTTGGATATCCTACTATGATAAATGGTGCGGTCAACATCCCGAGATGGGTGCTGTATCTTTCCAAGATGTAGAATACGAGCCGTTTGGTACTTTCTATTACCATGACTATCACGGATGGAGAGACACAATCTCTGATGTTTCTGAGGCTTTTAACGCATTTACATCAACTGGAGACGAAACGCTTGTTGCTGTTTCGTTTTTCACAGCTGTGGACGATGTTGATTACGTAGTAAAAGTTTATGACAGCTTTGAAGGCGGCCAGTTGATTGATGAACTTTCTTTTGAGTCAGGAAATATCCAGTATCATGGTTATCATACAATTGATTTAGGCTCCCCTGCAAGTATTTCAAGCGGTGATGATTTTTACATTTATGTTCAACTAAGCTCTGGCGGTCATCCAATAGATAGAACATCGGATGTCCCGGTTCTTCTCGGGTCATCTTCAAGAGTTATTGTTGAATCAGATGCAAATCCGGGCGAGAGTTACTATAAATCTGGTTCGACCTGGTATGATTTATACGATTATTCCTTTACCAATCCAAGTTGGGACGAATCAGCAAATTTCTGTATTAAAGCAATGACTGGAGAATACATCCCATTGATTCCTGACTTAAGCAGTGATGGAAGCCTTACCTGGCCTAAAATAAAACCAGGCGCTACAACAACAGGTAGCTTTATAGTTGAAAATATTGGTGATGCAGGTTCATTACTTGACTGGGAAATATCTGGATATCCTGAATGGGGAACCTGGACGTTTAATCCACCCAATGGTTACAATCTTAAACCTGAAGATGGGCCAGTTATTGTTGAAGTAACTGTTGTAGCACCAAATGAAAAAAATAAAAAATTTACTGGAGAAATAACGATAGTCAATAAAGAAAACAATGCTGACAATGAAACAATTATCATATCTTTGTCAACCCCAAGAAGCAAAATAGTTAATTTCCATTTCCTCGAGCAATTATTCAATCGTTTTCCGCTAATTGAACAAATATTCGAAAAATTTCTCAGGACCTAGAAACACTATTTTTTGCAAAGTGTGACCATTATGCCAATTTGAGCCCACATTCTATTCTCGGCTTCGTCAAATATAACTGATTGCTTTCCATGTGCAACGTCTTTCGTAACCTCGTAACCATAATATGCTGGTAGACAGTGTATGAAAATTGCATCTGGTTTTGTCTGACGCATAATAGTTTGGTCTATTGTATAGCCTTTGAATTCTCGTATTCTTTGCTCTTTCTGTGTTTCATCTCCCATAGAAACCCAGGTGTCTGTTGCTACAATATCAGCATCTTTTGCCGCGTTATCAACTCTGTCAGTAATTTCTAATTTTACACCGAACTTCTTTGCCTCTTCAACATAGTAAGAGTCAGGCCAGTACTTCCTGGGTGCAACAATTTTTACATTCATTCCTGCAATGCCACAACCAATGAGATAAGAGTGTGCCATATTGTTGTTCCCGTCACCCATGTAAACAAAATTAAGTCCCTTTAGTTTCTTCTTATGCTCCTTTATTGTCATAAGATCGGTTATGACCTGACAGGGATGCTCCTTGTCATCCAGTCCGCTTATGACTGGAACAGTTGCATATTTTGCCAAATCTTTCATAGCTTGGTTGCTTTTAGCTCTATACATAATCAAATCTACATATCTTGAAAGTACCAATGCAGTATCTTCTATTGTTTCGCCTCTCCCAAGCTGAATATCATTAGCGCTAAGGAAAATTGCATGTCCACCTAGCTTTGTCATTCCTACTTCAAAAGAAACCCTCGTTCTTGTACTTGATTTTTCAAAAATCATGCCCAATGTTTTTCCTTTCAACAATTCTATAGATTTTCCTTTTTTAGATTGCTGTTTCAACTTAATTCCAAGATCGATGATTTCTTCTAAGTCATCCTTTACGTCCAACATTGAAATAAGGTCACGCTTCATGAAATTTGGAAATGCTATTTCTTTCTTTAAAAGTATCGTTAGGCTAGGAAAATCTTTATCCACTGATTATATTTGGAAAACGTAAGATGGGAGTAGATATAGGAGATTTATTCAAGAAAGAAGAAATCACTTTCGGTGATTTGCATGAGAGAACAGTTGCTATAGATGCATACAACGTTCTGCATCAGTTTCTTGCAACAATAAGACAGAAGGATGGAACGCCATTGAAAGACGCAAGAGGAGAAATAACCTCTCATCTATCTGGTCTTTTTTATCGTACAGCAAATCTTGTTGAATCAAAGATTCGCCCTGTCTATGTTTTCGATGGCGAGCCGCATCCACTTAAAGCAAAAACACTTGAAGAACGAATGAAAAGAAAAGAACTTGCAGAAAAAGCATGGAAAGAAGCAATAGAAGCTGGCGATATGGAAAAAGCTAGAACAAAAGCTCAGCAAACATCTAGAATAACTGATGAAATCATTGAACAGAGTATAGAACTTTTAGACGCACTAGGCATACCACACATACAGGCACCATCTGAGGGGGAAGCTCAAGCAAGTTACATGGTAAAAAAAGCCAGTGTATATGCGGTCGGATCGCAGGATTACGATTGTTTGCTTTTCGGATCACCAGTTCTTGTAAGAAACCTAACGTCATCAGAAAAAAGAAAGTTACCAAAAAAACAAGCCTATGCGCCTATCACCCCTCATATTATACGACTGCAGCCAAACCTAAACGCTTTAGAGATTTCTCACGAACAATTAGTCGATATGGCAATACTTATTGGAACAGATTTCAACGACGGCATCAGAGGATATGGTCCAAAGAAAAGCCTTGCCTTGATTAAAAAATTTGGCAACATGGAAAAAGCGCTATCAGAAATTAAGTCAGATGATATACCAACTTCAGAAGAAATAAAACAAATAAGAGAAATATTTCTAAATCCAGCAACGACAGATGATTATTCACTAAATTGGTCAACGCCAGATAAAGAAAAGGTTTTGAAAATATTATGTGGTGAGCATCAATTCTCACAAGAAAGAATAGAACCAATTTTAGAGAAGTTTTCTTCAATTGAACATATTAAGAAACAAAAAAACCTGCTTGATTTCTAATCACTTGGAACCTATTACTGCTTTACAAATGGGGCAAATTAATAGATATTTTTTTTCTGTTCCAGTAAATCTTTGCCCATAAAAATTTTGTTTTAATTTATTTTTTTCAATTATGGGTTTTACTTTTTGATGGCAAGAGGCACATTCGATTTCTTCCACGCCATAACGTTTTTTAAACAACATACCTGGCCCAATTCAATGATTATTTTTTACTATTTTAAATTTGTCAACACCCAAAAGAAGTGCCAGTTTCTCGCCATTGTCCCAGCTGACCCAAATGAGTTCCTGGTCTTCTTCTATTTTAAAAACAATGCCTTTGGATCCTTTCCGTAGTCTAGTAAAAGTATCGTCGGTTTCAATTAATTCAATCCTATCTCCAACTTTAACAATTTCATTTTTAACCAATTAACTCATTCTCCTAACATTAAACTTTAGATAATTTCATTATTTAAAACTTTCACGGTTTAAAAAAGAGTATAATCAGATAATTTTAGAAAAGTATATAAATTATAAAGGCAACAAGATAATATTAGATTATATGCTTTACAGAAAAACCAAAAAAGCATTAATAATACTAATCTCGATCGTTTTTCTGACCACATGTTTCTCTCCAGCATATTCATATTCAATCAAAAACAAAACAGAATATGATTTTATATCAAATAATCCAAGGAATGCCTTAGGCGAAAACGATGAAGGAGCACATCATAATGATAAGTATATCACTCAAGAATGGTGGTATTACAATATAATCTTTAATGATCCTGATGCTTTGTGTAATTATCTTTTAATGACATAGCTCGATGCATCCATCTGGAGTTGGATGGGATGCAAAGAGCTAGTCAACAAAATATAGAATGGAAAAGGCATAAAGAAGTTACCGTTCCATG
>Ga0172366_10002857_pt1 | contig 13582 bp, 12 predicted proteins | sample LakKivSesite69cm_FD_114533 | JGI IMG/M metagenome (GOLD analysis project Ga0172366, IMG submission 114533) | Sediment microbial communities from Lake Kivu, Rwanda - Sediment site 69cm | ecosystem: Environmental > Aquatic > Freshwater > Lake > Sediment | place: Rwanda: Western Province, Lake... | reverse complement strand
CTCTGCAACCTGCTCCTGCCTAACGGTTTGCAAGGCTTTCAGCGTTTCTTGAATAGCAATGACGCGCTCTGTGATAGGCTTCTGAGCATATCCCTGAAGGCGAGGGGCAACCTCAGCTACCAGATTGGGTCGATCCGATGACCCGGTTGCCATCTCGGCTTCGCGAAGCCAGACAGCCAGGAACTTGTCCAAGCCACCAATTACAACGCGGTCCCGGCAACCATCTTCGCGTTCCGCCACCAGTATTTTGGCCAGCTTGTCAAAATCAAGGCTCATACAACATCCTTGACATTGCTGCTATGCTTTCGGACATCACGCAACCCTATTTCTTTGCTAACACACAAGCCAGACCTACTGCCCCAGGTCCGGCATGGGTGCTTATCACTGTGCCAGCTTCGGCTATAAGTATTCGCGCACGAGAATATACAAGTGCCAGCATATCAGCTACCTTCTCTGCCGCCTGGGGAGCATTGGCATGTAAGACTGCCACTTCTTGCCAGGCACCCAGGCCAGTCATCAGAGTGACCAGACGTTCCAGAGCTTTGGTCTGACTGCGGATCTTCTCCAACAAGCTCACCTGTCCATCCTTGAGCATAACCAGCGGCTTAATGTTGAGCAAGGAGCCTACCAGGGCATTCACCCAGCCAACTCGCCCACTCCGCTGCAAGTAATGCAGATCGTCTATTACTGCCAGGAGCCGTAGACGAGGGATTGTATCACGGATCAGAGCTACAATTTGGTCCAGATTTTGGCCCGCTTGAGCAGCTCGTGCCGCGAGCACGGCCAACCAGCCAGTACCCATAGAAGCCTGGGTCGAGTCAATCAGTGCAATTCTAGTATTAGATATCATCTCTGCACCCAAGCGTGCCGCGTTGTACAAGGCACTCAAGTTAGCTGCAGGATGAATAGAGATAATCTGCTTCGTTTGTTCTGCTATACGCTGGTAAACCTCGGCGAAGGTTCCCACTGGCGGCTGAGATGTGGTAGGAGGCACCCCGCCTGAAGCTAGACGGGCATAGAACTGCTCACGACTGAGAGTAATGCCATCCAGGTAAGTTTCCTGCCCAAAATGAACATAACATGGCACAACTACGATACCCAATGCCTCCGCGACTGGTACCGGGATGTCAGCAGTGCTGTCAGTGACAACACAAACCTGGGGCATATTAGATCCCCTCATAGACCGCCACGCCTAAAGCATCAGGCCCCAAGTAAGTGCCAAGTGTCAGGCCATAGGGTTTGATATCAAGTCTCTTCTCAGGAAAGGCTTCAATGAGACGTTTGAACAGCTCCTGTGCCTCATCCGAAGGGCGGCCTTGTAGAATCATGACTTGGTCAAAACGTGCGAATTCAGTTACAAACTCGAAAAGACGGTCTACTGACTTGCCACGGCTGCGGACCTTCTCCATGGACACAACTTCACCATCCTCCATTATCAGGAGTGGCCTGACCCCCGGAAGATTGTCGGTAAATATGCGGCCTCTGCCAAGATGACCATGACGTTCGAGATAGTCTAGGTTCTCGGCGAAAAAAACCATATAAATATGGGGGATCATCCCGCGTATCAGCCGCACAATCTCTTCAACAGACGCCCCTCGTTGGGCCGCCTCGGCAGCTACGGTAACGAGGAGTTCAAGACCCCAGGAGATCATACGTGAATCAACTACCGTGATTTTGTTTCGCCCTAGAAATGCTTTGGTGGCTTCCTGAGCAACCTGCACGGTCTTATTCAGTCTTGAGGAGATGTGAATAGACAAGATCTGATCAGTGCCTTTGAGCAATCGGCTGTACTCGCGCTGAAATTCCTCGGGCAATGGTGGCTCAGCCGTGGGCGGAAGTGTGCTCTTTGTCAAGTTACGATAAAAATCAGTCCGATCAATATCAACGCCGTCATAGTAGACTTTAGTCCCAAAACTGATCCTGATAGGCACGACAGTTATACCTAATTCAGCAGCGAAATGTGATGATATGTCTGACGAACTGTCAGTCACTATCGCGATCATCCCTGTCTCCTTCGCAAGTCTTGTTATTCTGCCGAGATAATATAAAAGTAATGAGGTTGCTCACCCTCGACTAATTCAACCTCTTTATCTGGATAGTATTTAGCTATCCAAGACACTAGATTCTCCGCTTGTTCCTGAGTGACGGCATCACCCCAGTACACAGTTATGATTTCATACCGACCAATGTCTATTCTCTGCAGCACTCGCTGCGTCACTTGTTGCAGGTCATCGCCAGCTTCAACAAGCTCGCCATTGAGCAATCCAATAAACTGGCCCTTCTGGATTTTCAAACCACTAATTTGTACTGAGCGGACAGCGCTAGTAATCTCTACAGTCTGAATCTGTGAAGCAGCCCGTTCCATCAAGTCAATGTTGGTCTTCAAATCGCTTTGGTAGTTGAACGCCAAGAGGGCACTGATCCCCTGCGGTATTGTCTTGGTTGGAACGATGACCACTTGTTTGTCACACATCCGCTGTGCTTGCTGGGCAGTCAGGATCACATTGGGGTTATTCGGCAACACGATCACCTTATCGGTTGACAGACCAGATATAGCCTCTAGCAGTTCCTCCGTGCTGGGATTCATCGTTTGACCGCCTGGCACAATAGCGCCAACTCCCAGGCTTTCAAAAACGCGCCGAAGCCCTTCACCATGAACTACCGCTACAGTAGCGATATCACTTAATGGCTGTGCCGTGACTTGCCTTTGCCCTTGCTCAATCAGGAACTGTTGATATTGCTCCTGCATATTCTCAACAACCACATCGCGCAGGGTCCCCTTGCTCGTCGCATAGCTTATGATTCTCCCTGGCTCCTCAGCATGCACATGGACTTTGATGGTATTTGCATCTCCGACCACCAGAGCACTATCGCCCATACCCATAACCGTCTCACGAATCTCGTCAAGCGGCAAATCCTGCCCATCAATGAGAAACTGGATATCGTAACCATATTTGCTCTCGGGGGCACGTTCATGCTCTAGCCTGGCTCCCGCCCTTGTCACAGGGGCCAGGGATGGCTGTTGGCCACGCAAGTAGCGCAGAATTCCCTCCAGTATTATATACAATCCTTGACCGCCAGCGTCAACGACACCAGCTTCCTTAAGCACAGGCAATAAATAGGGTGTCTGTTCCAGAGCGTACCCAGCCTGGTTCACCACCCGTTCAAGAACATACTTTATATCATCACGTTCTGCGGCCGCAAGTACAGCAGCCTCAGCAGCCTCACGAGCCACCGTCAAGATGGTCCCTTCAACCGGTCGCATGACTCCCTTATAAGCAGTAACTGCACCTTCGCGCAAGGCGAATGCCCAGTCGGAGGCGGTAAGGCATTCTTTGCCATCGAGTTGCTTGGCCATTCCCCGCCACACCTGAGAGAGGATTACACCCGAGTTACCACGTGCTCCCATCAGAGCTCCGTGTGCCAAAGCATGCACTACAGCCGAGATGGAATTATCCGCGATGGTGGACATTTCACGCAGGGCTGCCTGCATCGTCAGATACATGTTCGTACCAGTGTCACCATCAGGTACTGGATAGACATTGAGCGAATTAATCAAGTCAACGTGCATTTCCAGCCACGCTGTGCTGCTTTCAAGCATTCGTCTCAACTCTCGCCCATCACAGGGAGTGCTGTACGTGTCATCGTTACTTCCAGGCGTAGTTGAGAGTGTGTCCCCCCCGGCTGCGCCACGCGGGCTAGTCACAAAGCGTACCTCCCCCTCTATTTGTCGCTACCCAGAATGAATCAATCACTATTTACTGCTTATCCTTAAGCCCTGTACATGAACATTTACTTCCTCGATGGGAATGCCAAGAGCTTTCTCTACTCGGAACTTGACATTTTCCATTATGTTGTGAGCTACTTCGCTGATGCGAACTCCATATTCGAGGACCACATACAAGTCAATGATTATCCGTTGATCCACAACTCTGACTTGAACGCCACGGCGATAACTCTCTCGCTGTAATACCTCTGCCAACTCACTGTACAACGTACGACGTGACATGCCCACTACGCCGTAGCATTCCAGCACTGCGGCCGCCGCTAAACCAGCAATAGCTGCAGGTGAAACCTCTATTCGGCCCAATTTGCCTTCCTCAGTCATCAACACTCTCCTTGGCCACAAGGGGGTGTAGTTCACATTGGGGGCAGACAACGGGATGCAGACATAGACGTAGCCTAGGGCCTTGTGCCCGTTGCTGCTTCTACGACAAACGACGCCCACAAGGGGCTAGGCTACACTTCTTGCCCCAAACTCGAACTACACCCGCCAAAAGGGCGAAACTTGCATAAAATGATTTCTTGTGGTAACATGGTTAAACTTTCCAAAGTCTTATCCAAGTTAGAAAGAGGTAGTTCCGAATGCCAATAAGATGTGATATCTGCGGAAAAGGGCCCCAGTTTGGCCACAATGTGAGCCACTCCAAAAAGGCCACCAAGCGTCGTTGGTTGCCTAACATCCAACGGGTTACCATCCGCGAGGGCCAAACGATCAGACATCTCAATGTATGCATTCGTTGCCTACGCACACTGCATAAGGCCTGACAACCAATCAGTTATTACCCCGAAAGCCAGTACCCCTTCAGGGTGCTGGCTTTCTTGTTGTTTCAAACACCCTTAGTCAGTGTTCGATGCTCCTCCGTATTCTGGAGATCGCTCCGGCTACCCCCTCGCTCGTGCCAAACACAGCCTGCCCAGCCACAAGTACAGTGGCCCCCGCTGCTACAACGAGAGGAGCAGTCCGGGAATCAATGCCTCCATCCACCTGCAAATCTGCTGTCAACCCGCGCTCGTCCAGCATCTGTCTTACTTGTCCAATCTTCCTGAGCGTGCTAGCAATAAACTCTTGACCCCCGAAACCTGGATTCACAGTCATCACCAGAACCGAATCAACATACTCCAGGATCTCTTCAAGATGTGTAGCTGGCGTGGCTGGATTGATCACCACGCCTGCCTTTGCGCCGAGGCTCTTGATCTGTTGTATGGTGCGATGCAAATGCGGGCAAGTTTCCTGATGCACCAAGATCCAATCGGCTCCAGCAGCCACGAAGTCGGGAATATAACGCTCTGGCTCCACAATCATCAGATGTGTGGGCAATGGTAAGGCAGTCACACAGCGTACAGCCCTGACAACGAGAGGACCAAAACTGATATTAGGCACAAATCGGCCATCCATTACGTCAATATGGATATAGTCAGCACCTCCCGCTTCGGCTTCTTTTACCTGTTCTCCAAGCCGGGTAAAATCCGCGGCCAGAATGGACACTGCTATCCTTACCTGTAATCCACTCTTCATAAGACAATAATACCCCGTATTTGTTAAAAAAGCAAGACCTCAGCACGTCTTCGCCGTCTCTTTGTCTCTGTAGCGCGACCGTAGTTGGCCACACCCGGCCTGTATGTCAATACCCCGCGACAGTCGTACCGTGTTGGCGATTCCCATGCGGTTAAGCTCGCGCCGAAAAGCCAGAACCCGTTCGTGGCCCGATGGCCGATAGTCACAGTCCGCAGTGGGGTTTAGCGGGATAAGGTTAACATGACAGAGCAGGCCCCGCAGCAAGTAACCTAATTCCCTGGCCTGTTCGGGGTTGTCGTTAATGTCTTCCATCAATGCGTACTCGAAACTCACACGTCGGCCCGTACGCTGAGTGTGCTCCTGGCAGGCTGCTATCAACTCCGGGAGAGGATAGCGCTTGTTCACAGGCACCAGGCGGTCGCGCAATGCGTTGTTGGCCGCATGTAGAGAGACAGCCAGGTTCACAGCCAGGTTCTCTTGCGCCAGACGCCGGATGCCTGGTACTAACCCGACTGTGGAGATAGTAAAACGTCGTGCCCCCAAACCCAAACCACGGTGATCGTTCAGGATTTCTATGGCTCGCCAAGTGGCGTCATAGTTGGCCAGCGGTTCTCCCATGCCCATGAACACGACATTGGTGACAACAGTGCTCTGTAATTGCAATTGCCGGGCAAAATAGAGTGCCTGCTCCACAATTTCACCGCTACTCAAGTTACGCCGGAACCCGCCCTGCCCGGTAGCGCAAAATGGGCAACCCATGGCACAGCCAACTTGAGAAGAAATACATACAGTTTGACGTCCCTCATAGCGCATCAGCACACTCTCAATGGTCTCGCCATCACGCAACTGCAGCAAGGTCTTGGTCGTCAAGCCATCTGCAGAAGTCACAGAATTCAGCGCTATCAGCGATTGGATGATGGCCAGGTCGTCCAGCTTCTGGCGAAAGCTGAGCGGCAGATTAGTCATAGCGGCAAAATCGGAGACCAGCAAGCGATAGACCCATTCAAAAAGCTGTTTAGCGCGGAAGGCAGGTTCACCTTGCTCAGTGACCCAGGACACCAGTTGCTCATAAGTCAAGTCAGTCAGCAAGAGTCTCTCCGCCATGTTCATACTTCTCCATATGCTTCACAATTGGTTCTGCGCGGTAGCAGCAGCGCGCCATGCACGATGGAGGGCCGCTATGTCATCATAAACTAAGTCCGGCATAAGCGGCGAGTGCGCTAACTGTTGAGCTCCAGTGACACCACTTAGTACGAGGATTGTTGGCAGACCAAGCTGACATCCGCCCAGGATATCTGTGTACAGACCATCGCCAATGACGGCGGTTGTTTTCGGCTCTGCTTGCAGCTTTTGCAGCGCAAGTTCAAAAATATGGGGCTGCGGCTTGCCAATGATCAGCGGAGCAGTGTCCGTAGCTGTCTCTATTGCGGCCAGAAGGGCCCCAGCTCCTGGAATCAGACCTGCTTCGCTGGGGAACGTCTTGTCTGGATTGGTGCCGATGAACCTGGCCCCAGACCTTATGGCCCGAGTAGCTGTCGCCATCTTCCCATAAGTGAAATGTCGGTCGAAACCCACTACCACGTAGGCAACATCTGTGCGCTCACTGAGCACAAACCCCTGCTTCTCTAGTGCAGCCCGCACTCCATTTTCGCCAATCACATAGATTTTAGTGCCAGGTGAAGCTATGCGGGCCAGATACATTGCGGTGGCGTCTCCCGAAGTCAAGATATCCTCTTCCATTACTTCGATGCCCATGCGTGCTAGCTTGGCCACATATTGCGTTGCTGTGAGCGTGGAATTGTTCGTCAACAGGATAAACCGCACATCCGCCTGACGCAAGAAATCTAGAAACTCTCGCGCACCCTGGACAGGTGCATTGCCACGGTAAAGAACGCCGTCCATATCAACGACCAAACTACGCAATTGTGTCAACTTGGGCACTGCCATGTACTTCTCTCAACCTCTTCAAAATATGCTACTTATAACGCTTATTTCGTCTGCCCCAGAAACTTTTCATAGTCAGTTGGGGTGTCAATGTCAAGAAACATCTCTGGCGACTGCATTTCGACATCCAACACTTCGTTTGCAAAGCGCGCCATTACCTCACGTCCGCCCACGTCACCGCACAGAGCTCTCAACGCTGAAAAGAAGCGCTGGTCAAACAACACAGGCGTACCACGCTGCCCTTGATATACGGGGGCAACGATTGGTTTCGTGCTGCCATAATACGCCTGAAGAATGCGTTCCAAGGCTCCACTGGTGACAAACGGCTGGTCCGCCAAAACGAAGAGCACTGCCTCGGCATGAGGATCAATGGCTTCAAGTCCCACCCGTATGGATGAACTGATGCCCGTCTCCCAGTCCTTGTTCAATGCAGCTCGGCATCCTGGAGGGATATGTTCAGCAATCTGCGATGCAGAGTATCCAAGAACAACCACTACTTCGTCTACACTGGTGGCAATAACAGCGTCGAGTATATGCTCGATCATCGTTGTCCCAGCCACAGGCAAAAGTTGCTTAGAGAGACCAAAGCGTTTTGAGGCCCCTGCCGCCAGGACAACAGCCGAGACTCGTCGCCAACACTCAATAATCGGGTCATCACTTGCAACAGCGCCAATGAGCACTCTGTCTAACAATGAGTTGCCCTTGACTTGACCAGCGATCTGGCGCGCGGTCACCAGTGTCATTTTATCGTGTACTTTGTTAATGAGCGGTATGACACGAGCATGGTCGGGCGCTCCTTTGAGCGCCCCTTGCTGGTGCACGAGCAAGCTGGCAACCACCGCGGCACTGATCATTCCTCCGTGCGTCAGTCCAGTTAGCCCGGCGACCAACTCAGGACGGTGAACCACCTCTTTTGTGAGTTGGCGACCAACTACGTCAATCCCCACCACAGGAATAAACAGGGATGTCTCTGCCGGAGCCATTGGTTCATGTGCGGCTGGCGCCTTTAGAGATAACCCCCGGGCACCGTCTGCTTCGATAATGACTACATCAGCTAGATTCACGAGCGCTGCAACCAGATCAGGCGCGATGCCTTTCAACTTGTTTTCAGCCTCGAGTCGCTGCGAAGCGAGTGTTATCAGATGCTTACGACGCAAAGCCTCTGCCACCAGGTGCAACGCTTGTGTTGGGTTGTCCGTCACAATCAGTTCACCCGTCTGGGTAAGGGAAGGGGGACGAATCATGGTCGTGGTCGTAGTAACGACGTGCCAACCTTGGCCAGCTAACTCGCGGCCCAGGCGGTACATGGCTGTGGTCTTGCCTCCTGCGCCAACGAAGGAAATAACCTCGCCCTTATGAACCTGCAATGCTTCCCATAACTGCATCCCTGGTTCCTGCCTATTGGCCTAACAAAGAGATACTTAAAGCACCCTCAAACTCGGTGTAAAAAGTCCGCAGAGATGCTTTTAAATTCCTCTGAGCTCTCTGCAAGCGTCGCGGCATGTATTGGACGAGGCGGTGTGCTCTGATATAGGCGTCTCGGCCGCTTCTACTCTATGGCGAAGGGTAAGAAGGGCAGCGAGGAGGTAACTCCTTTGAGGATCACGTACATCTCCACCGCCCCTACCAGGGAAAGCTTTCCTTGAAAGTTTTGTTTTAACTCCATCGTCTTGACCTGGAAATCAGAAGGCGAGAACCTCATTCTCAACCAATCGTTTTCGAACGCCATCTCATTGGCGCCGCTTGCCACAGAAAGCCGCGATTCCTTCCCGCCTTCCCGCCTCCTGATGCTCCATCCTTTTTTGTCCTTCTCGATGTAGAAAGCGTTATCATCTTCTAACTTGAAATCGCTTTCCCTAAAAAAGAGCCTGGGCTTTTCCTGGTAGGGTTTCCCTTTATGGACACAAAAGGTCGCACAGTTGCCGCACTCGTTGCAAAAATCATCCACATGGATGATCTGCCGGACCTGCTCAACTTGAAACAATTCTTCCCCGGTCACCACCAGCCTGCCATTTTGGCAGGAGAGTTGAGGCAACATTGCCCTTACCGGCGAGATAAAGTAGGTATAGTTGGAACGGTTGGGACAGACTTCCACACACTTGTCGCAGAATGTAGAGCACTGCAGGCAGCGCATCGCCTCGCTGCGTGCCGCATCCGCTGTTAATGGGTGCTCAACCAAGTCAAAGCCACTGCGCCGGGCAACCGGTAGCATCTCTGGCGTTTGCTGCGCCTCTTTTCTGGCTCGCACGCGCTTCACCTGCAAGACCTCTCCTTTAGAAAGCATAGCCGGTCGGGATGGCAATTGCTCAAACTTGATCCCCAATTCTGCACAAATGGCTTCAGCGGCTCGCCGACCATCTGCGCAGGCTTGGATGACTGTAGCCGGTCCTTGGACTACATCACCGCCTGCATACACGCGGCTTGTGCCCGCCTGCCCGGTTTGGGGATCAACCGCTATAGTCCCATTCTTACGCACAGAAACGGCGCTTCCGTCGAGGAAGGCGATGTCTGGCTTCTGGCCGATAGCCAGGATGATGGAATCTGCTTCAATCTCAAACTCGGTTCCTTCAATGCGGATCGGCTCTCTTCGTCCATCTGCGCCGGGTTCGCCTAACCTATTCCGCATGCACTCCAACGCAGCCACCCGGCCATCCTTCAAAATGACCCGGGTGGGAGAAACGAGTTGCTCCAAGAGGTTACCTTCTTCAAGGAGTTCCTCTATTTCTTCCCCTGTAGCTGGCATCTCCTGTCGTGTCCGCCGATAGACCACCGTTACCGGCTTGCCGGTGAGCCGCCGAGCGGTTCGGGCAGCATCGATCGCTGTATTCCCACCGCCAATCACCAGCACCTGGGAGCCCAGGTCTAACTTCTCTCCTCGCGCTGTCCGTTCCAGCATGTCGAGGGCTGTAAAGACACCTGGGGCCTCTATCCCTTCAATGGTCAGGTGGGCGTCCTTGGGGAAACCACAGGCAATGAAAACGGCATCAAAGCCTTGCTTCAACAATTCCTCTGGTGGCACGGTGATGGGATGGGCAAGTTCGATTTTGACACCCATCGCTGTGATCCGATCAATGTCCTCCTGGACAATGGCCGGGGGAAGTCGAAAAGCAGGAGCAATCGTCAACATGCCACCAGGTTTGTCTTTGGCCTCATAGATAGTCACCTGGACACCGTTCAAAGCAAGGAAATAAGCTGCCGACAACCCGGAGGGCCCACTGCCGATGACCGCCACTTTGTAATTGTTCTTTCCTTTCACGGCCATCGGAACGCGCCCCTTCTCAGCGGCGATCCGCTTGAGTGCCCGGATCGCCACTGGCTGGTCATAGTTATTACGGGTACAGCGAGTTTGGCAAAGGTGTGTGCAAACGTAGCCAGTCACGCCCGGCAGAGGGTTGCGGGCAAGAATGACCTCCAGCGCCCGATCATACTCTCCCTGGGCAATCAACCAGGCGTATTCAGGCACATCTTGACATACTGCGCACTGGTCCATGCAGGGAGCCGTGATGCAGTCAAACAGTCCAAGCCCAGATTCAACCTTGGGCAGTCCATAAGGATGATAACTCTTTTTGTAGCGTGCATCTTGTAGCGCTTCGCTGGCTGCCCTTTCCAGGTTAGCCAGCTTGTCTCGGGCAAGTTCCTCCAGACTAGTCACGCCCCACTCACGCATTGTCCGTTCCAGGTTCTCCAGGTATTGAAGGAACCTGGAGTAGCCGCCTGGCTTGAGCAGCTCAGTGGCAGCCGTGACTGGTCGTGCGCCAGCCGCTAGGATAGTAGTCACGTTGAGTGCGTCTGCCCCTGCCGAGTACGAGACATTCAGGTCGCCTTTGAACTCGTGGGCCAGTTTATGGAACAAGTTGATGGTGATGGGATAGAGGGCGCGCCCTGACATGTATATTTCGCCGCCGGGGAGAGTCCCTTTGTGATTCGCCATTGCCAGTGTGTTGCTCAACTTGACCCCAAAGGTCAGGTTGCGCTTGGCAGCCACCTGCTTGAGCGTCTTGATCAATTCCACGGCCTGGCCATACTGCAAATCATGCTCAAACACAGCGTCGGGGATCTGAATCTCGTGGAAGCCGAGGTCATCATGGAGAATGCGCAACACCATTTCTTTGCCCAGCAGGGTCGGATTCAGTTTAACCGTGGTGTGCAGCCCTCTCTCCTCTAGCAGGTAGCGGACAATCCGTTCGATTTCGTCCGGTGGACAGCCATGCATGGTAGAGAGAGTAACGTTATTTGTCAGCCGAGGCGAAATCTCGATGTCGGCAAATTGGGGGAACTGTGCTCGCAGGATCGCCCGGATTTCAGCAATCTCCTCCGATGCGTCAACCATCCGATCCATGAAGCGGGTCATCGGCAAGCTTTGTATCCCCTCCAGGTTATAGCCCACGCTCATATTGAAGATGGTTCCAAGGGGAACCTCGCCTTCAAAGCCAAGCAGCCGGTGCAGGATGTGGACCAATACCCATGCTTTGATGTACTCGCTGGCGGACTGATCCAGTTTGAGTTCCTGCGACCACTCGACGTTGTAGCCTTCGTCCTCCATGTCAATGCATGGGCGGGGGATTTCCAGCTCATCCATGATCTGAACGGTCTTGAGTTCGATAAAGCGGCCCCCAGAGAGCCAGGCGCAGATGATGTTTGGGGCCAGTTGGGTGTGCGGGCCCGCCGCCGGCCCAATCGGAGTAGCCAGGTAGTGCCCAAACATATCCTTGATGGCGTAAGGGCTATCGTTCTTGGGCATATAGAACAGAGAGCGATGAATCCCGAAGATGGACTGGGTTTCCTCAAGCTCTCTCAGAATCCAGTTGAGCAGTACATCAAAAGGTTGGACGCGCATTGTATTAGCCATCTTTGCCCCTCCCTGAAGCCACATCCTCTTCAACCTGCACGACTGCAGTGGCAATTGCCCAGCTAACCAGTCCCCAGGTTCCTCCGCAAAGCACAATCCCTAGCACGACATTGTGCGGTGATAGATTGCCTTCTCGCCACAGACCCACAAAGGTCAACGCAATCGCCAGGACAGCGAAAAAAGCCCCAATGATAACCGGCCCGTGAGGGCGACCGCGCTTCGCATTAGATTGTTGTATTACGTCCTGCTGTTTATCCTGATTATCCAACGCCGTCCTTCGATCCTTACTAACCCTCGCCTGAGTGATAGCTTCTACAGCCGTAGCCAAAGCTTTGCTGCCAGTTCTCTTGCTCGGGCACAGATTTCCTCCTCATTCAGGGTCCTCAACTCGCGGTTATGCATCAATACTTTCCCCGCCACAATCGTTGTGCTTACGTGAGAGCCATCTACACCGAAGATGATATGCCAGGGCAGATTTGTCACGGTTAAAGGAGTTGGTGGAACATAGTCCAGAAACACCACATCAGCATAAGCCCCTGGCGTGAGTTCCCCGACTGGCCGGGGGTAGAATAGCCTGGCTGTCTGCGCATTGTTCCGTACCGCCATCGTTAACACCTGATCAGCGCCCAGCACGCGCGGGTCTTCTGTGGCCAGTTTGTGCAAGAGGTAGGCTGTCTTCATTTCGCTGAACATATTATTGGAGAAGCCATCGTTGCCCAGACCAACCTCGATGGCACTATCTAGCATCTTGGGTACATTGGCCACCCCAACGGCGTTGTTCATGTTGGAACGTGGATTGTGCACCACCCGTGTTGCGCTTTCTCGTAGCATGTCAATCTCATGGGCATCTACGTGGACACAGTGTGCAGCAATGGTTTTCGGTCCCAGGACTCTGCGCTTCGCTAAGCGCTCCACCACGCGCAGGCCATACTTTTTCAATGAATCCCGGACATCAGCTATGCCTTCGGCGACATGGATGTGGAAGCCAACGCCCAAACTGTGGGCCATCTCCACAGCACGGGCCAGTGTCGCGTCAGACAGAGTCAATGAGGCGTGAAGCCCAAAGGTAGCGGCAAGCAGCCCCTCTCTGTTCTTCACTTGAGCAATGAAGCGTGCATTCTCATTCAGGCCGGCTTGGGCCACTTCAGGTCCATCGCGATCTGAGACTTCGTAGCACAGACAACACCTCACTCCAGCCTGGGTCACGGCCTCGGCGATGGCATCGAGCGAATACTTGATAGCATACGGCGAGGCGTGGTGGTCAAAAAGCGTAGTTGTCCCATTGCGGATGGCATCAATCAAACAGACTAGAGCACTGTAACGGATATCATCGAGGGTGAGAGCCTTATCCAGACGCTACCAGAGTCTCTCCAATATTTGCGGGAAATCCGCTGGCGCCTCCTGGCGGAGGCTCATGCCCCTGGCAAACAAGCCATAGAAATGCGTATGTGCGCAGATCAGGCCAGGCATAACCAGCTTTCCTCCTGCAT
>Ga0172366_10002856_pt1 | contig 13590 bp, 12 predicted proteins | sample LakKivSesite69cm_FD_114533 | JGI IMG/M metagenome (GOLD analysis project Ga0172366, IMG submission 114533) | Sediment microbial communities from Lake Kivu, Rwanda - Sediment site 69cm | ecosystem: Environmental > Aquatic > Freshwater > Lake > Sediment | place: Rwanda: Western Province, Lake... | reverse complement strand
GTGATGGCCATGGAAGGGGATGGGCCCACGGCCGGCGATCCGCGCCCTGTGGGAGCCATCCTGATCAGCGAGGATAGCCTCTCCTGCGACGTGGCGGCGGCGTGGCTGGTGGGCCTGAACCCCTTAGAGGTGAGCACTACTCAGGTGGCTGTTGACGAGGGGCGGATCAGCCCCCGGCTGGAAGGCATCGAGCTGGCAGGCGAATCCCTTTCCACCCTTCAGGTGAAGGGCTTTCGGCCAGCGAGCGCGGCAAGCACCCGGCTCATGCGTACGCCGCTGTTCAACTGGCTGGTGGACCGCTTCGGCCGCTGGGTGAGCCCCCATCCCGTCGTAGGAGAGACCTGCACCGGCTGCGGTACCTGCGCCCAGAACTGCCCGGCGGAGGCCATTGCCATCCTCCATGGACGGGTGCACATAGACTATCGCCGCTGCATCCACTGCTTCTGCTGCCAGGAGCTCTGCCCCCAGCACGCAATGGCTGTACGCTACCCCTACCTGACCCGCTGGTGGACACAGCTAGGTTAAGCCTCAGGCCTCATCGTTGAGCAGACGAGCGTAGGCCCTCCGCCACAGGGAGGGAGAACGTGTCATCCGGGTGACCCGGATGTCCGCGAAGTGAGGGAAGAGTTGGGCCAGGAGCAGGGGTAGCTCATCCCAGCGCTCTCCCTGCAGGGCCTCCGCCAGCCGATCCGCCATCCGGCCAGCCCAGGCCCACTCTGAGCGAAACTGGTCAGCTCGGAGGTAGTAGTTCCGTTTCTCCCAGGCCACGGCCGCCTGCTCCACCGTGGCCTCAATCCCCCGCAGGCAGAAAACGATCAGGGCCGCCAGATCGCGCGCTTCACCATCCAGCGCAGGTTTCTCCACCAGATGTCGCAGCGCCTCGGCGATGGTGCGGCGCAGGTGCTGGCGCTCCCTGGCCGGGGCCCGCGTTGCGACGACTCGATTCACGGCCCTCGTCTCTCTTCCCTGCGACCTGCTATTCGTAAATTCGCCATTCGCCTATCCGCAGATTCGCTCTTCAGTGTTGGACGATCACTCGCGTGGCGCATATCTTGTAATTGCCATCCCTGCGCACCACCACCAGTCGGAACTCATACTCGCCATTGGGTAGCACGCTCACATCCCAGGTGCCCAGCACACCTCCCACTACCGGCTGATCGTGTCGTTGAAGGAAGGCCCATTCCCCCTCGGAGCCGGCAACGCGGAACTCGAACTTGTAGTAGTCGAAATCCTCGATGTGGGCTGTGCCCTGTACCTGGACGGGGCCCTGGAGCACTTGGTTGACGCCAGGGACTGTGAGCTGAGCACTAGGATCAGGGCAGGAGGGTGGTACAATTTGAGGGGTGGGGGTCGCCGCGGGTGTAGATGTGGGTTGCACAGGGCGCACGATGCGACGTGTGGGTATGAGGGTAAGGACCGGGGTGGGCGGCCCCGGCGTGGGGGTGGGGATGGGGGTGGGGATTAGAATGGGAGTGGGTTCGGCGCCCAGCACCTCAGGTAGATCGAGCTCCGAGGCCAGGTGGTTGCTCACGTAGTAAATACTGCTCACCACAAGACAACAGAAGAGCGCCCCGCTCAGGGCACGAAGGAGCTGGCTGGTCGCCACCTCCTTTTCCAGGCTGAAGAAAGAGGCCGCCCGCTCTTTACGGGCTTGCCAGGCCCGACGCAGATAAAAGAGAAGGACCAAGCCACACAGTCCGTAGAGCCAGAGCTCATATTTGCAGATAAGTTGCAATAGAACGACCATGGGTTCTTCTAACTGGGTAGAAACCCGGTTTTTGGGGAAAACCGGGTTTCTTGGACTAGTCCAGGCCCTGGAGCTCGATTAGAATGCCCTCGATCAGATCACAGAGATGGTCGCTGGCACGGTCGGCCACAGCCAGTACCTCGGCATGGTCCTCCCTCTCTGATCCTGCCTCAGGCCAAGCTATGTTGCTGATCACCGACAGGCCCAAGACCCGCATCCCCCCCTGCCGGGCCACCAGCACCTCGGGTCCAGTGGACATGCCCACCGCATCCACGCCAATGGAGCGCAAGAAACGGATGTCAGCCGGGGTCTCAAAATGGGGGCCGGCCAGCATGCAGTAGACACCTTCTCGAAGGGGAAGCCCCTGGGCCGTGGCCACGCAATGGGCCAGGACCCGCAGCCGGAGGTCGTAGGCCTCCCTCATGCTGGGGAAGCGAGGGCCCAGCTCGGGCTGCTCGGGGCCGCGCAGCGGGCTCAGCCCAGCCATGGCCGCCAGGTTGAGTTGGTCAGCGATGAGCATGATGTCGCCGGGCTCGAAGCTGGGGTTCAGCCCCCCCGCCGCGTTGGTCAGAATCAGCATCCTTATCCCCAGCCGCTGCATCACCCGAATAGGGAAAGTCACCTGTTGCAGGGAATAGCCCTCATAGTAGTGAGCTCTGCCCTGCATTACCAGCACCCCCCGCCCCCCCAGTCGTCCTGCGAGCAGTCGGCCAGCGTGGCCCTCCACCGTGGGCCGAGGGAAATGGGGAATCGCATCGTAGGGCAGTATCTCCGCTTCTGTCACCCTTTCAGCTAGGCGGCCCAGGCCCGAGCCCAGCACCAGGCCGATGCGGGGCCTGTGGCGGATGTGTCGCCGGATCACATCCGCCGCCTCCTCGAAGTCGGCCAAGGTGAAGGATTGGGAGGTAGGACTAGTCGGGGGAAGCATCCCCTTTCTCCTGAAAGTTAGCATAGACCTGAGTGGTGTGGAGAGCAGTAGAAAATGAAAGCTGCCCCGGGAGACGACCGGAACAGCGTTCTGGGGTGAGCGGAGGGATTCGAACCCACGATCTCCTGGGCCACAACCAGGTGCCTTGAACCACTCGGCTACGCTCACCATGTGACGAGTATATTTTAGCACAAAAGCCTCAGATGAGCAAATGAGGTAACGAGTGGATGGGGCAATGAGTGGGATGAGCCTTGTTGACTCAGTGCCTCGTTAACTTGTTACTCTCTCCCCTCCCCCCTGACCGCGATCACAACCTGCACCATGCTGTTGGGAAGTTCCACCTCCTCCATTACAGCGCGCAGGCTGACCGGTTCCAACAGTTCCACCCAGGGCAGAGAAATCTGCTGGCCCGTTGCCCCATACAGCCCGTCGAGCAGCCAGCCTACAAGGCCTCGCCGACACGGGTAGGCCAGAGGCACCATCACCAACCGCCCCCCTGTCCGAAGCACACGGGATATCTCTCCCAGTGTATCGGGTTGGAGGATAAAGGGGCTGGGAAAGGTTACGACCAGGGAGTCGAAGGTCCCGCTGGCAAAGGGCAGGGCCTGCCCACGCCCCTGCACCAGCGGCAGGGACAGGCCGCGATGGTGGAGCTTCCGCTGCGCAATACGGACCATGTAGGGTGAGAGCTCCAGGCCCCAGACCTGATGATGGGCCTTCGCCAACTCGCCCAGGAGGTTCCCTGTGCCAAAGCCCAACTCCAGCACCCTGGGGCCTGCGAGGTGGGGCAGGACAGTCCGCTGCCAGGACCACCACGCTCCCCCTGAGACCAGCCAGCTCACCTCATCGTAAGCCCAGGCCAGCTCATTGTACAGCAGTCGAAACCCCACCCGGAGTCCCCACCGGAAGACTCGCCTCATTATCCGCCCCATGCTGCCTCTGGCCCATTCCTTTCCCTGCTGAAGCATATCATTTCAACGGCAAATCGCCAAGTGCAAAGGAACGCTCTCACAAGTGTCCCTTTCGCCCAACATCCTCATCACTCGCCAGGCTGGTTAGGGATAGGCACGCAGCACTAGCGGCAGATAGATGTAGGAGTATGGTTCGGTGATGGTGACAGTCGTTGTCGCCGTGACCGCGCTGGCCGAGTTGCTGGCGGTGACGACCGCCGTGTAGGTGCCAGTAGCCGGATAGGTGTGGGGCGCCACCGCCCCGCTGCCGATGTTGTCATCGCCGAAGGCCCAGGTATAGGCGACGCTGCTCCCTGCCGTGATCGTGGCAGTGAGCGTGGTGGCCTGGCCCAGCACCGTCGGACTGTCGTTGGTGGCAGCGAGCCCGGCGATGGACACATCGGTGATGGTGATGGCATGGGTATCAGTGATGGTGCTTCCGGCGTTGGTGGCCGTGACGGTGATGGCCTGCGGGCCAGGTGTGCTCCAGGTGAAGGCCGCCGTGTCGCTCAGGCCATCGCTATGGATGAGTGTCGTCTGCCCCGTGGCCTGCCAGCTATAGGTGACGGGCAGTGTGGCCGTCACCGGGGCCACTGTCGCCGTAAAATCGGCCGCCACGCCCACGGTGCCGGTGACGGGGCCAGTCATGTTCACGTCCGTCAAGGCATAGCACAGTGGCCGAGCGGGGCCGGAGACCACCAGAGCATAGGGTTGCGGACTCTGGGGCACGTTGTACCCCCGCACCTGGACAGTGTAGATGCCCAGAGTAGGGGTCAGCACGTCCACCCCCACCAAGTTGTTCACCCGATCGGCCTGTGTCTCCTCCCCCGGGGTGGAGGCCACGGCGCGGATGGCCCAGTTGCCACCCGGGGCACCCACACAGGGTAGGACGCACCACGACGAGCCGTCGTAGACGTAGCTGCGCCCGGTGGGAGAGGTGGGGTCCAGAGCCAGGTAGGGGTTTGCCGTCTCATTGTAGACGTAGTGAAGCTCGACGTAAAAGTCCCCATCGGTGATGGTGATCCCTTCCAGGTCCACGGTGAACCACCCGTCGGCGACGGGGGCGACTGGCTTCTCCAAGAGCACACTGCCGGGCTCTCCAAAGTCGCCGTCATCGTCCAGCACCCGGACTTTGAAGTAGGGGTAGGAGACCCCGGAGACGACCAAGAAGAACTGAACTCTATCCACCACGGCGGGATAGGCGGTGGGGGTGAAGCGGACGGCCATACCGCGGTCGGAGCGATCCCAGCGGTAGACGGTGGAGCTGTAGCTGCCGTCGTCGTAGATCAGGTGCTGGGAGGCACCCCGCTGGCTGGCGTTCGTGGGGTAGTGCAGACTACCATCGGGGGCAGTGACCACCAGGTCCAGGTCATTGACCAGCCCACCAGCGGCGGCCGGGCTTCCTGGGTAGTCGCTCCAGGCCAGGGTGACGCGCAACGGTTGATCGGTGTGGACCACAGTGAAGGGATAGGTGTCCTCCCCGCCAGTCTGGAGGCCTTGGGATTGGTATATGAAGGTCGTGGGCAGGGAGTCAGTGGGGGAGAGGGTGTGAGCCAGGTCCACCCGCCCCCACCCCTCCACGGAGTTCGGCCGGGTAAGGACCTCCACTGGACCGGCCAACGGTCCGGTACCCCAGTAGGCATACTTTAGGTCGTCGTTGGTGCCGTCGTAGTAGGAAATGTAGGGATTGCCCGAACCGTCCAGCGCCAGCGAGCTGTACTCGCCTACCCGACCGAGGCAGTCTACTTTCTCTACGTGCCAGGAGACCCCATTGTGCCAGGCGTACTTGAGGGCATCGTAGGTGTTATCATAGTAACTGATGTGGGGGTAGCCCGAACCGTCCAACACCAGCGAGGTGTATTCGCCCACTATACCATCGCTGTCTACTGTCTCACTGTACCATGTGGTGCCGTCGTACCAGGCATACTTCAGGTCGTAGTTTGGAAAGCCATCGTAGTAGCTGATATGAGGATAGCCTGAACCGTCCAGCACTAACGAGTTGTGCTCGCCCACTTGGCCCTGGCTATCCACCGTCTCAGTGTACCACCTGGTGCCATCGTACCATGCGTACTTGAGGTCGTAGCTAGTAACGTCAGAATCGTAGTAGCTGATATGAGGATAGCCTGAACCGTCCAGCGTGAGCGAGTTGTACGCCCAGTACCCAACGCTATCGACCGTCTCGCTGTACCACCTAGTGCCGTCGTGCCAAGCGTGCTTTAGGGCGTCGTTGCTGAGGTTGCGGTAACTGATGTGAGGATGGGCCGAGCCGTCCAGCGCAAGCGAGGTAAAGGCACCCACGCTCCCCTCATTGTCTACCGTCTCGCTGTACCACGTGGTACCGTCGTGCCAAGCGTGCTTGAGAGCACTCTGGAACCTGTCGTAGTAACTGATGTGGGGGTGGTCCGAAGCATCCAACGCCAGCGAGCTGTACTCGCCTGTCCACAAACCCTCGCTGTCCACCGTCTCGGTATACCACGTGATGCCGTCGTGCCAGGCGTACTTTAAGTCATCATTGGGATAGTCATCATGGTAACTGATGTGGGGGCAGCCCGAACTGTCTAACGCCAGCGAGGTGTACTTCCCCACGTCGCCCAGGCTGTCCACCGTCTCCCGGTGCCAGTAGGCAAAGCTGTACTGCCCCGGAGCTAGCTCCTGTGCCCCGTTGGCCAGCGTGGCCTTCACCAGTGCCGCGCTGGGCTCCACCCCGTGCGTATGCGTATAGTACTCCCGCACCAGCGCCGCCGCCCCAGCCACCAGCGGCGTGGACATGCTCGTCCCCCCGCTCCACAGATAGTCTCCGTTCACCTCCCCCCACAGCGTCTCGGTCACCACAACGGAGGAGCGGGTCGAGACGATATTCGTTCCTGGGGCCACCACGTCCGGCTTGGTCCGCCCGTCCAACGTCGGCCCCCGACTGCTGAAGGCCGCCATCCCCCTCGGATCGTCCGAGACGTGGTCGCTCGCGATCGGGTTTACGGGGTAGAGTTTTGCCCAACCCTTACTGCCCCACACGACGTCGTAGCCCGGCGGCGGCGACGATCCCGACGGGCGCAGACTCTCTGTAGTCCCCACCGTGATCGCGTTCTTAGCCGTCCCCGGCGCGTCCAAGGAGGTTTCGTCCACTCGGCCATCGACGTCGCTGTCCTCTCCCGCATTCCCAGCGGCAAAGAGGATCACCATGTCCGGGTGATCCCACACGAACTCGTCCACGTTCTGGGACTCGCTGGTGTACGCCCTGTCCACCGAGGCTCCCCAACTGTCGCTGTGCACCCGGGCTCCGGCGTCGTAGGCTTGCCCAAAGAGAATGTTCAAGTCGGCGGGTATGCCCGTCAGGGCTCCGGTCGTGTTCTCCTCCACCGCCTGAAAGACCAACTGCGCCTCCGGCGCCATCCCTACGTAGGCCGTGTCCGGGTAATTGTGGCTGGCGGGGTCACTGCCCGAGCGCAGCCCGTTGCCCAGAACCGATCCCGCCACGTGCGTCCCGTGTCCGCTGTTCACGTCGTCGGCCCCATCCCCTACCAGGTCGAACAGGGCTGCCACCCGGGAGCCACCACTACCGTCCTCGAAGTCGTCGTGGAGCTCGGCCGGGTCAGTTGAGCCCCGGTCCAGCCCGCTGTCGGCCACGGCCACGATCTGGCCCTCACCTCGCAGGCCACGGGTGTCCCAGACCTCCCGAACGTTCATGATGTCGGCGGCCACGTTATTGGCCAGTTCCCAGCGAGGCGCTGGCTCGATCCATTTCACGCCAGGTAGGTGCGCCGCCCCGATTAGCCTCTCGGAAGGCAAGTCCACGCGGATGGTCCCTTTCCACTTGGTGTGGGTCACCTCCTGCACGTCGCCACCCAGTCCGCGCAGAGCCTCCGCAGTCGCCTGGACGTCCTCGTCAGGAAAGACGAGGACGGTCAGCGACAGGAGGCCTTTCTCCGCCGGCAGAAGACGGGCCTCCAACTCGCCGGTGGGGGACAGGGCCGGAGCCGGGTCAGCTCCTTGGCCGACCGTGGCCAGCAGGGCGGGGGCCAGGCGATAGGCAGGCTGGTAGACCCCCAACCAACGCACGAAGGGGAGGGCTTCCACACGGCTGCGGGCTGTGGCGTCCAGACTAGCGATGAAGGTGAAATCGGGGATGTAATCGTAGAGGCGAGCGCCGGCCTGGATCACAGCCTCCTTCCACTCCGGCTGAATGGGACCCTGGAACTGGAGGAGGTAGTAGCCAGGCTGGTCAGGGGCGTAGCCCTCTAGACGAAGCGCCGAGGCCAGGGGGGCTTGGCCGTCACGTCCAGGGGGTCGAAGGTGAAGGCAGCCAGACGGATCAGGGGTGGCGGCGGCCCGGCATGTGGCGCAGCACCCCATACGCCTGACTGAAACAGGGTGAAGAGAATCAGAACGCTCACCCACAACAAGCGGCCTGACTGTGATCCGATGTGCACTCTTTGCATGAACATGGCTCTGCATCCTGTGAAATGCGAGATGATATGGAAAACGAACTGAAGTGAGGCGTCGTGCCCGAATCACACGCGCCAGTGACTACGGGGTACCGCTACGCACAGGCTTGGATACCAGTCTAGGACTGACTAATCGGGAACGTTGTGGAGCAAGGGCTTCGACCTCGATGTACACAACAGGGCGATCAGCATCCTTTTCTTCTTGTTCATGGTACCGCCTCGCCGTCTCCAGATTGTTGCGATAGAGCTCAGGGTCATCTTTGGGGAGCAGTACCACGTAGGCTTTATCTGGCAGTGATTCAGCAAACTCAGGATGTTCCAGAAGATAGCGACTGAATTCCGTGCTCAGGGTCAGGTTCTTTTGTACAATCTCTTCATAGGTCATTTCTCATACCCCGCTCATACCTTGCTCGGTAGATCTGCCAGTTACGCTTGATGTCACGTTCACCATAGGTAAGCACCTCAGCAGGAGTACGTCCCCAAAACGGAGTTTTTGTCTGACTGCCATCGGGATGGAGAAGATCCCTATGTGCATATCCATGGGCACTGTCGTAGCGGACAATTGCTCGCCATTGGCCCTCGATTTGGGCTTCGTACTGGATTCGGAACTCTACGACCTGCCCCCCGATGGTTCGATGGTAGTGGCGATATCGGTTCTTGCCGTCGGGGGATAAATCGATCGTGTAGTCCTTTTCGCCCATCGAGTCTCCTATGTACTCATATTGTAGCACATGGTAAGCAAAAGTTCAAGACCCCCCTAACCCCCCAGGGACCCGCTATCATCAACTGCGCAATTGAGCATCCAACCGGGCGGCTAAATGCTCCACAATGCTCTTGTGCACCCTGCCCACTTCCTCATCGGTCAGCGTGCGATCCAGCGCCTGGTAGGTCAAGGAGTAGGCCAGGCTCTTTTTGCTTGCAGGGATGGGCGCACCCCGGTACAGGTCGAAGAGCTCCACCTCGCGCAGGATGTCACCACCCACGGCCTGGATCTCCTCCTGCACGCGGATGGCGGGGATCCTTTCATCCACCACTACTGCCAAGTCTTGCTGAACCGCCGGGAACCGGGAGATGGGGACCACGCGCATCTCGGGGCTGGCCAGAGCCAACAGGTTGTCCAGATCGAACTCGGCTAAACAGACCCTCCCGTCTCCCAAATCAAAGGCCGCCTGCACGTCGGGGTGCACCTCTCCCAGCAGGCCGAGTTCCACCTCTCCTGCCCTGAGCTGAGCCACGCGGCCTGGCTGGAAAGTGGGATGCTCGATGGGGATAAATTGGGCTCCCCTGATCCTCAACTGCAAGAGCAGGGCCTCGACGATCCCCTTGAGGTCGAAGAAGTCAAGCTCGCCCTCCTCTGGGGTGAGCCAGGAGGAAGTCAGCCGAGGGCCGGCGAGGGCCATTCCCAGCCGATGGGGCTCATCCGGCAGGAGCTGTCCCTCCCGTGGCAGATAGACCCGCCCCACCTCGAAGATGGCGATGTGAGCCATGTAGCGCCGGTTGGAGGCCAATGTCTCCAGCAGCCCCGCCATGAGCGTGTGGCGCATCACCACCCGGTCGCTGGTGAGGGGGTTCTTCAGCCGGATGTATTCCCTCTGAGGCGGCTGGCTGCCCACTGGCCACAGCTTGGCCTCCGCCTCAGGACTGGTGAGGCTGTAGGTGATCACCTCCTGCAGGCCACATCCCACCAGGATATCGCGCACCCGCTCCTGGCCCTCCCACACCGGGTTGGCTCGTTGGGGTGGCAACTCGTCCCTCAACAGCGTGGCCGGCAGCTTGTCGTAGCCGATCACACGGCCCACCTCCTCAATGAGATCCACGGGGCGGGAGATGTCGAGGCGATGGGAGGGGGGAGTGACCTGGATCAGTTGCCCTGTTATCTCACACTTGAACTCCAAAGACTCCAGCACGCGCACGATCTCCTCGGTCGGGACCTGCATCCCTAAGACCCTTTCGACCTCAGTCGGGTCGAACTCGATGGTGGGGATCGTGCGAGGGCGGGGGTAGAGGTCGGCGTAGATGGGTTCCACCTTTCCTCCGGCCAGCTCCTCCATCAGTTGGCCGGCGCGGGCCAGTCCTTTCACCGTCAGCTCAGGGTCCATCTGCTTGCCGAAGCGATTGGCGGCCTCGCTGTCCAGCTTCAGCATTTGCGAGGTGCGGCGGATATTGGTGAAGAGGAAGTTGGCTGACTCCAGGAACACATCGCTCGTATCCTCGGTGACTTCGCTCTCCAGCCCGCCCATGACCCCCGCGATAGCCACCGGCCCACCGCCATCGGTGATGAGCAGCATCTCCTCATCCAGGGTGCGGTACACCCCATCGAGTGTGGCCATCCGCTCTCCTGGCCTGGCCCGACGGACAATGATAGCCGGCCGGTCAGCATCGGGCCTTCGGCCCCGCAGCGTATGGTAGTCGAAGGCGTGCAGGGGCTGTCCCCGTTCCAGCATCACGTAGTTGGTGATGTCCACGATGACGTTGAGAGGACGCATCCCGGCCTTCAGGAGCCGCTGCTGCATCCAGGGAGGGGACTCGCCGATGGTCACGTCGCGGATGAGGGCCGCTGAGTAGCGGGCACACAGCTCCGGGTCGGCGATCTCCAGCTCCACGAAGGGGGCCTGGAGGGTGATCTCCATTGGCTTCCGCTCCAGGATGGTGAGCACCTCATCCCGAAGCTTCTGATCGGTCAGGGCGGCTGCCTCGCGGGCGATGCCGATGACCGACTCCAGGTGGGCGAAAGCGCCCTTGATGTCGAACTCCAGCACCGCGTCGCCCAGGACATCGGTCAGGGGAGTGCCCACGGGGGCCTCATCGGGCAGGATCAGGATGCCCTCGTGATAGTCGGAGAGTCCCAGCTCCTTCTCCGAGCAGACCATGGCCTCGGAGCGGATGCCTCGGATCCTGGCCGGCTTCAGGGTGATGTAGCGCAGCTCCTCCGAGTAGCCGTCAATGAGGCGAGCACCGGAGAGGGCGAAGGCTACTTTCTGGCCCGAGGAGCCGACCGGCAGGTTGGGCGCTCCGGTGACCACGGTCAACGGCTGTCCTGTGCCATACTCCACTGTGGCCAGAGTCAGCCGGTCGGCGTTGGGATGGGGCTTCACCTCCACCACCTGGCCGACGAAGATGTGCTCCCGGCTCCATTCCGCCCCGATCCGTTCGATGGATTCCACATCCATCCCCGCCAAGGTTAACCTTTCGGCAAGCGCTTCGACAGGGAGGGTGATGTCAACGTAGTCGCGTAGCCAGCTTAGGGGTATTCTCATGGCTCATTCTCCTTGGCCTCAGAACTGACTAAGAAACCGCATATCATTCCCGTAGAAGTACCGAATGTCATCAATGTCATACTTCAGCATGGCCGGGCGCTCGACGCCGAACCCGAAGGCGAAGCCGGAGTAGATGGCCGGGTCGTAGCCGCCATTCTCCAGCACCACCGGGTGCACCATCCCTGCGCCAGCCAGCTCCAGCCAGCCGGAGTACTTGCACACCCGACAGCCTTGACCGTGGCAGAGGATGCAGCGGCCATCGAACTCCACACTGGGCTCGGTGAAGGGAAAGTAGGAGCCCCGAAGCCGGACCTCCTGATCAGGGCCGTAGAACCTTCGGGCGAAGTTGAGCATGGTGCCCTTCAGATCGGCCATGGTGATGTTTCGTCCCACGGCCAATCCCTCCACCTGATAGAACTGATGCTCGGAACGGGCGGTGACCTGCTCGTAGCGATAGCACTTGCCCGGCAGGATCACCCGGATGGGTTCTGGGCATCGCTCCCGCATGACCCGGATTTGGCCGGGTGAGGTGTGGGTGCGCAACAGCACCTCATCGTTCACCCAGAAAGTATCCCACAGGTCACGGGCTGGATGGTAGGGAGGCATGTTCAGCAGACCGAAGTTCATCTCATCGGTCTCCACATCCGGCGCATCGTACACCTGGAAGCCCATCTGGGCGAAGATGTCGCAGATTTGGCGCAGGATCTGAGTGGTGAGGTGCAGTCGCCCCATCTGCACCGGCTGGCCCGGCAGGGTCACGTCAACCCGCTCTGCCTCCAGAGCCGCCTCTCGCTCTGCCCTTTCCAGGGCTTCCGCTTTTTCGGCGTAGGCGTTCTCCAGAGCGGCCTTCACCTCATTGCCCGTCTGTCCGGCAAGGGGCCGCTCCTCACGTGGCAGCCGGCCAATGGAGCGCAGAAGGGCGGTCAGCTCCCCACTGCGGCCCAGATACCTGACCCGCCAGCGCTCCAGGGCCTCGGTGTCGCCAATGGCCTCCAGTGCTTCCAATGCTTCGGTTTGTAGTGCTCTTAATTCGTTTAGCATGATGCACTCCTCCTTACACCTCGCAGATGGTTCCACGCACGATGGATGGGGCTTTGATTCGCTTGTCAGAGAGGAAAGTGATATAATGAACGACGTGATTTCCCAATCTTCACCCGGAGGATAAGGACATGGAGAGAATCGCGGTCACAATTACGGGATCGAGCCCCATGTTGAGCGAACTTGGCCAACGGAAGGTTGTGTTGTTGCCCCTGGAGGAGTATGAGGCTCTGTTGGAGCGTATTGAAGAGTTGGAGGACATTCTCGACTCCGAGCGCTCTCTGGCAGCCTATCGCGCTGGCGAGGGCAAATCACTGGAGCAGTACCTTGCTGAGCGAAAAGAGCGCTGACGGTGTACCATGTGGACTTGGCCAGCAGCAGAGTTGAAAATGCGCTGGACAATCTACCTCCTGCAATCCAGAATCGCGTGCTGCAGGCCATTGCCAGTTTGTCGGAAAATCCACGTCCTCTCCGTGCCAGGAAACTCAGGGGCACGGACAATCTCTATCGCATCCGCATCGGCAGATATCGGGTCATCTACTGGATTGATGATGAAGAGCGTCTGATCGTGATCACCAAGATAGCCAAGCGTGATGAGAGTACCTACCGTCGGTTGTAGTTGCCTAAACAGAAAGCGCTCCCATCCCCCAAGGGACGAGAGCGCATCACTCCCGCGGTACCACCCTCTTTGACCGGCATCGGCCGGCCCGCTCATTCCACCAACGCCCCCACAACTCCATGGGATTATTGGCTACCCTGATAACGGTGGGGTTCCGGAGCGGACTACTCTGACAGATAGCTTATAGCCGATGGCTTATAGCAGATAGTTGTTGGTTATTGCTTTGTTGACTATCGGCTATCGGCCATTTCCCCCGTCAGCTCGGGAGCGAACTTCAGCGGGCTTCCATCGAGCCGGGCTCTCAGTCCATGGCCCGGCCTCCCTGGCGATCTCCCCCCGCCTACTCCTCTCCGTCACAGCCTTTCATGCTGATGATTGTACCACAACCTGGATAGAATGCAAATCCCCCTCTTCCCCCAGTGCGAGTCATGGGAGGTGGGATAGGACACTCCCGTAGGTGGGATCAGGGCCTATCTCCTCCATGGTCTCCTCCACTGCCCTCTGTAGGGGGAGTCCCTCAACGGCCAGGGCCCGGAGGAGATGGAGAATCGCCCTGTTGTTGTGGGACAGATCCACTATCCCATCCCAGCCGATGACCACGGAGGCGCC
>Ga0172366_10002855_pt1 | contig 13591 bp, 12 predicted proteins | sample LakKivSesite69cm_FD_114533 | JGI IMG/M metagenome (GOLD analysis project Ga0172366, IMG submission 114533) | Sediment microbial communities from Lake Kivu, Rwanda - Sediment site 69cm | ecosystem: Environmental > Aquatic > Freshwater > Lake > Sediment | place: Rwanda: Western Province, Lake... | reverse complement strand
GTCGGACTACTATGTCATCCTGTGTCTGGGGAGGGCAAAGGAAAATGTCGAGCCTTTCCCCAACTCCGAATCCACCTTAATCCACCCACCTTGAGCATCTACCAGCCGCTTGCACACCACCAAGCCGAGCCCGACCCCCTTGGTCCGGCGTTGTGAAGTTTCCAATTGTCGGAATGGCTCAAATATCTTGGTCCGGTCATCAGCAGATATTCCCGAGCCCTGGTCAATAACACTGGTGACGACAAAGCCATCCTGAGTTCGGCTGGAGACCGTGATCTTGGTGTCCTCGGGGGAATATTTGGTGGCGTTCTCCATCAGATTGAAGAGAATTCTTTCCACCCGCATCGGGTCAGCCTCAACCGGAGGCAACTCCTTGGGGATGTCCAACAGGAATTGGCGACTTATGCCCTGGCGTTCCAGTTTTTCTATCACGTTCTTGACTGTGTCGGCCATGCTCACCATCTCCATTCGAAGCTGGAGGCGGCCCGCTTGGTACCTTGACAGCTCCAGCATGTTTTCTAGGATAGCTGCCAGCGAGTCTACGTCCTCGGCAGCGTTCTGGAGGAGCTCGCCGGCGTCCTCATGAGATACCCCTTCAGACATAGCCGTCCGTAAGGACCCACTTATCACCGTCAGCGGCGTGCGGAGCTCATGGGAAACAAGCCCGATGAACTCGTCTTTCAGTTGCTCGGTTTTCTTCCGCTCGGTAATATCGCGGACAAAGACGAAAAACCGACCGCCTTCATCCCTAACGAAATTAACACTGACTTCGACATCAATAGATTGACCGCTCTTAGAACGGTGTCGGGTTTCAAAGCGGTCATACCCTTTCCTTCTCACACGCTCAATATGCCGAACCGTCTCGTCTGGCTCCTCTTCAGCCTCAACATCGGCGATGCTCATCGTCAGCAACTCGTCCCGGCTGTAGCCGGCGAGTTTGCAGTAGCTATCATTCACATCTAGTATCTTTCCCTCTGCATCGGTCATCCAGAAACCATCCATAGCCGTAGCAACTATTGTGCGGTGTTGTTCCTCTGACCACTTACGCTCGGTGATGTCCTGACCCTGCGCAATCGTAGCCAAAGGGGTCTTGCCATCAACACGGAAGATTGTTGCTGAATTCCAGAGGACGATCCGGATGGAGCCATCGACGTGCTGAATGGGGATTTCGACAACTTCCCATCGTTCACCCTTCTTGGCAGTGCGTTTAATCTTGTTAAGTGCGTCGATCCGATTGTCTGGCGGGATGAGGATGTCGACCTTCTTACCCAACATTTCATCAGCCTTTCGACCCGTAAGTTCTTCGAAGGCGCGGTTAAAGCGCGTAATGTCGAACCGGGAGTTCCACACGATGATGGGGGCATTGGCATAGTCAATTAGATTCTCGAGATAGTCTCTTGTTTCGCGGAGGGCTTCCTCTGCCTGTTTACGTTCGGTAATGTCCTGGCCCTGAGCTATTGTGGCTACTGCTGTCTTGCCATCGGGGGCATAGATGGTAGCTGAATTCCACAGGAGGATGTGCACAGCGCCGTCTTTGTGCTTGATAGGAATCTCCACAACCTCCCACCGTTCACCAGAGGTGGCCTCACTAATGTGCTTCATAGATTCGTCACGGCTGTCATCCGGGAATAGTATGTCAACTTTGTTTCCCAGCACCTCATCTGCAGAGCGCCCTATGAGCCGCTCGAAGGCATGGTTAAACCGGGTAATCTCCAACTTAGGATTCCAGACGATGATAGGGGCATTGGCATAGTTGAACAGGCTATCCAGATAGTCTCGTATTTCACTGAGCTCCTTGGTGCGCGCACGAACACGCACCTCCAATTGGTCGTGGGCTTTGCGCAAAGCCTCCTCTGCCTGCTTCTGCTCGGTGATATCGATGCCCATCTCCATAATAAGGTGGGAGCCATCCGTCTCATTGAAAAGGAAATCGAATATATCGTAATTGCGACCATCGGGGCCGATCCACTCCCAATGATGCGGCGTCTTTGTCTTCAGAACCGTATACGTCTCGCAATTCTCGCAGGATTCGGTACGCCCGAACAGATATTCGAAGCAACGCTTGCCATGTGACTCACCGAAACGTTCCCTGAAGAAGCGGTTGGCAAAAGGTACGTGATAATCGGGTGTCAGAAGTATCACGTAAGCCGGCAGCATCTCCAAGACGTCATAGAACCGCTGCCTTTCTGCGCTTATAGTCTCCTGCGCACGTTTCTGTTCGAGTATCGTTGCTTCCAGCACTTTATTAGCCTTCTTTAGATCTCTCGTGCGCTCTTGGATCAGCGCCTCTAGCTCCTTGTAAGCCTTTTCCAGTTCCTCTTCCGCCTTCTTACGTTCCGTGATATCGTAGGCCACATACGTGAATTGCGGCTTTCCGGATGAGCTGGTTCGCAGATAGCTGACTGTTGCGGCCAGCCAGGGCTTATTACCCCGTTGCTCTTGATACTCGAAACTCACGGGCTTGCCGGTCTCCAGACTTTCTCTATAATGATTCACCCAGATGCGGCCGGTCTCCAGTGGCCCGCCTAGTTCCGAACTCAGTTTGTTCTGTAGTGCCTGCGGAGTCGATCCGATAAACGTTGCTGTCGCGGGGCTGTCCATAACATGTCGCACAGTAGTATCATCAACCACTTCCACAATCCCTCGCATTACTCCCGGACTATTGAAAAAGGCGCGTACAAGCTCCTCGCTGCCCTCAAAGGCATCCTCCACCTTAGGACGCTTGGTGTTTTCTTTCGCTGGCCTTTGAGGAGTCTTGTTTCTAGTTGGTCCTTCCTTGCCCTTCCTTGAGGTTTCGCTTTTTACCATGTCGCGCCTACGTGCCTGCCCCCCCCCGCACGAAAGATGAGGTGGTTAGACTCGTAACGTTTCATTATACCAGAATTCTGATGCTACCAGCATAGCAGCGCTGAGAATGGTTTTGCCGGTGGCGATTAATCTCATGATTCTGGTGAACTCCAATGCTCACCAAAATGTCATAGTTTTGTAACTTTTTCTACCTCCATTTTATGACTTTTACACTACCCGCTCTATAGAATATCCCTACCTAAGTGGTCTCGACGTAACAACAATCTCGAAAGGAGATGACACGTATGCTCGAGGGAAAGCGGATTGCCATTCTAGCTGAGGACGATTATGAAGACTCTGAGCTCATGGAACCGCTGCGAGCGCTGAAAGATGCCGGTGCCAGCGTGCTAACCGTGGGCAGTGGCTCGAAGAAAAGTTGCAGGGGAAAGAGCGGTTCAGCCGAAGTGACAGTAGACGCAACCGCCGATAAGGTTGAGGCTGATCAATTTGATGCCATAATTGTTCCTGGCGGCTATGCTCCGGACAAGATGCGCCTGCACCAGTCGATGATTGATCTGGTACGAGAAGCGCACGCCGAGGGCAAGATAATAGCTGCGGTATGCCATGGCCCTCAGCTTTTGATCTCAGCCGACATAGTCAAAGGGCACCGTGTAACTTCCTGGCCTTCGGTAGCGATAGACTTGAGGAATGCCGGCGCTATCTGGGTCGATGAGCCGGTGGTCAGAGACGGCAATATCATCACCTCGCGCAAACCTGCTGACCTGCCGAAATTTAACAAGACGATAATTGATGCTTTACTCTGAACCAAGAAGTTAAAGGAGGTCAAAATGTACAAAAAGATTCTGGTGCCATTGGATGGATCCAAACTGGCCGAATGCGCTCTTCCCCACGCGGAGGAGTTAGCGAAGGGCTGCAAGACAGCAGAGGTCATCCTGGTCAGCGTTACTGAGCGCGTTCGAGGGTATAGAGTACTTGAGGGTGTGGGCGGGCCGATCCCCAGCCCAACCGATGGCTGGGGGAGCTCCATCCAGCCGCCGGGTCAGCGACTTGTACCCGAAGCAACCGGCAAGAAAGAGAAGCAGGCACAGAGATACCTTGACAGAGTAGCTAAAACACTGGCGGCCAAGGGAATCAATGTAAGTACAGACGTGCTTTTGTGGAAACCTGCCGAGGCGATAGTCGGCTACGCAAAACAGTACGGTTGTGACCTGATTGTTATGGCCAGCCATGGTCGCTCGGGTCCGAGCCGTTGGGCTTATGGCAGCGTTGCTGACAAGGTTCTGAGGTCCACGTGCATCCCCGTGTTAATGATTAGAGCACCGGGGTGTGTTCCCGGCATATGAAAGTGAAAGGAGAGGTCAAAGATGTACAAGAAGATCTTGGTTCCACTGGATGGGTCCAAATTGGCTGAATGCGCTCTTCCTCATGCGGAGGAGCTGGCGAAAGGGTGCACCGCCGCGCAGGTTATCTTGATTACCGTCACGGAACAGGTACAAGGTCAGACGCGAGCTCCCGAGGCCGAGGAACTCCATCGCAGCACCGACAGCACAGAGTTTCGGAGAGCGAGGTCGGAAATGACTGTGATCTTTGGCAAGAAGCAAAAACAGGCCGAGAGATATCTGCGCAGGATAGCCGAGAAACTGGAATCTAAAGGAGTCAAGGTACACACAGAGATGCTGTTCTGGCCTCCTGCCGAAGCGATTGCGTCTTACGCAAAGCAGAATGGCGCTGACATTATTGTCATGTCCAGCCACGGCCGCTCCGGCGTGAGTCGCTGGGCTTATGGCAGTGTTGCCGATAAGGTTTTGAGGTCCAGCTGCGTCCCGGTGTTAATCATTAGGGCACCTGGGTGCATAGCCAGCATATAGGCGACTAAAAGAAGACCCAAACAACTGCGAATATCCAGAAAGGAGGGAACAAAATGAAGCAATTTGGAGAACTCTTCCAAAGCGCTGACTGGAAGACAGAAAAACATGTTCCAGTGATAGAGTGTCCCGGACAGGTCAAGGCTGGCGAGCTGTTCTCAGTGAAGGTAAGTCTGGGCAAAGAGATAGCTCATCCTAATACAACTGAACACCATATCCGATGGATTTCGGTCTACTTTCAGCCGGACGGCGGGAAGTTTCCCTACCAGATAGGGCACTTCGAACTCAGCGCCCACGGAGAATCGGTAGAGGGACCGAACAAGGGCTTGATATACACTCATCACGAGGTCAGCTTGTCCATGATGACTGGCAAGCCCGGGATTATCTACGCCGCTGCCTTATGTAACATACATGGCCTGTGGCAATCACAAAAAGAAATCATGCTGTCAAGGTAGATTATTGAGTTAGGCGAACAAAGGACAAACTGACCGATTCTGCTTGCTAGCATTGCCAGGGGGTAGAGCCTGAATGCTATTGAATAAAAAAGGAGGATATGATGGCTATAGAGAGATGGAGACCAAGGTGGGAAATCGCCCCGTGGAGACCGTTCACAGAGCTGGAAGAATGGGAGCGGCGTTTTAGCGATCTGTTGGGACGACCATCGTGGCGGTTGCCTGTCGAGGAAAGAGGCTGGATGCCGGCGGTGGATGTTTTTGAGAAGAGGGACAAGTTCGTCGCCAAGGCGGAACTGCCCGGGATTAAGGAGGAAGATATCGATGTCTCAGTGGTCGGCGACACGCTGTCTATCAAAGGAGAAAAAAAGGGTGAGACCGAGGTCAAGGAGGAGGACTACTACCGATGTGAGCGCAGCTATGGCAGCTTCTATCGCTCGATTCCTCTTCCATCTACCGTAGATGCCGCTAAGATTGAAGCCAGCTTCGAGGACGGGGTTCTCGAGATCACTCTCCCGAAATCAGCCAAAATGAAACCAAAGAAAGTTGTCGTATCAGCCAAGAAGAGGGCTGCCAAGGCTAAATGAAATGCGAATGGCTCTACCCCTTGACACTACAGGCACGAGTTACTCAGGAACCGAATAAATGATACATGCCGTTCTGGCGATGGTCTTGCCGGGCTGGTTAGGCCAATCCCTGAAGGCTGCGAAAAAGGAGGTATGTAATGAAGTACTTGCCAGACGTTTACAAGGAGTTTCGACAGGAGTTTCCTGAAATAGCCAGCGCTTATGATGAGTTGGCCCTGAAGTGTCATGGTTGGGGTCCGCTGGATGTCAAAACGAGACGGCTGATAAAGCTGGGCACTGCCATTGGCTTGAGTTCAGAGGGTGCAGTGAGGTCGCACACCCGGCGGGCGCTCGCGGAAGGGATAACCACCGACGAACTTCGCCATGCTGTGCTTCTGGCGTTTACCACAGCGGGTTTTCCGGCCATGATTGCTGCTATGAAATGGATCGATGAGGTTATTCAGAAGCATGAGCAACAATCTGCATAGAGTCCGGAGGTGACCGGTGCCAACTGACTTTAACTTCATGGTTGGAGGAGAAGCCGGGCAGGGAGTGCAGTCGGTAGGATTCCTGCTGGCCAAGGTCTTTGCCCGCGGGGGTTACCACATCTTCGCTGATCAAGACTACGAATCAAGAGTAAGAGGTGGTCATAACTTCTTTCGCGTCAGGATCAGTAATAACAGAATAGGCGCTATTGCCGAAGACGTGGACATACTAATCGCGCTTGACAGCAAGAGTATTGAATTGCACCAAGCCGAAGTGTCCAGTCGAGGCATTATCATTTTCGATGGCGAAAGGGTAAAGGGAGTCAGTAGCAATAATGGTAGCCTTCTGGCCATGCCGCTGGAGAAGCTTGCCGAGGAAAAGGCTGAAGGTAAGCTCATGCTCAATACTGTCGCCCTTGGTGCTGCCCTTTCTGTGGTGAATTACGACCTAGGCATGTTGGATACGGTTCTGGCGGACCACTTCGGCAGGGGTGAGGTTGGTAATAAGAATATCGCAGCGGCAAAGGCGGGATACGATTACGTGCAGTCTGAGCGCAAAGGCAAGTTTCGCGAGATCAAGCCGCTCTCTGAGGGTAAGAGAATGTTGCTCACTGGCAACGAGGCAATATCTTTGGGAGCTATTGCCGCTGGATGCAAATTCATGGCTGCCTATCCTATGACCCCGGCCAGCTCTATCATGGAATATATAGCAGCCAAATCAAGGGAACTCGACCTAGTAATGGTCCATACCGAGGATGAGATAGCTGCCATTAACATGGCTATTGGGGCTGCCTACGCTGGTGTCAGGGCCATGACTGCCACCTCTGGTAGTGGGCTTTGCCTCATGGTGGAAGGCATTGGACTGGCGGGCATTACTGAGACACCAGTAGTGATAGTTGATGGGCAGCGACCGGGGCCAGCTGTAGGTCTGCCCACCCGAACTGAACAGGCTGATCTCCAGTTCGTGCTTCATGCCCACCACGGCGACTTTCCCAGGGCCGTCTTAGCACCGGCTACCATTAGAGATGCCTTCTGGGTAACCATAAACGCTTTTAACTGGGCGGAAAAGTATCAGCTACCAGTTATTATTCTGACCGACCAGCATCTGGCAAGCTCCCACACTACCGTTGATCCACTGGACCTTTCGAAGGTGACAATCGACCGCGGCGTCTTGTTTTCGGACAAGGAGGATGACCCCTCGAAGTACATGAGACACAGGGTAACAAAGTCCGGTATTTCTCCCCGAGCCTTCCCCGGTCTAGGTAAGGCGTTGGTAGTCACTGATTGCGATGAGCATGATGAGGAAGGACACCTCACCGAAGATGCTCGAGAAAGGACAGCACAGGTACGGAAAAGACTGCGCAAGAGTCTTTTACTCGAAAGGGAAATCGGCATACCACGAAAATACGGTTCGCGAGGGGCAGAAATGACCCTTATCGGCTGGGGCAGCACCTATGGAGCTATTCACGAAGCGGTGGATATATTGCGCAAGGCGGGCGCCAGCGTCAATATGCTCCATCTTAGTGAATTATGGCCCTTCCCGACAACAGCAGTAGCTGATGCTATCAGTAAGACCCGAAATAGCTACGTCATTGAAAATAACGCCACGGGACAGCTTGCCCGTCTCATAAAGGCAGAAACAGGGCACGATGTAAGCGGACTGATTCTGAAATTCGATGGCAGGCCTTTCACCCCGGCTTACATTGCTGAAGCAGTGAGAAAGGAGGCACGCTAGAGATGGTTACTACGTCAGATTATGCCGGATTAAAGCCGGCCTGGTGCCCGGGTTGCGGCAACTTCGGTATATTGAGGGCACTAGATAAGGCACTTATTGAGATGAAGATTGAACCTCATCAGTTGCTATTGGTCTCCGGTATCGGACAAGCCGGTAAGCTGCCTCACTACACCAGAGGCAACGTATTCAATTCCCTGCATGGCAGACCGATTCCGCCGGCTACTGGCGCCAAGATTGCCAATTCTGAGCTAATAGTCATCGCAATCAGCGGCGACGGGGATGCCTACGGCGAGGGAGGCAACCATTTTCTACATGCTGCGCGTCGGAATCATGATATTACTTATCTGGTACATAATAATCAGGTTTACGGGTTAACCAAGGGACAGGCATCCCCGACCAGTGACATCGGTTTTGTCACCAAGACGACACCTTACGGAGCAGCTAGCCCGGTAAATCCCATTGCCACGGCGATAGTGAATGGCGCCAGCTTCGTCAGTAGAGGCTTTGCCGGGGATGTAGATCATCTCTCCAGTCTGATCAAGAAGGGCGTTTCTCATCGGGGATTCGCCCTCATTGATATTCTACAACCCTGCGTCTCATTCAACTTCAAGAATACCTTCCAGTGGTACAAGGAACGGACGTATAAACTGGAAGAGGAGAGGTATGACCCCAGGGACAGGAAGGCAGCGCTAGAAAAGGCCCTTGAATGGGGAGATAGGATTCCTATCGGGGTCATCTACGAGGAAAATTTGCCGGTTTACGAAGACCAGCTACCAGCACTAAGCAAGAGAGCGCTGGTACGTCATGAGATTGATCGCGCCAAGGTCGAAGCACTGCTTGCTGAATTTCTATGAGTTGAAGCATGAAGAGATGGCTGAAGCAGAGGATTCGTCCATAGAAAAGGAGGTCGGATGAGATGACAGGGCAACTCTGCCCAGCGTGCGGTTGTCACATAGCCGGTGATGCTTACGAAAAGGACGGGGTTCTTTACTGTTGTCGGGCCTGTGCCACGGCCGGTCAATGTGAGTGCGATCGCTGCCAGGAAGAGCAAGATGAAGACGAAGAATAGGCACACTCGATGACGTAATACATAACACGATCTAAGGTCAGAGAGTGGCGACTGTTCTTGGGAGGCTCTAATATGCCAACGGCAAAAGCGTTTTTCACCAATATGTCGGTTCCCATGCCTATCGGAAGGAAGCTGAAACTAGTGTTTCGCAATAACTTTGTCAAGATTTGGCGAAGACAGAACTGCTGTGGTCATCCTGGAGAGCCAGGATCCTGTGAGGGGTCTACGGCCAAGCCCCACTCCCACAAGTAATAAAAAGAGTTCAAGGGGCTTGACTGGGCTGTACGCTGCGGCGAGGCGTGGATATAGATTTAGTGTAATGAACGATGTGGCTCAGGCGAAGCATGGTTTGCTTCCGCCTGAAAGGAGCGTCATGAAAATCAAGAAGTACGAAGTGCCTGTTGACAGGCTTCGCTGGGAATGCGACCCCAAGATGTTCGATTTTGAATGTACCAAGGACTTGGCCCCGCTTCGGGAGTTTGTCGGTCAGGAACGAGCAACGCGGGCAGTAGAGTTCGGTATAAACATGGCCAACGCCGGGTATAACATTTATGTCGCCGGTCTCACCGGGACGGGAAAGACGAGCATGGTGGAGGCTTATATTGAACGAGTTATCAGGGACCAAGAAGCTCGGGGGGAAACTTACCACCTAGATGACTGGTGCTACCTATACAACTTCAAGGAACCTGATAGTCCTCAGATAGTCAGCCTGCCCCAGGGTAATGGCAAGGCATTCCGTGAGGACATCACTAAGCTGCTCAACAAGATCCGCCAAAGAGTTGGGCAAGCCTTCTCCGGTGAGGAGTACAAGAACCAGAGGCAGAAGACAGCGGACGAAGTGCAGACTGAGCAGCAGAAACTATTTGATGAGATATCCAGTGAGGCTCGCCGTCAAGGCTTCATCTTCCAGATGACTCCCGCGGGTCCGGCCCTGATTCCCATGAAAGAGGAGCGTCCTATGCAGGAGCAGGAATACCTTGCTCTCGATGAGGATACTAGGAAAGAGATCAACTCCAGGCAAGCTGAGTTACTCAAGAAACTAAAGGCAAGCTTTGAGACTGCAAGCAGCGTGCAAACGAAGGCCATGGAGCGATTACAGAAACTGGATAAGGAAATCGGCGAGTACACTGTATCCGGCGTATTTAGCTCGTTGTTCGACCAGTATTCTAATTGGCCGAACATAACTCAATATCTTACTGACCTCAAATCCTATATACTGGATAACCTCGAACTCTTCAAGGGAACTGAAGAGCCGGTGAATCCCATGTTTGGAGTCCCGCTGAGTCAGGTTATCGGAGGAAGAAATCCTTTCCTTCCGTTCCAGGTGAACGTGTTTGTGGATAACAGCGAAGCCAAAGGCCCTCCTGTGGTTGTCGAGAGTAATCCGAATTTCGGCAATATGTTCGGCAAGATTGAGCGGCGCTTCCTGTTCGGCGGCTACCTCAGCGACCATACCATGTTGAAAGCAGGCGCTCTCAGTAAAGCCAATGGCGGCTATGTGCTGCTCGCTATTAATGATGTGCTGATGAATCCTGGCGTCTGGCCAGCACTGAAACGGGCGATTAGAAACAAGAAAGTCCGAATAGAAGACCCGTTCGAACAGTTCGGGCTCATCGCAGCCCAGGGACTACGGCCGGAACCCATGCCCATAAAGGTAAAGGTGATACTCACCGGAGATGCTATGCTTTACCAGTTGCTATCGTTGTATGATGAAGACTTGTGGGAGATCTTCAAGGTCAAAGCTGACTTTGATTTTGAGATTGAAAAGACCAAAGATAACATGATGGCCTATGCTGCCTTTCTCTCTGGCTGCTGTGATGAGTGTGAAGCCAGGCATTTTGATCCCAGTGGCGTTGCCAAGGTCATCGAGTATTCTGCCAGGATGGTGGATGACCAAGAGCGGCTGTCCTCAAGATTTGCCCAGATCAAAGACTGGATCCAGGAAGCCAATTACTGGGCCCTGAAGGGTAACGCCAGATTTATCTCCGCGACTCACGTGCAGAAAGCTATGGATGAGCGGCTGTTCAGGCATAACCTTATTGATGAACGAATCCGAGACCTGATAAATCGCGGCACCATCATGATAGATGTTGAGGGCGAAGTGGTCGGGCAGGTCAACGGCCTGAGCGTCTACTCGCTGGGCGACATCAGCTTTGGCAAGCCGTCAAGGATTACGGCCAAGACCTTTCTGGGACGTGGTGGCGTCATCAATATAGAGCGGGAGTCGCAGCTTAGCGGTCCGATTCACAATAAAGGGGTGATGATTCTGAGTGGCTATCTGGGCTGGAAGTATGCCCAGGACAAACCGCTGTCTCTATCCGCCAGCCTGTGCTTCGAACAGTCCTACGAAGGAGTGGAAGGGGATAGCGCCTCCTCTGCTGAGCTGTATGCTATTCTCTCCAGCCTTTCAGATATACCGGTAAAGCAAAACATCGCCGTCACCGGTTCAGTGAACCAGAAAGGTGAGATTCAGCCGATAGGCGGCGTCAACCAGAAGATAGAAGCCTTCTTTAAGGTATGCCAGGCCAAGGGACTTAGCGGAGGCCAAGCTGTGCTGGTACCTCACCAGAATCTCAGAAATCTGATGCTGCGCGAGGAGGTGGTTGACGCGGTTAAGCGGGGTCAGTTCCACATCTACTCCGCCAGGACTATCGATGAGGGTATTGAGATATTGACTGGCGTACCCGCAGGCGAAAGGCAGAAAGATGGCACCTATCCCGAGAGCACGGTTAACTACTTCGTTGACAAGCGCCTGAAGGAGATGGCAGAACGGCTCAAGGACTTCTATGCCGAGCAAGAGAAATAAGGCAGATAAGATAGTTGCCTGTATCTAGATGGTTCATATGAGTTTCATAGTGGGTGATCATGAAGTTGTGTCCTTGAGGTTGCTTAACGCCTCAGGTATCAGCTCAGTAATGGCGGGATGTATGTGCATGCCTGCTTGTATCTGGTCAACGCCACCGCCCGATGCCATGGCATTGATCACCTCCTGAATCAGAATAGGCGCATACGGCCCGATGATGTGAAAACCTAATATCTTTCCGGTGTCCGCCTCTACGATAGCTTTGGCGAAGCCATTTTCCTCCATCATGGCCTCACCCTGGGCCACATCCGAGTACTTAGCCCTGCCGATCATAACCTTATGCTCTTTTTTGGCAGCTTCTTCAGTCATTCCTACCGATGCAATCTGGGGATGGGAATAGACTGCGTGAGGAGCAGCGCTGTAGCCCATCTTTGCTTTGCTGCCATGGATGGCATTATCAGCAGCCAGCGACGCTTCTGCATTGGCTACGTGCGTAAACATCTGCTGACCATTGATGTCCCCCACAGCAAATATGTTCTTTTTGGTGGTTTCAAGATACTCATTAACTTTAATGAAGCCTCTTTTGTCAAGCTCCACGCCAGTATTTTCTACCTTTAGCAGGTCAGCATTAGACCTTCTGCCAACGGCCACGAGGATACTCTTTGCCGTGAATTCCTTATTGCCGCCGGCCTTCAAATCATTCGCAACAACGGTTACATCACGGCCATGGCTCTTTAGCTCCTGAACTTGGGCCCCAGTGTAGACATCCATGCGCCGACTCAGCTCCTTCTTCAGAATCTCAGATATTTCAGGTTCCTCGGCAAGAACAAGTCGATCGGCCATCTCCAAGATAGTCACCTTGGTGCCCATGGCAGCAAAAAAATGGCCGTATTCCACTCCAATATACCCCCCACCCATGACTATCAGACTGTCTGGCCGTTCCTTCAGTTGCAGTACTGTCTCGCTGGTGAGATAGCCCACGCTTTCCAGACCATTTATTGGCGGTATGAAGGTGCGCGAGCCCGAGGCGATGAAAATCTTATCACCCCTTATTTTCTTACCAGCAACCTCAATAGTGTAATCTTCAACAAAGTGTCCTTCGCCTTCATAGAAGTCCAGATTTTCTACGTAGGGAAGCTCTCGCCTCATACGGTCTTGTTCTTCCCGCACGCTTCTTCTCATCCGTTCCATAATGAAGCTAAAATCGATATTTCTTATTTCGGCTTCAACGCCCAGTTTCCTGGCTTCCTGCATCTCGATTATTCTGTCAGCAGCGAATATGAGCATCTTTGATGGTATACAGCCCAGATTTGCGCAGGTACCTCCCAGTGGGCCCCTGTCCACAAGTGCTACACTGAGGTCATGGGCTAGGGCTTCGTCGACAATATTAGACCCACACCCGGAGCCGATGACAACAACATCGTATTTCTTCATTACTGGGCACTCCTGCTAAAGCTCTGACTCAAGGTAATCCCCCAGCGCTTTCGCATTGTTACGTTCCTCATCTTTGGCGCTGTATAGCAGCGTGACATGGCCGTTACGTGCCAACTCGATGAGGGGGTTCCATGCTATCTCATTATTATCCAGCTCGGCAAAGTAGCGCCTTCTGAATTCGTCCCACCTGGCAGGATCATGACCGAACCACTTCCTTAGCTGGTTGCTGGGGGCTACCTCCTTGTACCACGAATCCAGCTGTAGTTCCTTCTTCCTGATGCCCCTTGGCCACAATCGGTCTACGAGTATTCTGGTCCCATCCTTCGGTTCCGCTGCTTCGTAGACACGCTTTATCCTAATCATTGTCTCCCTAC